>Ga0114999_10000455_pt1 | contig 60991 bp, 56 predicted proteins | sample ArcticOcean_MG_C_3_FD_89820 | JGI IMG/M metagenome (GOLD analysis project Ga0114999, IMG submission 89820) | Marine microbial communities from western Arctic Ocean - ArcticOcean_MG_CB8_126 | ecosystem: Environmental > Aquatic > Marine > Oceanic | place: Arctic Ocean: Canada Basin | collected...
TAAGATAGAGAGTTGTTCCTTCCTGCTTTATCTGAAGTTCTTCCCAGGAAAGTGGCGGACCTACGTTAGGTTTGAGTGCTATTTCGTTGAAGGTATAAGGGAGCTCAGATCCTATAAACTGAGGAAAGATTAATCCTGGAAGTGGAGTAAATACAATCGCTCGTTTACGTCCATAAAGCAGATCCGTCGCTACGGATAGTCTCCAGCGATTAAAGTATCTAACAAAACGTACTGACTGAGGTCTTACCCAATAAATACTTTCCCACAGGTAAAAAGCAGAAAGGATAAAAATGAAGGACTGACCGTCACTCATAGGTGTCAAACTGTAGACGGAAGACTATTATTCTCGCCCTACTATTTTTTTAAAGAACTTGGCGATTGCTCCTCCTACTACTGCTAAACCAATCAAAATAGGTTTCAGGAATTTGCCAAGTAATCCCGTTTTGGCTGCTGCAAAAAGCGCCCCTCCTGCGATGAGGCCAGTTAACCCATATTTTGCGATCTTATCGCCTTCCTTGAATTCAGCATAGGTATTTCCAGACGTATAACTGTAGTTGGTAAGGAGTTGTTGGTAATCAGGCAAAATGGATTCCAATGCGTTAGGATCGCAAACAAGAGTGGCGTTCATGATACCCCTCCGACCCAATAGCTTGGTAAAGTAGTTGACCGTGGAGCCACCGACCTCGCCTTGGAGTCTTATAGCCCATTCTAAATTATTGGTTGCCTGGTTGTAGTTAGGTGGTACGGCCCATCCAACTAGAGTAAGCGTTTCAAGCCCCATTTCCTGACGTCGTTTATTTCCTGCCGCGTTCCCAGCTTGGAGGTCTTTGAGAATTGCATCCGCATCAAGTGAATCTTTCTCATCATCTTTGACATAACCTTCTTTACTGAATTCAAAAACGACAAACCAGCTCAGGTCTTCCGGACAAATGAGTCCGTTTTCGATTTCGGTTGGAATATTTCCAAACAACTCCATCAAGCGTCGGGTGTCCTTCTTTTGAATGAAACTATAACCTGCGGGGATAGCTATGGTGGCGATCCCGTCGAGGTCCCCGGTCCCTTCATTTTGCCAGTTCATTTGCTCCAGCTCTTTTTCGAAAGCTGTAATCTCTGCCTCTTCCGAAGTTTCTTGAGCGTTAATTGAAACCGCGATTGCGGTGAACAGAAGGATTAGATACCAGAATTTGGATTTCATTGTTTTTTCAGATGAGAGGTTGTAGTGAGGTACAGCAGTTTTCTTGAAGGACAGAAATGTAGATTTCTATGCTTATTACTAACTACTGAGTGGAGGGTTTGGAGATGAATCACTTGTTTACTACAAATTATCTTAATCAAACCATGTAACGACACTATAAAGAGGACAATCAATAAAATCTGCACAGGGTCAGTTATCGATTCATCAAACCATTTAAAGAAATATCAGCTCAGGTAATCGCGGTTTAAGCGCCAGCCCAGGTAAATCCCGACAAAGTTTCCAATTGAACTCAGCGCAAATGCATACCCCAATCCAAATTTTGCTCCTAACCACCATCCGGCCCATCCTATAACCACCATCCCCACGAAGATACAAAGCTTATTCATAGGTTAAAGATCATCGTAGATGCTTTATATGACACAATTGGCTTTCGCAAAGATAAGGTCTTTGAGGAAATTATTACATTAATGTCCTGAATTAACGTTAATGGCAGAACGAATACTAGAGAGAGGCTACAGGTGGAGTATCCGACTTATATTTCAAGTCCATACGTTCGAGGTCTCGATCGACCGAAAGACTATATCTGTTTTGATTGTTGCATGAGTGATCTGAAGTAAGCTGGCATTCGTGTATCAAAGGTCATGCTCTCCTTCGAATAGGGATGCTTTAAACTTAAGGACGCAGCATGAAGAGCGAGTCTCTTGATTGATTTCTGTTCTTTCCTTCCGTACAGTTTATCTCCGACCACGTGGTGACCCTTTTCTGCAAAGTGTACTCGAATCTGGTTTTTTCTTCCGGTTTGAAGATCGATTTCAAGTAGCGAGTATTTGTTTGATTCGCTCAGAACCTTATAACCTGTCTTCGCAAGTTTTCCTGCGGCAGGATCCTTAACCGAATACATGTTATAGGCACTATTCTCGGCAAGGTAAGATGTGATGACGCCTTCTTTTTCATTCAATTTTCCGTGAACAACAGCAAAGTATTTTTTCTGGAACTTCGACCATTCATCCTGGAGAAACCGTTTTGCGATCTCGTTCTTGGCGAACACGATTACTCCTGAGGTATCTTTGTCCAAACGATGCACAATAAACACCTGCCTTTTGGATTTGGGGTCACCTTTCCTTACATAGTTGGTGAGCAAAAAGTAGGTTGTGTTTTCGCGAGGTCTATCGGTGCTTATGGTTAAAAGACCACTGGCTTTATCAACGACAACCATATCGTGATCTTCGTAAATGACTGGGACGCCCCTGGGTTGAAATCGTTTAGGAGGACTTTTGAATGGTTTTCGATGGGGCGGCATTCGGGCTAGTCAACCAACGGATTAAGAAAGGTCAGTACTTAAAGGCTGCACATTTACCATTGTTTGAAGTGTTGGATTCCGGTCTGAAATCTTGACAGAAACAACAACTTTGAGTTTTGTTGAGTTGGTTTTCTGGAGACCTCCAGTTCGCGGCAAGGGCTTAGCCCACCGGCTCCAATAATTAGCTAATTACCTGTCCTTGGCGAACGACAGATGTGTAGGAGCCGAAAATCATGACAAATAAAATCGAAAGCCATACCATTCCCGGTGCTAATATTGAAAACCTGAAAAAACAGGCGAAGAGCCTGTTGAAACAAGTTAATGAGAATAATCCTCATGGGGTGAATCGTCTAACGCGGGCCAATGTAGCTCTATCGGGGAAAGAGGGTGAACCAAGAGCATGCAAACTCTCGGATGCTCAACGGGTCATTGCTCATGAAAATGGATGCGACTCATGGACCGAGTTGAAGAATCGAGTTGCGAGTACTATCAACCTAAATCCGGTGAACGGAGAGGATATCCAGGTTTTAGGGATTGATCAGATTTGGTTGGATTCTTCAAATCTTGAAGAAACGGAACACTTTTATTGCGATCTTCTCGGGCTAAAGAAAGTGGGCGAAGTTCCCGGGCAGATGTTTTTTATAGATTGTGGAGGAGTGAATCTGTTATTTGGTCTAAAGGAAGAGGTCTCGTCGAATTCGATTCTTTATTTAAACATCGGCGAGACCGAAGCTGCCATTTAATCGGCCTATAATCGACTTAAACTGGCAAAGGCTTCCGTGGGCGACTCTCCCCATTGTATCGCGAAAAATTGGAACGGTTTTGATGTATGGATGGCCTTCTTTCAGGATCCCTCGGGCAACCAACTTGGGTTCAAGTGCAACATACCGGTTCAGTAAAAATAGCTTGGATCAATCAGCCTGAATTGTGACTTGGATTGGGGTAGACAGTGGCAATAAATGCTGGCTAGCTTGGACAATTAGCTAACCACCTATCGTGACTCCCGAATCTATTGCTGCTGAATTTGATGTACCTGGCCAAGTAGTAACAGTGCTGAGTATTGATACTGGAAACGTGAATGACACCTACCGGGTCATTAAACGAACGACTTATTCCGAGGTCCAATTTGTGCTGCAACGGATTAGTCAGGCTGTGTTTTCCAAGCCAGAACTGGTCATGGCAAATATGCGGGCGATTACAGATTATAGTCACGAACGTTTGGAAGAACAGCTGTCCAGTTCAAACCGTATTTGGCAGCTGCCAAAAGTAATCATGACCTTGGACGGAAAAGATTATTTTGTTGATGCCAAAGGAAGTTATTGGCGAGCCTTGTCGATGATCGCATCTGCTACCTCCCATGAAAAGGTGATGAATGTGGAGCATGCTCATGAAGCAGGCTATGTGTTGGGTCATTTTCAAAGAATCATCTCGGATTTTCCCATTGAGCGTTTGGCCGATACGTTACCTGGTTTTCATATCACACCTGGTTATTTAAGCTTTCACGATAAGGTTGTGGAAAGTGATAGAGCTCAGCAAAAGCTTGCTGCTTCTATGGAAGCCCGACGTATCGAAGCTTTTATTCAGGAGCGCCGTGAGTTTGTGCCAGTCCTTGAAGACGCTTTGGCGCGAGGTGAGCTCAAACTCCGACCGATTCACGGGGACCCAAAAATAACGAATATCATGATGGACGACATCACAGGAAAGGGGACTGCCATTATTGATCTGGATACGGTGAAACCGGGATTGGTCCATTATGACTTTGGTGATTGTGTGCGTTCCGTTTGCAATCCGGCTGGCGAGGAACCAACAGACCTAAACAAAGTGCTTGTCGATCTGGATTTTTTTGAAGCATTGGTCCGAGGTTATCTTAAACAGGCAAGTAACTTTCTGACAGATTGGGATCACAAATACCTGTATGACTCGGTCCGATTGATTTCTTTTGAGTTGGGGCTGCGCTTCTTTACCGATTATTTGGCCGGCGATATATATTTTAAAACCAACTATGAGTCCCAGAACCTGAATCGTGGGCGTGTGCAAATGAAACTCTGTGAAAGTATCGAGGTACGTGAGTCGATGCTTCGACGAGTGCTCAACGGTGTGTAAATCGCAGAGATTGTCTCGGTTTCATTAGATACGGCTTGCCAACACAGGAGAGGTCTCCTCAGTAATGTAAGTCGTGCAAGTAGAAGAAACCAGTCTAGCAATACTTGAGGCGGAAGAGATCGTGAAATCCTTTCCTAATGGAGGAGATGTTATTCAAGTATTGCTTGGAGTAACCTTTAAATTGCTGGATGGCCAGACGGTTTCGATTCAAGGTGAATCGGGCTGCGGCAAAACGACCTTTCTCAATATTATTTCAGGTTTGGAGTCATTTGATAGCGGCGTTCTATATTGGAACAAAAAAACCATTGGGAGGCAGTCTGCCTCTTCCTTGGCTACCCTTCGGGCAAAAGAGCTGGGGCTCATTTTTCAAGCCTACTATTTATTACCTGAACTCAATGTATTGGATAATGTAATACTAGCATCCAGGCTTTTGGGTCGCTCAGGCTCCGATCACAAACAACGTGCACATCAACTGCTCGAACGAGTGGGATTGAAAGACCGCACTCATTTTTCGGTTGAGAAACTTTCTGGTGGTGAGCGTCAGCGCGTTGCAATTGCGAGGGCGCTGATGAATAAACCAAAACTTATTCTCGCAGATGAACCAACCGGGAATTTGGACGAAGGGACTGGAAACTCAATTATTGAATTATTGTTGGGCATTGCCCGGGAAGAAGGGGCAAGCTTAATCCTGGTAACTCATAATTCGGCACATGCCGCGAAAACAGATGTCCAGTATCGGCTCCATCTTGGAAAACTAGAACCAGTAATTAATGAACCCTGAAAATCCTATTCGTTGTGGAGTCGCGGGTGTTGGCTACCTTGGTCAGCATCACGCCCGTATATATTCTGAGTTAGAACAGTGTGAGCTTGTTGGTGTCTATGAAGTGGATTCCGTCCGAGGCAAGGAAATCGCTGATAAATTTGGCTGTAAATTATTTCAATCGCTTGATGAACTGGCAAGTGCTTGCGATGCGATCAGTGTGGTTGTTCCAACGGATAAACATGGGGAGGTTGCCGTTCCTCTCCTTGAGGAGGGCTGCCATCTTCTTATCGAAAAACCACTCTGTGTCAGTAGTGCTGAAGCAGAGGTGATTCTGGAAGCGGCCAATCGTAATAATTGTCTGATTCAGGTTGGCCATATTGAACACTACAATCCTGTAACCAGCTACCTTGAGAAAACGGTAAAAAAGCCGCTTTTCATCACTGCTGATCGTTTGGCACCTTTTACCCCGCGCGGAACAGAGGTAGGTGTAGTGCTCGATCTTATGATTCACGACCTGGGTGTGATTCTTCATTTGGTTCGCTCACCGATTGAAAAAGTTGAGTCGGTGGGAGTCAGTGTGCTTTCACCAACCGAAGATATAGCCAACACACGGATAACTTTTGAAAATGGTGCCGTAGCCAATGTAAACACCAGCCGGGTAAGTGAAAAGAAAGTTCGCGAAATTCGCGTCTTTCAAGACAACGCTTATCTATCAATTGATTTCATGAATCAACAGGGTCATTTTGTGAAGCGCGACGGATTACAGCTTCATAAAGAGGAAATTCCTATAGAAAAGGGAGAACCCTTAAAGATCGAACTGGCTTCGTTTCTCGAATGTATTGCCAATATGGAAAACCCCAAAGTTGATGCGACACTTGGCAAACAAGCTTTGGAATTGGCGATCCGTATTACGGAACAGATTCGCGAACGTTCTACTTGATGAGTTATGTGCCTGAGCTGGCTGCTGAACTGAACGCACCTGTTCAATCTTCGGTAGATATCTTAGTTGTCGCTGGTGAACATTCAGGTGACGAACATGCCGCCATGATGGTTAAGCAGTTACTTCTGAATCGTCCTGACTTAAAAGTGGCGGCCATTGGTGGGCCTCAACTCGAAGCATCCGGCGCCCAGCTACTCTTTGATTTAACGGATCTATCGGTTGTGGGATTTGTTGAAGTGTTGAAGCACTACAAATACTTCAAGAAATTGTTTGGTGCGGTATTGGACTGGATTGGTAAATACAAACCACAAGCTGTTGTCTTTGTTGATTACCCGGGTTTTAACCTTCGGCTTGCCAAGGCGTTATATAAGGCTGGGATTGCGAAAAAAGCAGGTGGCGATATCCAATTGCTTTACTACATAAGTCCCCAGATTTGGGCCTGGAAAGAAAATCGGAAATACGAAATGGCCGAATGGTTGGATGGGTTGTCTGTTATCTTTCCTTTTGAAGTGGACTGTTTTGAAGATACGAAGCTCGAAACCACCTTTGTCGGTCATCCGTTTCTTCAAAGTAAGCAAAATTGTGAGTTATTCTATGATCCGGATGGTAAGATCCTTCTCCTCGCTGGTAGTCGCATTGCAAACGTCAAACGGGTTCTTCCTCTCTTGTTGAATTCTTATGCTTCTTATCTTAAAAAGTATCCATCGAAGGATGCTATTTTGATATATCCGAGCGCTACGATTCTGGAGGAGATGAAAACCGTTTTAGATTCATTTCCAGATCTCAAAGATAAGATTCAGGTTGTTCAAAATGAGGGCACCATTTCAGCAAGCGCTGTTTTGACTACTTCTGGAACCATGTCCTTGCGTTGTGGATTGGCTGGTATACCGGGTCGTATTGTCCATGCCGTAAATTTATTTTCCTATATACTCGGGCGTATGGTCCTAACAATTCCGTATATAGGGATCGCCAATTTGTTGTTGAAGAAGCCTTTTTATCCAGAGTTTATTCAAAGTAAGGCTAAACCGGATGTGTTAGCTGATGAACTTCATAGATGTCTTTCAGATAGTTCCGTGATCAAGGAGGCGCAGGAAGGAAGTGAGGATCTCAAACGGCTTCTGCAGCCGGGAAACAAGGAAACGCCATGGAGTTGGCTCCTACGTTTCATTGACTAATTCAGTTTTAGAAAGCTTAAGGTTAGGTCGGTTGGGCTCTGTCAGGATTTGCCGTCCGATTAGTTCCTGAGGGACCCTGATTATCAGTGAGCTGGGCAACCTTCTTTTCGATGTGTTCTATACATTTTCCAAGTTCCTCCTTACGGGCGTTTAGATTTGAATCGGCTATTTCGGCCAAATCATCGAGGTTGTAGAGAAAAATATTGGGAAGGTGAGTTATACCGGGGTCGATGTCGCGGGGCAGGGCGAGATCGAGTAAACATAGCGGACGGATGGAGCGTTTTCTTAGAAAGGAATTGAAGCGAGATTCGGTTAAAATAAATTCGGGAGAAGCGGTAGAACACAACACGACATCCGCTTCGAGCAGGTGGCAATCGAGGCTTTCGAATGGAACTGCTCTGCCTCCATGAGTATTTGCCAGATCCTGAGCTTTTTCAAACGTACGGTTGCATAAGGTGAGCTTTTTCACTCCACGGCTTTGGAGTGTGGTGATCGTTTTTTCTGCAATGTCCCCAGCACCAATGACAAGTGCGGCCGAGTTGTGGAGTCTTCCGAAAACTTTTATCGCAAGGTCTACGGCGACAGTTGTCACATTGATTTGACCTTTTCCAATGTTGGTATTCGAACGAATCCACTTTGTGGTCTGGAAGCTCTTTTGAAATGCTTTGTTAAGACGAGTACCAATACTCCGCTGTTTAGCTGCATAGAGAAACGCTTGTTTCACCTGGCCGGTGATTTCGGTTTCTCCGACTATTTGCGAGTCGAGCCCGGCTGTAACGGAAAACAGATGGATCAATGCTTGCTTATCTTCGAGCGTTTTCGATTTTTCAAACAGTTCTACAGGATTGACCTTCAAAATCTTCGCAACGATCGCGGTGAGTTTTTGATAGTGTGCCTCATAGGAAGCACCATAAATCTCCAATCGGTTACAGGTACTTACGACTGTCAATTCATTGATCCAATCTTCGTCGTACAATGAAGTGTAGATTAGGTCGAGCTGATCGGGAGCGGGACTAATTGTTTCCCGGTAATCGATGGATGCTGAATGATGACTAACAGTCCAGCAAAACAATATGCGTTTCTGTTGAGTCATTCCGGCAGAACCTTATCCGAAATTGGCTCGTTGATCTCATTCGAGGAACGACTATTCCCGACGGGCCAAATGGAAAGAATTGCAATTAAGAAAAGAGCCACACAGGTCACAGCTAGTTTGCGTGCGAATAGTCGATTAGTTAAACGAAGCCCGAGTACTATTAAATATGCTAACCACACGGCTATGCTGGAAAAGAATTTTGGCCCGTTAACTTCGGCTAAATTTTGACTCCAGTAAAGTGAGCCAACCAGGAGAGAAACAGTTAATACACCAGTCCCTGCTACAAGTATTCGCAGTGTCATCGATTCGGATTCAACCAAAGATGGCAAGAAAGCGTATACCCCTTTGAATTGATGTCTTTTTAATGCGAAATTTTGCAATAGGTAGAGCGTTGAACTCACCGCTAGCATTCCAAATATGCCATATGAAAAAACCGCTAAGGATGCATGGAATTCTATAGAAGCGCTGATTTCCGAAATACGATCAGGGTAGGGTGAGTCCCAGGTCGGAATTGCGAAGGACAAAATAGATAACAGCACCGCTAGCCCAGCTGTAAAAAATCCGAACAAACTCATCCGAAATGCCGGGCCTAATACAAGGAAGCAGAAGGTCAATGACCAGATAACGAATTGGACGATCTCGAAGGTATTTCCGACCGGGCAGCCGCCGACTTCCATTCCACGCAAATAAAGCCCGTAGGTTTGGATGGCATAGCCACCTGCTATGAACATGTAGAGCAACCATCTAGGATGATGCTTTGCCCTGATCAGATACAGTATGGCTGTGACGAACCCAAGTGTGTAGATTAGATTTCCTATTCCAATCCACAAGATGTCAGTATTTGAGCTCATTGTGCTGATGGTGTTTTATTGCCCGGATTCATCCCAATCTCGGATGCGATTGACGAGCATTGAAATCCAAGCTGGATGTTCGTTTAGACAAGGGATCATGGTAAAAAAATCTCCGCCTGCTGCAAGAAACTCTTTCCGACCCTCCATTTCGATTTCCTCGAGTGTCTCCAGGCAATCGGTTACAAACGAAGGGCAGATAACCGCAATTCGTTTAACCCCTTGTTTGGGAAATGCCTCGAGCACGTGATCTGTAAATGGTCGAAGCCAGGGCTCCTTCGTCAGACGGGATTGAAATGAGATGGCTTGTTTCCCCATTGGTAAACCAAGTTTGTGGGTCATGGCTTTCACGGTTTCGAAGCATTGATGGCGGTAGCAGGTGCTGTGTGCAGGATGGCACACGTTGCAGCAATCAGGAGTAGTCATACAATGGGCATGTGAACTATCTGCTTTTACCATATGGCGCTCAGGAATGCCGTGAAAACTGAACAACACCTTATCCAGGTCTTCGGTGATGTATGGACGCGAGCTTTCGACTAGGGCACTTATGTAATCCTCATCTTTGTAAAATGGCTGGAGCACGGTCCAGGTAATGCTGGGAACCTGAATCTTTAGTTCTTCTTGTACCCGAACCAGCACCGTCTCATAGCTCGACATGGCATAATGCGGGTACATGGGCATTATATACAGTTCCTCTATCTCTTGAGCCTTCAGTCGGCTGATTGCGTCCGGGATGGACAGAGAACCGTAACGCATGGCTAGCTCGATGGGTAGATTGATCTGTTCCTGCACTTTTTTCTGTACTTGCTCACTGGTGACAATCAGGGGACTTCCTTTGTTCGTCCATACCTTGCTGTAGGCAGCGGCGGTTCGTTTGGGCCGTGTTGGTAGGATAATTCCGCGAACCAGCAAATTGCGGAGGATAGGTCCAGAATCGATTACTCGTTCATCGAGCAGGAATTCTTTCAAATACCTTCTGACATCTTGAACAGATGTGGAATCGGGGGATCCCAGGTTAAGTAATAGGACAGCTTTACGAGCCATGCGCTTAACCTTGGTAATGCAGGCGGGCTGTCAATCTCTGGTGTTAGAAATGATGGGTTTCCAATTCCCAGTCTCAATTTTGAATCATTCTAATTCTAAAGAAAATGAGACTCGTTATCAATAAAGGAATTGACAAGGCGCTATTGAGACTCAGTTTCATCCAGGAAAATTTAACTATCTAAAAATTGATAAAGATATCCGGAATTAGGGTCAGAGTCTTGAAAAGGTGCAGGCCCGAAATCTGAGTTACCCAACATTTTCCCAATAAGAATGAATCCTTTAGTTTCACAAATGAGTAGAAGTGGCTTCAGCCTCGTAGTTTTGTGTATCGTAACTGCTTTTTCGGCCTCTGCCCAGAATGTGGAAGGTCCATTATATGACATAGATGAATTCGAGGTTCTTGGATCCAAGGAAGCCGTTTTTGAGATTTCTGGTTCCGGATTTTACATTGCTCAAGAGGAAATTGCGAATTTCCAGTATGCAAACCTGGACCAGATTCTTAGGCAAGTTCCTGGAGTGTATTTTAGGGGAGAGGACGGTTATGGTCTATTTCCCAATATCAGCTTGCGTGGAGTGGATTCCAACAGAAGTGGAAAGGTGACGATGATGGAAGACGGTGTTTTGACCGCACCAGCTCCCTATGCTGCGCCTTCCGCCTATTATTCTCCCACAGTGGGACGCATGTCTTCTTTGGAAGTTTTGAAAGGGTCCAGTCAATTGCAATACGGGCCACATACGACAGGTGGCGTAATAAACTATATTTCAACACCTATTCCCAATGAAAAGACGGGGTATCTGAAACTCCAGTACGGTGAAAATAACGATATGCGTTTGCATGCCTGGACAGGTGGTAAGCAAAAGTCAGATGCTGGAACTTTTGGTTATTTGGCAGAAGTATATGCACGCCAAACAGATGGGTTTAAATCAATTGATAGCACGGCCGCATACGAAGGATCGGACGACACTGGGTTTGATAAAAGGGATACCATGGTGAAATTTGGATGGCAGCCGGATGCCTCTCAAGAACACTCGTTCGAGTTTAAATTGGGCTATACAGATTTTCATGCGGATGAAACGTATTTGGGTCTTTCGACGGAAGATTTCGAGCAGGACCCTTTTCGTCGGTATGCGGGATCCAGATTTGATGAAATCGATACCCACAACACTCGGACCTACCTTCGTCACCAGACTCGATGGGACAACGGAAATACCCTTTCCACTACTGCTTACTATAATAATTTTCATCGAAATTGGTACAAGTTGAATAAAGTAGATGGAAAAGATCTTGCTACAGCCTTATTCAACGGAACCGAACTCTACGAAGTACTGACCGGTACCCGTGCAGGTGAGTTACGCGTGAAAGCTAATAATCGAAATTATTTCCTGGGTGGCGTTCAGTCTGAATTCAATGGCGACTTTTACGCTGGTAAAGTGCTTAATGAAATAACTGCTGGTTTGCGGTTACATAGAGATCAGATCCGTAGATTTCAATGGGAGGACATATACCATTTGAACGACCAAGGTGGGGTGGATGAATTTATTCTTTATGGAAAATCCGAACCCGGTGGATCTGCAGGAAACCGCAGGCAACGAGTGGATAGCACCTCTCTCTATGTGACGGATCGAATTTCTATGGGATCATTTGCGATTAGCCCAGGTGTTCGATACGAAGATGTGGATTGGGAATACTTTCGAGCTGATGGGCGGGAGACTCCCAATGACGACACCGGAAACTACGATATTTTTGCGCCTGGAATCACTGCGGAATACAGCGTGGATGATAAGACACGATTATTTGCTGGATTGAATCGAGGGATTTCTCTCGTAAGTCCAGGCTCAGCCAGAAGTGGCTTGGATCCAGAAGAAACAGATAGTTTTGAAGCGGGTGTAAAGGCGCAATCAAATGGATGGTACGGCGAAGCAGTGTTCTTTAATACCAAATTTAAAAATCTTATTGCTCGCGAAAGTGATGCGGGAGGAAACCCGGTTGGAGGTGATAAAAACATTGGTGAAATAACTTCCCGCGGATTGGAACTCCTATTATCCACCACGGTTCATCAAGATGCATCCATACAAGTTCCTTTGACTTTCGCTTTTACATACACAGATGCCCAATTCGGAGATGGCACTGCGAGTGAAAATCCTGACTCCACGATATTTGCAGGGGCAATACCTGGAAACGAATTGCCCTACATTCCCGAAATTCAATGGAACGTTACAACGGGTATCGATGCTGATCGTTGGAGTTTTCATGTAGCTGCCACCTATGTTGGTGATAGCCATGGTGACGGATCCAATCTTGGCCTGGAAAAAGATACCAGCGGGACTGCCGACGCTCGTTTTGGCAATATCAATTCTTATTTCCTAATTGACCTCAGTTATCGGTATCAGCTGTCCGATACGACTTCCCTCTTTGCAAGTGTGCAAAACGCATTGGACGAAACGTGGTTAGCTTCACGGATTCCTCATGGACCACGCCCGGGAGTTCCTAGGCAAACCTCTGTAGGTGTCGATTGGCAGTTCTAATTTATTCACTACTGGGTCTAATACCTCGAAGCTTGCTTCGTTTAGACCGCATTTGTCTGTTGTCAATGCCTCGGAGCTTGCTCCGGGGTTCTTTACGTCTTAATTTTTACGAAGGATAAGGCAGTGCTTGGAATGGCTCTGCCTTTTTCATTTCCCATTGACGACCGTGCTCGGTAGGTCAGTTTGTTAGCTTTCTTGAAAATCCATGGACCGCATAGCAGCAGAATTTGAACAGGCAAAAGCCGAAAACCGCAAAAGTTTCATCGCTTATGTTTGCGCGGGAGATCCGAATTATGAGACCTCCCTGGAAGCCTGTAAGACGCTTCTCGACGCCGGTGTTCATATTCTCGAGTTGGGTGTTCCGTTCTCTGATCCATTAGCGGATGGTTGGACGAATCAATGTGCTGCCAAGCGTTCCTTGGACAATGGATTTACGAAGCAGGATCTTTTTAAGTTGGTTCGCGGAATTCGTGAAATAAATCAAAGCGTACCGATCGTTTTTTATGTCTACTACAATCAGATTTTCTCTCAAGGTGTTGAGGCCTATTTAGAGGAAGCTTTAGACGCTGGAGTAGATGCGCTTCTTGCGTTGGACCTGCCGCCTGTTGAAGCAGAGAGCTATCTCGGCTTGTGCGAAAAAACGGGCATGAAAACGGTCTTCATTATTGCACCGACGACTCCGGAAAGCCGCATTAGCGAAATTGCCGAATCATCAACGGGATTCGTATATTACGTGTCGCGAGAAGGAGTGACTGGCGTAAGGGATTCTCTGGAACCGAGTCTACCCGAAAAGCTCGGTACCATAAAAGCCGGTACAGAAAAACCTGTGGTAGTTGGCTTTGGTATATCCAAGCAATCCCAAGTTCGAGAAGTTGCGGAAATTTCTGACGGCGTTGTCGTCGGCAGTGCGATTGTAAATGTAATCGCGGACCATTTGGATGATGAAGAGGCCATGCTTTCTGGATTAAAGAATTTCGTTAAGGAACTTTCTGAAGGTGTTCTTCTTTGAGCATACTCTGGGGTAGTTCCAATTTTTGGTAGTCCGGTTCTTGATCGAGTGGCAGGATTCGCGATTTTGGCTGAGTCGCTTTCTCCAGGCACATGAGGAAGGCGGAGTAGTCGATAAGCTCAATTTTTTAGTCATCATTCTCGACAATGGCTGTCATTGATTCTACCGAGTCGCTCGAGTTCAAATAGTGGATGGCTCCAGGCATTTTATCCTCAACCGTATGAATGTGACCGGAAATGGTCTCGTGGCAGTTTGAGTGTTTCGCTAGGCCTACCAGGGCCCTCTCGAGCTTAGAGATGAAATTGTAACCGCCTTTGATCGCATGTGCCTTTACTTGTTTTCTGATAGAATCGTAGGTTTTATCTAGCCAAATTCGGGATTTGAAGTAGACGCGGTTGACAGCCAGAAGCAAATTATGGCCAGGTGAATAAAGCGCGTGGACTGATTATTACTGATTCCTTTGTGACTTTTTACGCTCTAAGGATCAATAATTACGCCGTTTAAAATGAGGGTATTGCATTGAAAATGCTTTAAAGAGTGGGGTGCTTCCTTGCTCTTACAATCTCTCATGCATAGGTGAATACACGAAAAAATATTTGTTTTGTATTCTAATACGGTAATTCTCAGGGCATTGTGAATAAGTTGGTAATAAGTGTAAAATGCGCGTGTTTGAGTACCTACTTGATCTCAGGATGCCTTTGAGCTACTCCTTGAATTTCTATTGTAACAATTCGATCCTCATTCGCGCAGTGTATGGAGTTTTCCGTTACGAATTCGGCAATTTATAGTCAGATTTCTGCCATAAAAATGGCTTAATGTGTGTCTGATAATCGGACTTTTTCTCCTTAAAATCGAAGTTGTGAATAAACTCAGATATTTTCCCGTGAAAAAAAGAATCGAGTGGAGTATCAGCCCTTTTATCGTTTGCCAAGAAGAAGTTATTCACAATGAGTTTTTGCTTCTTCTACGTCCTGAATGTAGTTTTGGAGAATAGTATCCCAGTTTAAACTTTCTGAAGTAAATCTGGCATTTTTTCGCACCTCATCCCAGCTCTTCAGATCCGAGAATATTTGCCTGGATTGCTCCAAAAAGGCCTCGGAATCGTCAAAAGGAGCCAGCCAACCGTTTTTCCCATGCTCTATGTATTTTCCAGGAGCGGCGTAGTTGTAACCCAATACAGCAAGACCACTGGCCATCGCTTCAGTAACCACATTGCCAAACGTTTCGGTAGTACTTGGGAATAAGAATGCATCACCTGATGCATAGTATTTGGCTAGGTCTTCTCCACGCTGCACCCCTGCGAAAATAAGCTCCGGATGCGCCTGACTAATAGAGGTTCGTTCGGGGCCATCGCCTACCAACACAAATTTCATATTGGGACAAATTCGCAAAACCTGCTCATAAGCCTTAACCGCCAAGGGAATGTTTTTTTCTCCAGCCAAACGCCCTACATAAATCATAACAGGCTGGGTTTCTGTTACGCCCCAGGAGGCTCTTAGTTCAGGATCTCTTTTTAAAGGACTAAACAACTCTGTGTCGACTCCTCGACCCATTATCTTGAGATTTTTAAAACCGTCAGCTTTGAGATCACGGCGAAGGTCCTCGCTGGGTACGAGTGTGAGTCGCGTTTTGTTATGAAAACCCTTCAGTCCTGCCAATCCCAGGCTAGTCAGCCAACCTAGGTGATAGTATTTGCCGTAAGAATGAAAATTGGTGTGGAAACTGGATACGATTGGAATGCGGTTGCTGCGTCCTGAAAAAAGTGCCTGCATTCCTAGTGGACCTTCGGTTGCGATGTGGATGACATCCGGTTCAAACGACTCCCATTCGCGTTTTAGCTGGTTGATCCCTGCTATCCCCATTTTAAGGATGTCATAGCCAGGTATCGGTATACCTAAAACAAGTTTTTCTGTGTAGCCTTCTGGCTTGGTCTTGCCATCAGCTTTAAACTGTTTTGGGCGTATGACATGGATTTGATGACCCTTTTTACTTAAACCTGTCACCAAACGATTTAGCGTCATAGACACGCCATTTATCTCGGGTGGGAAGGTTTCTGTTATCAGGCAGATTTTCAAAGTAGGTAGGCTGAATGAAAATAGACTTTCAATTCATAGGGTAAGCGACCTCGAATTCAATTGGTTTTTTATAAAATATTTGTGTCAGTCAGCTTGAGTTGACCGAAGCAGAGTTATCCTGAAGGATTTGTGATGGTGGATACGACACTCTACATATTAACAGGCTTCACGGCTGTTGGAAAAACAAGCCTTTCCCTCGACTGGGCCCGCAGGAATAATGCTGAGATAGTCTCCTGTGATTCTCTTTTATTTTATAAAAATATGGATGTGGGCACGGCAAAACCAACTCCTAGAGAGTTAGCTATGGTACCACATCATCTAATTGATGTAGTGGATCCTTCGGTCCAGTATTCGATTAAGCAATACTTGGATGCGGTTAAGCAGATTGTCTCTGATATTCATTCTCGTGGTAGGCGGGTTTTGGTAGTCGGAGGAAGTGGTTTTTATTTAAATTCATTTTTTTCCGCAGTTGTTGATGGGTTGGAAATAGATCCGGCGGATAAGATTCGCATCGAAAATCAATTTGAAATCCAATCTCTTGAAGCTTCTGTAGAAGTGCTCATGGAGCTGAATCCAGGTGGGGTGGGGGATCTTGATATCGAGAACCCTCGGCGTGTATTGAAAGCCTGGTTGCGCTGTGCAGGTTCTGGAAAGACATTGGAGGAGCTTAGGCTTGAATTCGATCAAAAGCCTGGAGAATTCGACTCTTACCAAAAAAAAGTATTGGTATTATCGCGTCCACGGGAAGAACTGGAGAAACGAGTATCATCCCGGGTGAAAGCTATGATTTCAAGTGGATTGATCGAAGAAGTTCGAGGTTTAATCACTCAGGGAATAGAAAAGAACTCAAGTGCTGCACAAGCGATAGGCTACCGTGAAACCATCGCTTACTTAAAGGGCGAGATTGGCGAAGATGCATTGGTCGAGACGATCGTGAAAAACACCAGAAAACTTCTTAAGAAACAGAGGACCTGGTTTAATAAATTTCTACCCGACGAAGCAGTTATCAACGTTTCTCAGCTGGAAACCTTGCCCGATGATTGGCATTCTGTTGCTGCTCGAATACCTGGTTGAGAGAGTTTATCGTCTTCTCAATTCTAGATCTCTTCTTGTGCCAGTGCAGTCCCAGATAGTTCTTGAGTCATTAGATCTCCAATAATCGATTCTACATTTGAAACTCTACCACTCTGTGATTCCAAGTAAGTTTTAATCTCTTCAGAGTCAGAATTAAATTCTGGGACAATTTTTTCAACGACGTAAATAATGGTTCCATCGGTAGAGGTAGTAACCGAATCGGACAGGTCACCTTTGTTAAGGCTATCCAAATGAACTAACAAGCCTTGAGCTAATCCTTCGGGACTTTGTGCATTGCGCTTAAAACTTTCAAATGCTGCGTGGGCCAAGTTTTGGGATTTGGCCGCTGCTTCGAATGTATCTCCACCTGCGATGGCCTCGGATATTGCTTTTTTAATCTCTACACCTTTTTCAACAAACAATTCCCGTTTTTCCCCTTCGAGGTAATCCACTTTTACCTGCGCTTGGACATCAGCGTGCACTGGTGTGAATGAAGCCTCTTCACCTTCGTAAATAAGTACTAGGTATTGATCGTTATTTTGTATGGGGTCTGAATAGTAGCGATCTTCATTCAAGTTAAACACCTGACTTAGGGTCTGGACCGTCAATCCATCTTGCATGATCACGGTGCTTTGTGGGTATGCAACTAGAGGTTTGATGACCAGGCCTGCTTCGGAAATGGTCGCTGCAAATTCGGCACTGCCGTTTTCAATATTCTTATCAAACAAATTGTAAGCAAACTCTTCCGCGATAGTTTGAGTTTCTTTATTTGCGCGGTCTAGTCGAATTTCTTCAATGACCTGCTGCTCCACATCGTCCAGGGTGACTTCAGGTGCTTCAGGAGTCTCAATGGTACCATCCTCGTTTGAAATTATCTTGGGAGTTGGCGCGGATGCTTGGTACCGTGCCTTGTTGGTGAAGAAGTGGATACTGATCTCGCCGGCTTCGGGTTGATAATCGTTGTCGATCTGCTTGCTAGGATCGAATAGCAGGTAACTCGCTTTGGTCTTTGCATCTACGAGATACCTGAAATTATTGTTTTCGAAATAGGTGCTTAGATCTTCTTCTGAAGGCGTAATATCAATCGAAAAATCAACATAGTTTATTTTCGCTGTTTCCAGCGTCCATTCAGTGTTAGTGGTTTGCGCAGCGTTGATAGCTTCAAATGGCAATATGTGACCTGGCCCTTGTAGGATTTTCCGCGTTTTATTCATGCGAAAATCGTCTTCGATAATATTGGTTACGTAAGCTTCAGTCAGGCCGCTTGCTTTTAGTGAGTCTACAAATGCTGTAAAACGGGTTTGGTCGAATGCCTGGGTGGTGAAATCCATGAAGCCAGTCAGTTTTTGCACGTGGGCTTTAAATTCCTCTTTGTTCGGTCCTGGAAGGCCAATTTGATTGGCTATATGCAGAAGTGCTACCCTCGATAGTGAATAATCCTGGACTTGTTCTCCGCTAGGTTGCCCAAAATAGGAAGGGTAAATAAGCGAGAGGCTTATCTGGCCTGCCCCATAGATCTCTTCTTGGTCTGCGGCCGAATTTAAATCGTAGCCCAGGAAGGGTTGCTCCTGGTAGCTTGGGCCGCTGTTTCCTCCAAGTGGGCTGAAATTTCCGATCGTGAATACGAAGGAAATGATCATTACGACCACAAGGATAGCGAGTATCCACTTAAAGTGCTTAGTTAGATAGGTTTGAATCCAATAGAACATGGTATAAATGCGAAAGCGGAAACGGTAGATAAGGGTAAAGGCTTGTCAATAGACTTCAGGTGCGATCTCCAAGCTATAATCTAACCCGTGTAGATCAGCTGTCTGAGAGATTTTAAAGCTTACATTTAGAGGTTTTTTTCCATCCACAGGACGTCCCAGTACTGATCGTACTTTCTCCCAGCCTCAGTGAAAGTCCCCACTTTCTTAAAACCGAACTTTAAATGGAGTGCCTCTGATGCTGGGTTAGGGATGGTTATTCCAGCAAATGCACGGTTTAAATCTTCCTTGGCGAGAGCTAGAAAGAGGTGGGTGTAAAGTTGGGTTCCCAAACCCTTTTTGCATGCACTTGGGTCTAGATAAATAGCCGTTGCTACCGATGTATCGTATGCAGCTCGTTCGTGGAATTGAGCTGAGCTCGCATAACCCAGAATAGAGTCATCCTCCTCGGCAACAAAAAGTTGGTAGGGGCCGGACAGTGAAAAACTGTTTATCCAGGTTTCTCTTTCTTCCAGCGAAAGAGGATCCGTTTTAAAATTAACAGGTGTTGTGTTTATATAGTGATTCCCAATCCGGTTGATACCTGCCCCATCTGCTATACTCGCGTGACGAATGTTGAGCATGACTCAGGCTGCTCCTGTCTCCAGAAGGTCTTCCAGGGATTTTGTCTCCCAATCGTTTCGTATATTTTTCTCTACCTTCTCGCTGTATTCACGAATGAGCGGATCGACTCCAAGAATCAATTCCTTGCCTTCAGAATTTCCGTAATTGTCCAAAGCCTGTTTGAATTGGTATAGAGAAATCTTACTTAGAGGTTTGGCGGGTTGATAACGCTTGCTTGCGCCGCCTTTTCCTTCTTCGGATCCTAGGGCAGTAATAAATTTCATGTCTACGAGGTTTGCTAAAGATTCGTTAAGGATCTGTCCTGGCACGCGTAATTTTCTACTCAATTCTGTTGCGGAAAACGCCTCCTTGCATGCTTTGAAGCGTCGTGTTACCAGAATAAGTGCGGCCAAGCTAAGTACTTCTCTTGTAGATCGACTGGTGTTTTCCCAGGCTTGTTGATTCGCCAAGAAGTTAGCGTTCTGGATGGCGTAGGTGATTTGCCCTCCGATCAGGACGAATACCCAAAAGATATATAATGCCATCATCAGTATCGGAATGATTCCCAAAGATCCGTAAAGGCTTTCCTGTTTGACTACATATTTGACGTATAAAAATGAAAGTTCCTTATTGAGTACTAATAATACGGATACAATGACAGCACCACTCAATGCAGGGAGGAAATAAACCTGGGTATTGGGGATGAAGGAATAGAAACTGGTCAGGAGGATTAATATGAGGAAAAAAGAAAGTAATGGCGCGAGCCATTGAATGAGTCGTAAGATATGCTCTCCGAGTGGAAGTCCTGCGACCATTTGCGCATAGGTACCTGCTGAGTAAATGGCGACAGAAGTAAAAATGAGTGCCACTCCTAAAATGAAGGTTAAATAAGAATTGATCCTATTCATAAAGCTTCGACCACGGTGTACATCCCAGATGTCATTGAACGCCTTCTCGATAGCAATAAATAGTTGGATGGCGATCATTGCCAGTAATAGTAGCCCAATGATACCAAATGTTCCAGATTTTGCGCTTTGAATAAAGCCATTGAGTCCGCTCATCAAATCCTCGTTTATCAGGTTTTCTGTTGATTCAAAGTATTCTTGTAGAGGCGGCGCCATGTAAATTACAAAATCATTGATCAGTGTTAAGATTTTAGCCTGATCAACTTGATCAATAATTATGCCGGCCGCTAAAAGTAGGATCGCAGCTAAAGGTCCTAGCGCCAAAAGCGAACTGTAACAAAGTGCCGCAGATCGGACAAAAACGTTATTCCGAATAAATCCAGTTTTAACCAGCGATAAGATTCGAAGTACGTAATAGGCGAACTCGGTCGCTTTGTTTCTGTCTTTGTCGCCTGTCTCCCAAATATCTTTTTTAAGAATTTGGTGAAACCTTCTATAAGGATCTTCCCACTTTGATCTAAATTTCGTTCCTAGCGCACCCATTATCGAAGCTTGATTGCTAGGCCAATCTTCTCAAGCCGATGACCAAAGTCAATGACGCGTCATGCCGCTGGCGGATTGAGGTATAGGTAGTATAGAAACATAAATGCTGCCATGCCACCAACGGATCCTGGACCGGTAAGAATGAACAGAGAAGCTCTAGTAGTGAAAGTATTAATAAAGGTGCTGACCATACTAATTGAAATCAGAGCAGCCATGATTGGTTCGCCAAAGCTGTAGAAATAGAGGGCCAGGAAAGCCAGTCCAACTGCGGCTCAGAAGCGTACGACCGGATATATAGTGGTAACCGAAAGTGCGAGACAGATGGTCAGGAATAAATCGATGACGGCAGTAATGAGAAATGGATTCCTTATGATAAGGTCCATATTCTGTGTTCGAATGGTCTCCAAGTGCAGATATAGGAAGCCTACCGTAGATAATAGAAATGTTACAGTGAGAGCAAAACTGGTGTATCCCACTGTGCGGTGCTGCCACATCGCATTAGCTTATTTGCTCTTGGTTTCTTCATCCCCTTCAGCAGCTGCTAGGATGTCCTCAATGCTCAATTTTTCGGCTTCCCCGTCGTTCGGCTCGTTTACCAAGTCCAGGTCTTCATCCGCCTTTCTTTTTTAAATTAGCTTTTTTTCAGCAGGAAAAAGAATTTCGGCCAGACTTTCATTTCCCTTCACGGCGATCCAGACTTCTTTGTCGTCGTCGTAGTACAGCGTATCTGGCGTTACTTTTTTGGATTCTGCGAGAGATTGCAGCTGCTCGATGCTATAAGGCCCTTTGGCCTCTTCAGAGTCTGGATAGCGAATGAAATATTCCGACATAGTAATGAGATAGGTGGAGGTGTGTCGCTTGAATTAACAAAGAAGATTCAAACACTAAAAGGAAAAAAAAAGCCCGCTTTGACAAAGCAGCGGCTATTTTTTACAAAGTATTCAAGCCTGTGCGGTTATGAATATTAAAGCTGAGATTTGTGGTTTCCGCTCCACTTCAATTTTGTTCTGACAACTTCGAAATGGTTAAATTCCAATTGGTGAATTAACGATAATTTCAGTGGTGATAATTCCAGGACGATACTTTCTTCCGGTTTTATGGTCAACATGGCTGCCCCATCCAGGATAACCTGAAGCGTTTTTGTACGGGTGGCATCTTTGACTGATAGCCGCTCTTTTGAATCAAAAATTATGGATCGGTTGCTTAGCGTGTGAGGACAAATGGGTGTCATGGTCAGAACTTTAGCGTCGGGTGCAACGAGTGGGCCGCCGGCTGATAGATTGTAAGCGGTTGATCCTGTCGGAGTGGTGAAAATGATGCCATCGCATAAATAGTCAGTTATGGCACCCGCTTCGTTACACACATTCAGATTTAGGATCGCCCCTGATTGAATCTCCTTAATTACAGCGTCATTTAACGCAGAGGCTGTTTCCCCATTCGAGGCGGTCGCTTGGACCATGCTTCGTTCGGTTATACAATAATTTCCTTTTAGGACTTCGGGAAAAAGTCGAACAGCCTCTTCTCCTGAAAATGTGGTGAGGAATCCTAAGCCACCACGATTTATTCCTATAACCGGGACCGATTGTTTGGCGCATTCCTCTGCGATTCCAAGCAAAGTCCCATCACCGCCAATTACACAACAAGCGCTGACATCGTTCAGGAAATCTCGGTCAAACGGATATTTCGATGTAACTCGGTGATGCAGGCACTGTTGATCCGCGATTTTTATCAACTCAGCCGCCAATTCCGGAGCTCCATGTTTTGTCTCGTTTATAAAAAAGGCTATGGAATCAAGCGCATGCATGGAATCAGTTCTGTTAAAAGACGGATCTAGTGAGGCGAACTCCTATTGGCAATGACGCTTTTAAGGATTCTTGCTATTATTCCGATCCACCCTTTGTCGCACCCAAAAGATATTCTCGATTCCCGTCCCCTCCGGAAATTGGGGATTCTATAGTTCCCTCAACGATAACTTCGGCGAGGTGTCTATTGATCCAGTCCTTCATCTCCTGGAGTAAGGCTTCCCTGATCTCATTGTCCCGAATCACCCCGCGACATTTATCGACGGTTTCTTTGTCTGCTTCAAATTGAGGTTTTACCAGCGCGATCAGTTTACCACCTATTTTTAGTAGTGGCCAAATTGCCGGCAGAACTTTTTTCAATGAAATGAAAGAGAGGTCCATGACGATCAAATCGTAGTCGAGGTAGGGCAATTGATCTGCGGTCAAGTAGCGTGCATTTGTTTTTTCAATGTTCGTCACCCTGGGATCTCCTATAATTTTCTCGTGCATTTGAGCTCGGCCGACATCGACGCAAATAGCGGTCGCTGCCCCTCGCTGTAGTAAGCAATCTGTAAACCCCCCTGTGGATGCACCGACATCTAGAATGCGACGACCTTCAACGGACGTTGGGAACTCTTTTAGGTAAGATTCAAGTTTTTCACCTCCTCGGCCTACGAACTGAGCCGGTTTGATTATAGTTAGCTTAATATCCAGCGAATAGGTTTTTCCGGGTTTATCTAGTATTTCGGTACCTCGTCGTACTTTACCGGCCAGTATGAGCGCCTTAGCTCGGGACTTGGTTTCGCAGTGTCCGAACTCTACCAAGTTTTCATCTAATCGACGTTTTTTTTTCTCCACGTCGAGAATCCACATCGAACCTCTCACAAAGAGCAAAAAAAAATGCCAAAAAGGGACTGATAACTTGACTTGTGCGGCAAAGTGTCGCGAAATGTCGACTCATCCCACCAGATGATACCTAATGCTATCTTCCAATAACAGGAAATTTGCAGGGGGATATCTTCATTCCCTTGATTCCAAGAACCGTGTGACTGTCCCTAAAAAGTGGCGGTTCGACGGTGATGATACGGACTCTGCGTACTTGGCAATTCCTCAGCCCGTGGGATATATTTGGCTTTGCCCTCCCAGAAAAGTGGAGCAGTTGGAAGAAACGATGGAATCCATCCTTCCTTCGGATTTGGAGGGACAGAACTTCATCATGTACGTGATGGAAAAGTCTGAGATGGTCACTTGCGACAAGAGTGGTCGTGTTGTGCTTACTCCAGAGCTCATCGCCCATGCCGGTTTGGAGAAGCAGGCCAAGCTTGTCGGTATGTTTGGCTCATGGGCCATTTGGAACCCTGAGCGCTACGAACAATTTAGGGCGGATCCATTTTCACTGGATATCGGATCGCAAGGTCGACGCCTACTGAACGTGATGGAGAAAATTTGGAAAAAAGGAATAATTTAACTCAACCCGCAACGCACCAAACACAAACATGAGACTAGTCAAATCACTATATTCTTCAGGAGTTTTAAACAATGGGAAGGTCCTTCATTGTAACGAATGGAATATCGGCGATTACCAGACGACTAGAGATACAGCGTCACGTCTCGTTCAGATTGCTCAACAGCGTTGGGAGGCCCCCAGAGAACCTACACAGATCGAAAAGCCATCAAGGTGGAAAATAGTTAAAAATGTTTTGCGGATCGGATAGCCCTGCCAAAAGTAACGAATTTGGCAAAGGTCACCTCCCGGTATTACTCCGGGAGGTGCTTGGTTTTTTTGCGTCATCCGATCAAAAGACCTATCTCGACGCCACTTTTGGCGGAGGGGGCCACACTCGTGCACTTTTAGAGTCGGGACCAACCGTTTCGGTTGTTGCCATTGACTGTGATCCTGAAGCCGCAGAAAGAGCACACGCACTGACAGAAATGTTTCCGGGTCGTTTCCGTTTTTATGATTTGAATTTCTCGGAGCTCGATCGAGTCGAGGAAGACAAATTCGACGGAGTGCTTTTTGACTACGGTGTATCTTCCTATCATTTTGATCAGCCGGGTCGTGGTTTTTCCTTCCGTGCGGATGCACCCACCGACATGCGATTGAACCCTCGAGAAGGGCAGACCGCTGCCGAGTTTTTGGAAACCGCAAGTCGGGAAGACCTTATTCGTGCCATCAAAGTGTACGGGGAAGAAACGAGCTGGAGACGTATTGTCGAAGCCATCCTCGATGCACGCGGAACGCAAGTACTTCAAAATACATCCTCTTTAGCCACGCTAATTTCCAATACAATCCCAGCTCCCGTCCGGAGGCGGAGTAAATTAAATCCTGCTACCAAATCCTTTCAGGGTGTGCGGATCGCGGTTAATCGCGAACTCGATGTTATCGAGACTGCATTACCTAAGGCTTTTAATATACTTGCTCCGGATGGGGTCCTTGCTGCTATCAGCTTCCACTCGTTGGAAGACCGGATTGTTAAACGTTATTTTCGTAGTCTGTGTGGGCAACCTGTAGATCGAACAGATAGTACACCCCAACAGTTACGAACCGTTGTTGCAAAGGCTCTTACCCGGAAGCCCGTTATAGCGACTGCAGAAGAGATTGCTCAGAACCCTAGGTCGCGATCCGCTAAGTTGCGGGCCGTCCGTAAGTTAGTCGGACTCAGCTAAGGGATGAAGGAGGGCTTTATTTATACACGCTGGTTGCTGACCATGACTTTTTTCAGTCTCACGGGCTTGCTAGCTTTTGGGATGATGACGGTTCACTCAAAGCGTACTATTCGTGATATCGCAGCGAATCTCGATCGAAAGGAATCTGAGTTGGCCGAGTTAGGTCGCCGTCAAGATATTTTGGATACAGACCTTGCCAGTTCCCTCAATCCCGATTATTTAAAACAACTCGTAGCCTTGTCTAAACTCCAACTGGGTCCTCCAAGTGAGGACAAGATCATTGTGGTTCGTTCCGTGGATTTTAACCGCCGAGGATCACTTACGGTGAGCGCGACCAATCAATCTGATACATATCCTGCTCGTATTGAGTTGGCTAACAACGACCCCAGGGACAACCAATAGCTATGACTCGAGGTTGTATCCCTATCAGTAGGCTCATTTGGGTCTTTGTCGCTTTTGTGATCGGTTTTGGAGCTGTCCTCACGCGATTAGTAGATCTCCAAGTGTTGGAGCGTGACGAACTTGTCAAAGAGAGTGCAAAGATTCGGACAAAATTTGAAAAGCTGGAGGCTCGTCGTGGTAACATTTACGATCGAAACCACAACCTCATCGCCACCACTCATACGGTTCGTCAGGTGGGCGTGGATCCTGAAGGTTTAAAACCTGAGGATAAACCTAACTGGCATAAATTAGCCAAGTTATTGGAAATTCCCTATTCAGAAGTTTACCACAAACTAAAGGGTGAGGCCAAAGTACTGGAAGAGGGATCAAAGCCTGTTCGATGGCGCTTTCTGGCCGATAACATTGATGAGAAGGTGTATCGCGAAATCTTAAAAATCGGGATCGATGGGGTATATGGGAATCGGCATTTTAAGCGTGTATATCCTCAAGCATCCTTAGCGTCTCATGTTCTTGGCTATGTGAATAAAGAGGAAACTGCCGTGGCTGGTATAGAAAAGGCCATGGACTTTTATTTGAAAGGCCAGACTGGATGGATTGAAACGGAATGGGACGGGAAGCGGCAAGAAATGTATCAATACCGGAAACGACAGGTTGATGCTAACGATGGTTTTCATGTTGCACTAACCTTGGATATGATGGTTCAGCATGTTCTTGAGTTAGAACTGAAGGAGATTGCGAAGCTCAGACCTAAGGGTGCATCAATTATCGTGAGTGATCCATCTACTGGTAATATCTTAGGCTTGGCCAACTGGCCGAACTTTGACCCGAACGAATATTTTAATACCATTAAATATCCTGTTTCGAATCAGCGCAATTTGGCAATTTCTGATATTTATGAGCCTGGTTCGACGTTCAAAATAGTACCTATTGGGGCAGGATTATCTGAGGAAATTATTGATCCTATGATGGAGTTCAATTGTTCGCTCGATCGCATTGCTTACCGAGGTCGGGTAGTGAATCTTCCCGATGACCATGGAGGGAAGGACTACGGTGTGCTCTCGGTTGAAGATGTTATTGCCCACTCCAGTAATCGTGGAGCTGCGCAAGTAGGTATCATGTTGGGTGAAGAGCGACTCTATAATTATGCAAGAGCCTTTGGGTTCGGTGAAAAAACAGGAATTCTTTTAGGACCCGAACGTAGTGGGATGCTTAGCAAGCCTGCCAACTGGGATGGATTGACAATCTCTCGTTTACCTATGGGTCATGCCATTGCTGTTACGCCCTTGCAGGCACATTATGCTATGTCCATTTTAGCGAATGATGGCGTGCTCATGACACCTCAAGTGTTATCGAGAGTGGAAGATTCGGAAGGAAATGTTATTTCGAATTACCAGCCTAAAGCTGTCCGCCAAGTGGTTTCTTCTGCCGCTGCACGATCCCTTTCCCGTATGTTGGTAAAAACGGTGAGTCCAGAGGGAACTGCCCCCCAAGCTCAGATTCCAGGTATGGAGGTCGCGGGCAAAACCGGTACCGCCCAAAGAGTTATGGAAACAGGCGGTTATTCGGCAACTGATGTGGATGTTTCTTTTATCGGCTATTTTCCTGCCAGTGACCCAAGGTTGGTAATCTCCGTTGTTATTTACGATCCTCAAGAAGGCTCTCGTTTCGGAGGACAATTAGCGGGCCCCTCATTTAGGAGAGTGGCCGAACAATTAATACATTTATTGGGCATTTCACCAACAGCCCCGATCCGTGGCTTTCTAGTCATGGACGAACAGGACTAAACATTACATGATCGGATTTGCAGACCTTGAAACATACACATTTAGTACTTACTATCGGACACAAAGACGCTGGGGAACTGGTATGACAGAAAAGCGGTCTTTAATGAAACATATGCTCCCTACCATAGAGACCCTTTTCCCAGAAACGCTTCGGTTAGCGCATACAGGAAGCTTGAAGCACCAAGTATTCGCCTTGGTGACTGATAGTCGAAGAGTCATCCCGGGAGCTGTTTTTTTCGCCATCCCCGGCTTACGGACGAATGGCACGTATTTTGTTGAAGAGGCTATTGATCGTGGAGCAGTAGCCGTCGTTTCAGAAAGCGATCGCATTTATCCACAAATAACCACCATCCAGGTTGAAAATATTCGTCGTGTAGTTGCTCAAGTGGCTAGAAACTATTACGGATCGCCGGACAACAAATTGGAACTGGTTGGCATAACCGGGACCAATGGGAAAACGACCGTTTCTTATCTGGTACAAAACCTACTAAATGGGTTGGCTGGTGAATCAAAAACAGGTCTTATTGGTACCGTCCAGTATGATTTGGGTCAAAGGACTTTGCCTTCATTTAAGACTACTCCAGAAGCGATCGATACATTTGCGCTTTTAAAACAAATGAAAGACGCCGGTTGTCGAAGAGGCGTCATGGAGGTCAGTAGCCATGGTATCGATCAGCAACGTATCTTTGGTGCCAAATTCGATGTAGCCGTTTTTCTCAACCTTACTCGTGATCATCTCGATTACCATAAGGACCTCGAATCTTATTATCAGGTAAAACGACGCCTCTTTACTGGTGAGATAGGCACCATTCCAAAGGTTTCGGTTATCAACTTAGATGATTCTTATGGGAAACGCTTGGCAGCTGAATTGAGCGGAAAAAGTCGCGTGGTAACCTTTTCAATTTCTAATCCTGAAGCAGACCTTTATCTTTCAGAATTTGAATGTGACCACTCCGGTTCTCGCTTTGTTTTGGAAGGACCTGGAGGCAGTCAAACCGTTCGCACGCGTTTGCCCGGAGAATACAATTTGAGTAATATATTGGCTGCTCTTGCTGTGTGTGAAGGTTTGGGCCTGAATATAGAAACGATTCTTTACCGTCTTAATTCATTTGCAGGAGTTCCTGGTCGAATGGAAAGAATCCCGAGAGCTACTGACTTTGATGTTTTCGTGGATTACGCTCATACCGATGATGCTTTGGATAAAGCATTGCGTATGCTGCGAGGGATTACTCGTGGTAAGTTGATTGTTGCCTTTGGCTGTGGCGGTAATCGGGATAAGGACAAGCGCAAGTCAATGATGGAAGTTGCGCAGAAACACGCCGACTTTGTTTGTGCAACCTCTGACAATCCTCGAGGCGAATCTGTCGAAAGTATTTTATCAGACATGAAACTTGGCGTGTCGAAACCAAAGGAGGTAGCGTTTATCGCCGATCGACGAGTAGCGATCAGCCATGTGTTAGACATCGCCCGGCCAGGTGATACGGTTTTGATTGCAGGCAAAGGGCATGAAACCATGCAAGAATTTAAAGACCGAATTGTCCCTTTCGATGACCGTGTCGTTGCGAAAGAACTTCTTGAAATCAAACAACTGGTTAATCGAAAAAAGTGAAATCATTATCAACTCAGCATTTTTCAAATTGGACCGGCGGTCATTGGATGGGAGATCCCCCCAAGGAGATTGAAGGATTTAATATAGACACTCGCACGCTTAATTCAGGAGAGGTTTTTGTTGCGATAAAAACGGACCAACGTGATGGACACGATTTTATTGAGGCAGCTAAGAATAATGGAGCAAGCGCGGCGTTGGTTTCGAAGTATCAGCCGCAAGTCGACCTGCCACAGTTGATCGTAAAGGATGCGCCAAAAGCATTGCGTGAACTTGCGATCCAAATTCGTATAGAATATTCCGGTACGGTTATTGGAGTAACCGGTAGTTGTGGAAAGACCTCGACTAAAGAATTGTTAGGGGTGCTTTTGGGCGATCAGGCTTTGAAGACTCCAGGGAATTTCAATAATCATTTGGGTGTTCCATTAACGCTGCTTCAATTACGATCTGAGCATTCACATGCGGTAATTGAAGTCGGCATGAATACGCCGGGGGAAATCGCTTCATTGGCAAAAATTCTTCAACCTAAATATTCAATCATCACCACCGTAGCTCCGGTTCACTTGCAAAGGGTTCCTTCTTTGGAAGGAGTTGCCGAAGAGAAGGCTGCTTTGGCGGAAGCATCTAGTAAACTAACTATTTTGCCGGTGGAATGTTTTCGGTTTTCTCCGTTTACCAAACTGAAGACCCCGTGCCTCATCGCAGGTAAACCAGAGCCTGGTCGTTTTTATCCAAACGGATCTTGCTTCGTCGACTTCAGTTTGGATCAACAAGCCAAAAATACGGACATCGTGTTGCGGCCAAAAGGTGGTTCGGTTCTCAGTTTTTCTGTGGACCGTACGAGTAATGGCATGGCACGGAATATGGTCTTATCTCTTTTGTTGGGACTAGAGCTCGGGCTCGATCCCCATGCTTTACAAACCCGGCTGGACAGTTGGGAATCTGCTGAACTCCGCTGTCAAAGGGACCGGGTTGGTGATCTCGATTTCTTTGTCGATTGCTATAACGCGAATCCTGCAAGCATGCGAGATTCTCTGGAATTTTTCAACGCGACAACACCCGCCGACCAGCCTCGTTATTATGTCCTCGGTGGCATGAAAGAGTTGGGCGAATATACTGAGGAATACCATCATGAGTTAGGTCGATCTTTTAAATTCAGGTCGATAGATCGTCTATTTATAACCGGTGAGGAGATGCAAGGATTTCTTACAGGATTTCGAGCCGCGGGTCGGGATGAAGAACATGTGCAATTATTTAATTCTCCAACAAAAGTGATTAAAGAACTTCTGCATTTGGATGGCGCAGTATTTTTAAAGGGTAGCAGAACGTACGCTCTTGAAACCATTTATAATCAACTAAAAGAATTACACCGTCCGGTGGAGACCACATGCTGAGTTATTTGGCAGATTTTGAGAATTACTGGGGACCGCTTCGGCTGTTTCGTTACATTACCTTTCGAGCTTTATTCGGTTCCGCGACTGCTTTAATTCTCGGATTTCTAATTGCGGGACCTTTGTTGAATTACTTGCGTCAATTTAAACTCCATCAAGCATTGAGGGATAAATCTGAAGTTGGCAATTTGGCGGCTCTTCACGCGGGGAAAAAAGATACTCCGACGATGGGTGGGTTAATGATATATATTTCTGTTACCATTAGCACTTTTCTTTGGGCCATTCCTAACATCTTTGTTCTGACAGCTTTGGCCGTATACACTGGACTTACTGGCTTAGGGTTTATGGATGACTATGCCAAAGTGACCAAGAAAAACAGTGCTGGGTTGAATAAAAAGCAAAAGCTCTTCTGGCAGACTCTGATTACGCTGGGGGCATTGACTTTACTTTTACTTCATCCCGACAGTGCCATCAAGGTTCGAGAATTCTGGGTGCCCTTTTTTAAAAATCCTCTCTTTTTGGCGCTCCCAATTCCGGTGCTTTTTATTTTTCTATTCTTTATTTTGGTCGGTTCATCAAATGCGATTAATCTGACGGATGGTATCGATGGTCTAGCAATTGGCTGCACTATATCGGTTGCACTTGTTTATTCGATTATGGCCTACGCCGCAGGTAACGCGCTTATTGCAGACTATCTGTTTATCAGCTTCGTGCCAGGAGTTGGTGAGCTAAGTATCATTTGTGGTTGTTTGGTAGGTTCTGGTCTCGCCTTTTTGTGGTATAACTCGCATCCCGCTGAAGTTTTTATGGGCGATACTGGATCGCTCGCGCTTGGAGGTTTAATTGGGGTAGTAGCTTTTATGGTTCATCAGCCACTAACCTTGGTTATCGTAGGTGGGATCTTTGTCATGGAAGCCCTTTCTGTAATCATTCAAGTATTTTCGTACAAAACCCGAAAGAAGCGGGTGTTTAAAATGGCACCTATCCATCATCATTTTGAATTAAAAGGATGGCCGGAATCTAAAGTAGTTATCCGGTTTTGGATTCTATCACTCGCTTTCGCTTTGGCAGGATTGGGGACCTTGAAATTACGTTAATCTCATGCAAGCTTCCACCGATATAGAATCCTGGTTCAAAAAACCTGTTGCCATCTTTGGTTCTGGAATAAGCGGCAAGGCTGCCGCTGAGCTGGTTGAGTCGAAAGGTGGACAGTCGATTGTTTACGATGAGGTTAATTCTGACTTCCCGCTTAGTTTCGAAAAAGAGGATGCAGAAAAACATGCGCTCGTAATCGCCAGTCCAGGTTTTTCAGCTAATCATTCCTGGGTTAAAAAAGCACTTGCAGCTGGATGTGAGGTTATTGGGGAACTTGATTTGGCCTGCCTTTTTTGGAAAGGGAAAATCGTGGCAATAACTGGCACAAACGGAAAAACCACCTTAGTCGAATTCATCACACACTCGTTGATCTTCGCTGGTTTAGAAGCCTATGCAGTTGGCAATATCGGTTATCCTTTTGCGAATTTGATTCAGAAAAACAATTCCGCCGACTCGTGGGCCGTTGTCGAGGTAAGCTCGTTCCAGGCAGAGCTCATGAAATACTTTCGAGCGGATAGTATTGTCTGGTCCAACTTTACAGAAGATCACCTCGACCGTTATGGAAATATGAAAGATTATTTCCAGGCAAAAGCGCAGCTTCTCAGTGTGGCAAAAGCCAGGACCGTTTTCATCGGCCAAGAGGTCGATTATCAATACCGTGAGTTAGGCCTACCAGTTCCTGAAGGCACGTATGTGCTGGACCGATCCTTTATCCGTGTTCCCGAAGGTTCGATATTTAGTTTAAAACCGCAGCGAGAAAATTTTAAATTTGCTGCACTTTTATTTCGGTCTTGGGGTTATGATCCGGATATGCTTCACGATTCTGTTCGAAGTTTTAATCAAAGCCCCCACCGCCTTGCTCCAGTCGCATCGATTAACGGGGTTGAATTCTGGAACGACTCAAAGGCTACGAATTTCTCATCCGCCGAAGCGGCACTGAAGCATTTCCAGAAACCAATTTTTTGGGTCGGTGGCGGACGTCACAAAGGCGGGCGAATCGAAGCATTTGCACAACGGATCGGACATCGTTTCAAGAAAGCATTTTTGTCTGGAGATACATCTGAGGATCTTTGCACTGTTTTCAAAACGCTTCAGGTTCCTTGTGAATCATTTGATTCCCTGGAGAATGCCGTTAAAGCGGCCTATCAAGAGGCTACCGAAGGTTCCATAGTTCTATTTAGTCCGGGTTTCGCTAGCCAAAAACCTTTTAGAAATTACTCGGAACGAGGCCAATGTTTTGAGAGAGTCTTATCAGACATTCAGGTTAGCTTACAGCCAACGACCTAATTTATCATGAAAGCACAAGTATTTATTTCAGTTTTAGCATTCCACATAGTGGTTATCGCAGGCTTATACCTGCTGTCGGCTTGTTCTAGTAGCAGCGGACCCGCACCGTCTCCTGAGCAAACTTCTCCATCCACCGGAGGCTCTGTTTACGATGGTTATTCTTCGCCCAATCGTTCTTCAGATGGTGATAACGGGGTCGTAACTGATTTCAACCAACCACAATCCAATCGAGGGATCGATCCTGCCTTTAATAGTGGATCAAATTCTTACTCCACCTCGCCGACGAATTATGCCGACAACCGTGCGCAACCAACGCGTCCGGGAAATGGCCCTTACGATTCGTTTGAACAACCAGTCTTAAACCCAGATTTGCGAGATGAAGAAGTACTCCAACCATTGACCAGTTTTGATGCGACGACTCCAGCTGTTCAATACTCGGTCAAAAAAGGGGATAGTCTTTGGAAAATTTCTCGAGATTTTGGTATCGCTCTAAAAGATTTGTTGGCGGCCAATGGGCTTAGCGAAAATTCAACAATAAAGATTGGCCAAGACTTGGTGATTCCTTCTGAAACGTCCGGACCTCCAGCGCAAAGTTCCACCGTTCAGCAAGCAGGTCAATCGGAGGTATATACGATTACCAAAGGAGATACCCTTTCTCGTATCGCCAAACAATTTAACACCACCATCAACGACATCAAAGTCGCCAATGGTCTACGCTCCGATGTGATCCAACTGGGTCAGCGTCTGACCATTCCTGTGAATAGTGTTTCTACCGGTGGTGTTAGATCGACTCCAATTCAAACGGTGAGCACACCGACAGTTGCTCCGGCTCCTCAAACCATTCAGTCTAGTTTCGATGTTATTATTCACGTGATTCAATCTGGCGAAACTCCAGGGGCTATCGCCAAAATGTATGGAATAACGACCAACCAACTTATGAAGGATAATGGAATTCAGGATGCGCGTTCTATTCAAGTGGGTCAAAAGTTGGAGATTCGTTTAGGCGTCGCTCAACCCAGTCTGGCAGTGCCTCCATCAAACCGGCCAACCTATACACAACCGGTGGCAACACCTAAACAATTTGATGATTCTATTTTCGCCGACCTTGAAAATTTTCCTGAAGTCGAAGTTGTTCCTCGATCCTAACTAAAATCCAAAGCTCTTCCACCTGCTCTGAATGAGTAATGTCAAAATAGAAGCACCCGCTTCCGGTCATTCTTTCTATCAACGATTGCTGATCATTATAAGTGTTTCTACTCTCATACTGATTGGATTGATATCCATCTTTAGTGCAACCCAATCTCTGGATGCGGGTTCCTATAAATTCCTTGAACGGCAAATCATGTGGCTGGGTATTGCTGTGGTGAGTGGCGTTTTTGTTTCTTTGGTGGATTTGGATCGTTTGAAAAAATTGATTCCTTTAGCCGCTGTGCTCGCAGTAATAGTATTGATTGCGGTACTCATACCTAAGATTGGACATTTGGTTAACGGCAGTCGCCGTTGGATTACCTTTGGCTCGATCGGTTTTCAACCGTCTGAATTTGCCAAAATCCCTTTCGTTTTTTTGATAGCTTTCTATTTGAGTTCGAACCAGCGGTATTTAAAGACGCTGATGCGTGGATTTCTTATTCCCCTTGGAATGATCGGAGTGTTTTGTGTGCTTATAATTCTTGAACCTGACTTTGGCACCTGTGCGCTCTACGGTGCTGTCGGGATGCTGCTGTTATTTTTAGCAGGAACTCGCCTGACATATTTGATACCCAGTGTTATCGGAGTTAGTACTCTATTTGTGTATTTGATTTTTCAGGATGCAGTAAGGTTGCGTCGACTAATGTCCTTCTTGGATGTGGAAGCGAACAAGAACGATGGAGCCTACCAACTTCACCAGGGCCAGATGGCTATGGGCAATGGTGGTATGACAGGAGTTGGTGCCGGTGACGGACGTTTTCAAAACAGCTTTTTGCCTGAAGCACACACCGACTTTATCTTTTCAATCATCGGCGAAGAATTTGGTTTAATGGTAACCTGTCTTATCGTCGTACTTTTTATGATCATTTTTTGCACGATCATTTTCTCTATGCGACGTGCACCCAATCTCTTTCAAGGCTTACTTGTGTTGGGCTCGCTTCTGATGATCGCCATGCAGGCATTGATCAATATGGGCGTCGTCACAGGACTTCTACCTACCAAAGGAATGTCTCTTCCATTTATTAGTTATGGTGGGTCAAACCTTGTTGTCATGTCTGTGTTTACTGGCGTGCTGATCAATTGTCTTCGAAGTTGGGAAAGTCTTCCAATAAGGACAGAGCGGCGGAAACTTGTTGAGATCAGAGGCTAATGGCCAAGATACTCATAGTTTGTGGAGGTACCGGTGGGCACCTTACTCCGGGTATCGCCATCGCTGAAGAACTAACCCTTAGGGGGCATCGTTGTTTCATAGTAGTCTCTCGTAAAAAAGTGGATGCGAGACTCATTCAGAACTACCCGAATATGGAGTTTATTGAAGCACCGGGTGCTCCATTCTCTTGGAGCCCTGTTGCACTTGTCAGGTTTATATGGGTACAGATCTCAGCTTTCATATTTGCTCTCCGTTTATTATCACAAAAAACCCCTGATCTTATTATGGGCTTTGGCGGTTTTCTTACCGCAGGCATTGCATTGTCCGGATGCATGAAAGGAATTCCTTTTGCTTTGCATGAGGCAAATAGAGTCGTCGGGCGTTCGAACCGATTACTCAGTCGATTTGCGAAAAAAGTGTTTCTTCCCAAAGGCGTGTTGTTGCCGGGTGTTCGAAGGACCAAAATCCATTTTGCCGGCTTGCCACTTCGTAAAGAGTTTGTGCCAATGACCCAAGAAGCGTCACGTGAACTTATTGGCGTACAGTCGGCGGGAAAACTGTTGGTCGTTTTTGGAGGTAGTCAGGGAGCCGGCTCACTCAACCATTGGGCCGAAAACAATGCCGAAGCATTGGCTGACCGGGGTATCTCTCTTTATTGCCTGGTTGGGATGAATAAGGATTTACTGACGGAAACCTGTTTTGAAACGGCGTCATTTGGTTTAATCAAATCCTGGTACGTTCCCTTTTCCGATAATATGCCAGCCGTTTTATCTGCGGCTGATCTTGTTGTTTCCCGAGCTGGAGCAGGGAGTATCGGGGAAATTATTCGCTGCAGAGTTCCTTCGGTGCTCATTCCCTATCCCTTTGCTCGCGATGACCATCAAAGCGCCAATGCGGAGTATGTCGCTCTCATGGACGCCGCGCGTGTCTTGGAAGATTCGCAACTCGATTCTTTATTTGAATTAGTCATTCGACTCTTATTTGAGCAGTTTGAAATCAAAATTTTGAAGAAAAATCTTAATTCCTTGGATTTGCCTGAAGAGGCAATTCTGCTCGCAGATGCCCTTGAAGATTTAATCTCGGTTAAGCTGAAAAGATCGGCAGCGGCAACTCTTCCATCTCGAGAGGCATGATCACTCTTGAAACAAATCTTGCTACAAAATATTTCCACTTGATCGGGATAGGAGGTATGGGAATGGCGCCCCTGGCGATTTTCCTGAAACAAGCCGGTTGTCGGGTGACAGGGGAAGACGATAACTTTCATCCACGAGTGCATCAAATGCTCTTGGGCAATGGGATTGAGATCAACAACAAACCAGATTTGAAATCCTCTGATGGCATCATCTACTCAAACGCTATCGGATTGACCCATCCTGGATTGAAAAGTGCGTTGGCAGAGGAAATTCCAACCATGCTTCGTGGCGAATTCCTGGCAATTCTGAGTAAGCGTTTTAAAACCATAGCGGTAGCAGGTTCTCATGGAAAAACCACTACCTGTGGTCTGTTGATTTACGCACTGACTCAAGCTGGGATCTCCTTCAATTACATCTTGGGCGGATTATTTTCAGGAGACCGACTATTACCGGCTCATTCAGATAAGGAAAGTCCGTGGTTGGTGATTGAAGTGGATGAAAGTGATGGTAGTATAGAGTCGTTTGCTCCCGCTGTTTGTTTGTTAGTTAATGTCGATTGGGATCACCCCGATTATTACCAAACTAAAACGAAGTGTGGGGATACATTTCGTAAGCTAATCGAACGAACATCGGAACACGTATTATTGAACCGATCTTGTGAATTGTCCCGTGCCCTTGATCTCGCAGGAACCGAAGCATCTATTCATACGTTTGGTGAAGGTGGAGAAGCTCAACTTACCCGCTTTGCTAATCGCTGCATGGAAGTGGGTGGTTCTCTTCCGAGTTTCGCCTTCAAAGTTCCTTTTGACGAACCCTTCAATGTTCAAAACGCTTTAGCCGCTCTAAGTGTAGTCCATTTATTAAAAGGAAAACTGAATGATTCGTTGTTCGCCGCGTTTCCTGGATTATGGCGACGCCAGGAAGTCCTCTTTGAGAAAGATGGTTTTTCGGTAGTGGAAGATTATGGTCACCATCCGACAGAAATACGAAAACTCTTTGAAGCACTTAAGTTAACGGAAGGTCCGATTACCGTGGTTTTTCAACCACATCGTTACTCCCGGACGCTTCAGTTTAAATCTGAATTTGCCGAGGTGCTTTCGCAGGCAGATCGATTACTAGTAATGGAAGTGTACGGAGCTGGTGAAGAAGTAATTCGAGGTGGAACCGGTACAGATTTATTTAATATCTACACTGAAAAGACCACCGATCGAGAATCGTATTTCTGCGAAAATCAAAAAGCTGTTTTAGAAAAGCTTGCAGAGTTGAAACAAACCGCAGGTGTTTTATTGTTTTTAGGGGCTGGGAATATCCAGGATGTTGCGGCCGATTATGTTTCAAAGCTAAGGAACAATGATGCTGCTTCAAACGACGAGTTTTTATCCGAATTGAACGGACGCCTTGGAGCTGATTCTTTGGTTAAGCCCAATGAGCCTTTGGCTAACAAAACGACTCTCCGTGTGGGTGGTTCTGCTGACTATTATGCCGAGCCGGCAAGTGAAACGGATTTACAGGTTCTGTTGCGAGTGGCGGCAAAACATGGCTTAAAAATCCACTTTCTCGGAAGGGGGTCCAATCTTGTAGTTCCTGATTCGGGCGTGCGTGGTTTGGTGATTCGTTTGTCGAAACCCTTCTTTCAGAAAATTGAGGTGATGGCAGACGGACGTGTGCGAGCGGGTGCAGGTGTCAGGCTTAAAGAACTTTGTGCCTTTATGCGAAAACTTGGAGTGGCTGGCTTCGAATTCCTTGAAGGGATTCCGGGCAATGTTGGAGGTGCTTTACGCATGAACGCTGGTGCTATGGGGGGATGGGTTTCTGAGGTGATATCCGAAGTCGTTCTTATGAATTATCGTGGCGACATTTCGAACATTTCCGAGGAAGACCTTCATTTTGGTTACCGCCATTGTATGGAATTGAGCGATGCCATCGGGCTGGCTATCGTTTGTAAGACGGGGGATGCCTCTACGATCCAGACCATTCAGCACACTATGGACGCTTACCAAAGTTCACGTAAGGAGTCTCAACCTCGATTGCCGAGCGCCGGTTGCAGTTTTAAAAATCCGGAGGGTTCCGCTGCAGGAAGGCTGATCGATCAATCGGGTCTCAAAGGGTTTTCAGTTGGTGGAGCTGAAGTCTCGGACGTCCACGCGAACTTTATTGTAAATCGAGGGACCGCGACCGCATCCGATGTAATGACTCTAATAAATGAATTGAGAAAAAAAGTATACCAAAAAACCGGATATGAGCTTGAACCCGAAGTGATTTTGTTCGGTGATAAATGGGAGAATTATTTAGATCAGCTACCAAAACGATCTTGTACTTCACTTCCAGTTACCCAACTTTGATGTTTTAATTTCCTGCTAACCTACCATGCCTAAAAATAAGAAGTATAAAGCGCCAAAATCTACCTGGGAAAAAATACCTCAAAAAACAGGAAAACAAACCATTACCAGGGAATCACGTATCATTCGAATACGTCGGCTTATGCGACTTGGCGCTATTAGTTTTGGCACAGGGTCACTCGTATTAGGATTATCGTTACTGGGGTATTATATTGTAAACACCCCCAAGGCTCTAGCGCTTGACGATGTTGCCTCATCCTTTGTTGAATTAGATATCGAAACAGACGGTGTCTTACCACCTTCCTGGATTGAGTATCGAATGGCCCTTGAGGAAAACTTAGGATTGCTTCAGATCGATATGACTACAGTGAAATCTGCATTGGAAAGCTACCCGCAGATTAAAGAGGCATCAATTGAAAGGGAGTTTCCCAGTAAACTCTATGTTCGCGTGCGTGAACGAATGCCTTTCTTTCGAATCAAAGTAAAGGACGAGATAGGGGAATCTCAGATTTACATGGTCGATGAAGATGGATTTGTGTTCAAAAATATCCGTTTTCCTGATCAGACAATCGATCATCTTCCTTTTATCGCAGGAGTTGATCTTCATAGGAAAGATAGCGGTTATCATCAGATTGATTCTGTTCCCTGTTTAGCAGAATTATACAAGGTTGCCTGTTCAGAGTATCCTGAACTCGCACGAGAGTGGAGTATCTTATTTGCAGATCGATTGATCATGGCCAAGAATTTTACTGAAGGCTATATTCGAGTGCATTCTCGAAGTGTTCCCGAGATTTTGTTCAGTCCGAAAAACTTCGCTCAACAGTTAGAAAAACTTGATTACATTCTCGACAGCCGGGGTGGGGCATCTGTATCTTTTGTCTCCCGGGTGAACCTCTCCGTTTTGGACCAGCCAACTGTTGAGTTCGCCAATCATTCTTATCCTAACAATTCCTATTAATCCTTCCCATTTCTCCCTATTGTGAACTCCAAAATTATAGGAGCCGTAGAGATTGGTACCAGTAAAACCGTCGTTCTTATCGGCGAGATCGTTAACGAAAAAACACTCAACATTGTTGGTATGGGGGTTTCCTCAAGTCGCGGTGTTAAGAAGGGCGAAATAATCGACTTCAATGCGGCAAGTGATTGTACGCATGCAGCGATTATGGCTGCCGAGGAGAGTGCAAGCGTTCGAGTTGATGGTGTTTATCTGGCTCAATCTGGTAGGCATCTTGAGACGTTTTACAATGATGCTGAAGTCACGGTTAAATCCTCCGACAATATTGTAAATCAATCTGACATTCGGCGTCTGCTTACAGAAGCCAAGAGTAAACAATTGTCAGAGGATCGAGCTATTATTCATCACATCCGAACTGGTTTTGTATTGGATGGGGAACCGGTAGATGATCCTGAGCATATGGAGGGTCATAAGCTGGGTGTGGGTTATTGGAATATTCACGGATCCGTTAAAAAGATGAGTGATTCAATCCACATCATCAATGGGTTTGGTCTTCAGGTGGAGGACCTGATTGTGAGTTCGCTTTCTTCCGGTAAAATGGTCACTACCGAGGAGGAGCGGAAGAGTGGGGTACTCGTCATCGATATAGGCAGTGGATCCACCGATTACGTATTGTTTAATAATGAATATGTGACGCACACAGGTGTTATTGCAGTAGGCGGAGATCACATCACCAATGATTTAAGTATCGGGCTGCGAACCAATGCCAAGTTGGCCGAAATGCTTAAGGTTAAAAATGGCAAGGCCACGCTTGAGCCAAAATCAAAGAATGATAAAGTAATGCTCATAGGCGACCTGACTATTGGAGATCGTTCGATCTCCCGTTCGGGCGTATGCCAGATCATCAACGCCCGAGTAGACGAACTCTTTAAATTGATACGTGGAGACAAGAATGTTGCTCATTACTTTTCCAAACGGCAAATTACATCAGTGGTTTTAACCGGTGGTTCATCTCAATTGAAGGATATCGATCGCTTGGGTGAGAAAATTTTTGGCCTACCCGTAACTTTGGGCGAAAACCCATCCTGGGTTGCTTCCGATCTCGCAGGACCAGAGTTTAGCACAGCGTTGGGACTTCTTTACTTCGGATTCAGTTATAAAGACGACAATCTAGTTCGTCGAGAAGGAAAACGGAGCAAATTGATAAAGGGCGTTAAACAACTACTTGGCTTTTAATTTTTTACCTCATGGAATCTCAAGAACTTTTCGAAAACGCAGTTCGTATTAAAATTGTAGGAGTTGGAGGAGCCGGTAACAATGCTGTCGACCGTATACGAATGGATATGGAGCAGCTCGATGGGTTAACTCTATCCTGCGTTAATACGGACCTGAAAACCTTGTCCGATTCAATTGTAGGTGAAACGCATCTTATTGGTAGGAATATTACTCGAGGACTAGGAACCGGTGGAGATCCTGAGCTCGGTCGGAAAGCCGCAGAGTCTGATCGCGAAACCATTACCCGCTTAGTCGATGGTTTTGAGCTTATCTTTATAGTGGCAAGTTTAGGCGGTGGCACAGGAGCCGGTCTTTCTCCCGTGATTGCCGAAGTAGCGAAACAGCAAGGTGGCCTGGTTATTGCTTTTGTGAATATGCCCTTCACTTTTGAAGGAGAGCGTCGTTTTAAAATGGCTGATTCCGCTCTAAAAGAGCTTCGCGAAGTAGCAGATGCGGTAATTCCACTTCCAAACGATATGTTGCTCCAGGAAGAAGCTGCCCAGGACTCCGTACTCAACGCTTTCTCGAAGGCCGATGAATGGATAACCCGAGGTGTTAAATCTATATGGGCTATTTTGCTCAAATCAGGATTGATCAATGTGAATTTTTCCACCTTGCGTGAGGTATTTAATATCCCAGGTGGGAAAACTTTATTTGGATTTGGGGTAGGGCAGGGCCCGAATTTCATTCAGGATGCCTTGGATGACCTTGTTTTATGTCCGTTGCTTCACGTGCCCGATTTTTCCAAAGTTGCCGACAATCTTTTGGTGAATATTGTCGGAGGGACAGATCTGCAGATGTCACAGGTTCAAGAGATAATGACCTTTGTGACTGACAAATTCGGAAGCCGTGAAAATACAGTTTTAGGAGCTGTCATCGACGAAGGAAAAACCAATACGGTCGAGATTTGCGTCCTCGGGACAACCAATGCGGGAACGATGCGTAATTTTACAAAAGCTCGTGTTGCACCGGCTCACCGTTTACCCGAACCAAGAAACCAGGTTCCGGTAAGAGCAGTGTCTCTACGTGAGAAAACGACCGCTGGTGAAGCGCGCAAAATGGACCTTGTACCAAATATCCAACAAGAATTGGGTTTTGATGGGGTCGATGAAAACCGTGGATTCTTCGAAGAAACGGGCCGAAACGAGCATGATGGTTTAGATTTGGATGTTCCTACTTATTTGAGAAGAGGAATACGGGTAGTACTAAATTAGTTACCTCGTTGCGCTTCTTAGGAGCTGTGATTACTACATAGTTATTTTTCAGCTGACTCCGATTTGTTCCTCAGTTTTTGGAGTGGTCGACTATTTCTAACTACTCGGATGGATCGTACTGATTCCATAGAACTTTCAAGTTTGAAAGCTCCAAATCACTAAGTGGGCCACTTGTGCTTGACTGAGCCTTCGTTAGCGTCCTTAAAAAAAATCTTCTTTGGTTTAATAAATCTCTACACCTTAAATTCAATCACCGCTGCTCTTTCTTCCAAAGGATGGGATGATTTGGCGGAAATCTATCAGCCATGTTAACATTTCTTGAAATCCTTGGAAGTCTAGGTGTTTTTCTCTATGGGATGAAGGTCCTGAGTGAGGGGATTCAAAAAATTGCTGGTCAGCGTATGCGTTACGTTATGGCCACCATGACGCAGAATCGAATTTCAGGATTGTTTACAGGCTTTGGAATTACATCCATTCTTCAGTCATCTTCAGCAACCACGGTAATTGTGGTATCCTTCGTCAGTGCCGGTTTGCTAACATTGACCGAGTCCATAGCAGTTATCATGGGTGCGAATCTGGGTACTACGATTACGGCCTGGATCATTGCCGTGGTTGGAAAATTCAGCCTCTCGTCTGTCGCAATTAAGATCATTGGAATTGGCTTACCGATCTTTTTCATAGGGAAGAATCGCGTAAAGAATTTTGGCGAGGCAATGATTGGTTTTGGCCTTCTTTTTCTAGGTCTTGGATTACTTAAAGATGCTGTGCCTGATGTCGATACCGTCCAGGAACAGGCAGCACAGCTTCAGGGATTAATACAAAGTTTGAGTGGTCGTGGGTATTTATCTTATTTGATATTCCTTATAGTCGGGGTCATTCTTACCCTCCTGGTGCAGTCCTCATCCGCGGCCATGGCGATCACGGTGACATTCGCTATTAACGGTTGGATCGGTTTCGAGGAATCCGCTTTTATTGTCCTTGGTGAAAATATTGGAACCACTGTCACTGCTTGGCTAGCTGCCCTAGGAGGTAATCACAGCGCAAAGCGGGCGGCGCGGGCACATTTCCTCTTCAATTTTCTCGGGGTACTTTGGATGCTATTGTTGTTTCCTCTTTTCTCCCACTTGGTGGAGGCACTAGCAAATGGGCTTCCAGATACACTCCGAACGGAGCACGACAGCGACATTGGTTTCAAACTCGCTATCTTCCACACCGCTTTCAACTTGTGTAATATTTTCCTGCTCATCGGATTTATTCCCTTGATTGCCAAGGTTGTGAAGCTCTGGGTCAAAGAACCTCCCGCAGGTTCAGTTCCAAGGCAACGACTCACGTTCATGACTCAGAATCTGGTCCATACCGGTGAGTTGAATCTGCCTGAAGCAGAAAAGGCAACCGTTGAGCTCGCCCGTCTTACTCAAGATATGTTTACCGGATTTGTGGACGTGTTCAATCGGCCGAATGAGGACCTTACCGAGATGGTTAAGGATCTTCGAGCCATGGAAGATCAGGCAGACAATTCAACCGAAGATATCACAGAATACCTGGTTCGTTGCTCTGCCGCAGAAATTGGCGAGCAAAACGCTGTAGAAGTTTCGCAGATGATTCGAATCGTCGCCGAGTTGGAGACAATCACGGATACCATTTACCATTTGGTAAAGTACGCGCAACGCCGCTACCGCAAGGAGCGTAAATTTTCTCCTAAGGCAATGGAAGGGATCCGCGAGTTAGCCGAACTTGTAGGGCGATTTATTACCCTTTATAACAATCAAATGTTCCAGCCGGTCAATGCAGAGGTGATGAAAGAGGCACTTGCTCTGGAGGATGAAATCGACGCACGCCGAAAGAAACTCAATCGCTTATCCATGAAGCGAATGGGCAAGAACGGAGCCGATCTCAAAACTGAAATTCTCAACATTGAAATCAATAACCATTTAGAGATGGTTGGCAATTTCGCGCTCAACGTCATGGAGGGGCTTCACACCATGGCGGGCATGGAGAAACATCCCAGTGAGATCGCAGCTGAAGTGGATAAGATTACCAAGAATAAAGAATCTTCTTCGGAGTAGGGCAGGGCAGATATTTCTTGGAGTGAACTATTCTCGCTCGCTGAATGCGCATCGCTCTATGACCGGAAAGCCTAAATTTTCGTTCCACTATCCATTTCCGTGAAGCCTTTCTTGCAGTTTGGAAGTCTATGCTTGTGGGGATTGTGGATGTAATGCGGAGACCACCTTCCTCGAAATTGTCTGCACGAACTTTTCTATTAGGAGGCTTGCCCTTCTTGAACTACGTCACAAAGGTGCTGGATTTTACAAATTAATGCCCTGGTATTCTCGAAGGTTAGGGCCAACAGACGCACTACCTAAATGATTGTTTCCCTAAGAACTATTGTCCCCGTTTTGTTTTTCACGCTTCCGGTATTCATCTTATCGGCCACGAATGTAAAAACCGTTCAACCCGAACGTCGTGATCTTGTCCGCCAGTCAACCCAGCCGGCAATCGCCCAAGCCTTTTACTCAGCAGAGCTGGGAGTTAAGGTCACCGGTTATGTCGAGTCCGTTCCGGTGGATATCGGAGATAAAGTAAAGAAAGGACAAGCCTTGGTTAACATCGCGGCTCCTGAGATGGATGAACAATACAATGCGCTTAATGCTGAAGAACGAGGATACGCAACAAGTGTTCAAGCTGCAGAGGCGAACCTGACCGCTGTGGAGTCGGAGACCAGTCGCATTGAGGATTTAGTTAAAAAAGGTTCCGTCACCAACAAAGCGGGAGATGAAGCCAGAAACCGCCTCATCGCGGGTCAGGCCGAAGTCGCCGCCGCCAAAGCCCGGCTTGGAACGGCCACAGCCCGACTTGCTGAAATAGAGGCACTCATTTCCTATTCCACCTTAGTTGCACCCTTTGACGGTATAGTGACTTACCGTGCTGTGGACCCAGGTGATCTGGTTTATTCTGCTGGCTCCTCCAAAGGTAACAGTCAGTCGCTGATTCGAGTTGCCCAAGTCGACAAACTGCGAGTCGTCACCCACGTTCCAGAACGGGATGCCGTTTGGTTGGACGTTGGCGATGCGGTTAGTTTGGAGTTTGATGCCTTTCCGGGTAAGATATTTTCAGGAAACATTTCTCGTAAATCGGGTGCGCTAAACGGCAGTACGCAGCGCATGCAAGCTGAGATCGATCTGGACAATAGTGGCGGGAAATTGCTGGCGGGCCTTTATGGACGCGCAACGATTAGTTTGGAAAAACGACCTGGTGCTTTAGTTTTACCCGCAGGAGCCGTTCGTTTCGGACACGGTCCTTCTCATGTATATGTAGTTTCAGGCGGCACGGTGAAGCATCAAGAGGTGAGTGTTGGTCTCGATCATGGCGATTGGGTTGAAATCCTTTCTGGACTGTCCGGGAGCGAGCAGGTGGTCAACGGGATGTTGGGGCGATTGAAAGATGGAGCCTCCGTTACCGTTAAATAGCCCCTATATTTCACCATAAGCACCCTAAATTTATGAGCTTAGTTAAATTTGCCCTTAAAAACCCATTTGGTATTCTTGCCGCAGTTTTGGGATTATCTTTTCTCGGCGTTGCGGTTTATCCCCAGATTACTGCCGATATTCTACCCGATTTCAAGAAACCGGTAATCATGAGTTACTTTTCCTACCGTGGGCTCCCAACCATGGAGATGGAAAAATCAGTAACTTCTCGTGTTGAACGGGCGCTGACTCTGGCGGGCAAACGCGAGCGCATTGAGTCTCGGACTATGCCGGGTGCCGCGCTAATGAAAGTTACATTTCAGGCCGGGGCGGATGCATCGGCTGCGATGAACGATATTTTCAACTATGAGTTGAGTGATATGTTTCACTTGCCACCAGGTATCGAACCTCCCTTTACCTTGCGGAGTGAGCCATCGAATATGCCGGTAATGCTGGGAGCAATTTCTGGTGAGGGTTTGAGCGAGTCACAACTTTACACCATTGGTTACTACGCCGTCCGAAACAAAATGGGTGGACTCAAAGGTGTGCAGATTCCTCACCCATTTGGAGGAAAATTTCGCCAGATCATGACCTATCTGGAACCCTCAAAGCTCGAGGCTTACAACCTGACCTTTACCGATGTCGTGGATGCGCTTGCACAGCAGAACCTGGTCCTCGCAGGCGGTAATATTAAGGTGGGCGATTTCGACTATCAGGTGCACCCAGTCAATACGCTTCAGTCCACTCAAGACATCGACAATGTCGTGGTCGCGGTCCGCGAAGGTCAGCCGATTTTTATTAAGGACCTCGGCCGAACCAAGGACGATGCCGAGCTTCAGTATAATATTGTTCGGGTAAATGGTACTCGTTCGGTCTACGTACCATTACTTCGTGAGCCGGGTGAAAATACTATTCAAGTGGTAGACAGGATACGAGAAGGCATCGCCTCTGAAATTCCTAAAATGAAAGAGCGGGGTGAGATTCCGGAAGTCACTCAAGTGGATTTAGTGAGCGACCAATCAACCTATATCCGATTAGCCATATCCAATTTAAAAATACAGCTTATTCTTGGAGCTCTCCTGGTGGTAATCATTGTGGTCTTTTTCCTGCGCAAACTACAGGCGTCGATTGCAATTATGCTCATGTTGCCCTTGTCGATTTCGATCGGGTTACTTGGATTTTATTTCACGGGTGAAACGATCAACGTAATGACCTTGGGTGGACTTGCTCTTGCAGTCGGCACAGTTGTGGATGCGGGGATCGTCGTTGTCGAAAATATCATGCGCCACCGTGCGATGGGCAAGGATGCTCTAACCGCTGCAGGAGAAGGTACTCAAGAGGTGGCCGCTCCGGTGCTTGCTGGAACCATCACGACACTGGCCGTATTTGTCCCGGCAATCTTTCTGTCGGGAATGATTAAGTTTCTGTTTCTACCACTCTCACTGGCTGCTGTTATGACGATTGCTGCCTCCTACTTTATTGCCATGACGGTGGCTCCTACTTTTTGTGCGCGTTTCCTCGGAAAGGTAACAGGAAAAGCGGCTGCCTCAAACGTGAATACCGAGAGCAATTCAGGTGGGTTTTACGCAGCTACTTTACGCAAAGCTATGCGCGGAGGATTCTTAACCATTGCCGCTATCGTCGGAGCAACTGCTGGTTGTTTTCTTTTGGTACCTGCATTGGGCACTGAGCTTTTTCCGGATGTGGATGCGGGCACCTTTGAAGTTCGCATTAAAACGATCCCAGGGACACGATTGGAAAAGACAGAAGAACTGGTGGCGGAGATTGAAGACTCTATTAAGGAAACGGTTTCAGAAGAATCCGTTCAGTCCATTATTTCCAACATCGGCATGCCGGTAGGGAAGGGTGCTGGATTTTCGACTATCCTGAGTTCGAACTCAGGACCGGACACCGCCTACATCATTGTTAATTTAAAGAATGAGCGTGCTAAAAGTACGCTGGGCTACGTCAAAGAGCTGCGTGCAAAATGGGCTGAACAATTTCCTCAAGAAAAATTTCTGTTTGTAACGGGTGGTATTGTGAATGCCGCTCTGAATGAGGGCGCACCCACACCGATCGATATTGAAATCAAAACGGGATCCCTGGATGCTGGTCGCGCTGCCGCTGAGGCGATCGAAGCGGCTGTCCAAGGCATTCCCGGCGCGGTTGACATTCAGATCGCGCAGATGCTCGATTATCCGCAACTCGATGTCGAAGTGGACCGGACTAAGGCAGCTTTATACGGACTGACTCAGGAGGGGGTTGCGAAGAATGTCCTTACAGCATACGGATCAAGTGCCAGTTTTCAATCCATGATCTGGGTCGATCCCAAATCCGGTACTGATTTCTTTATTGGCGTTCAGCTGGGTGATAATGAGGCCGACTCTTTGGACGAACTGCGGAGCTTACCACTGCGTATTCAAACCGAAGATGGACCTTCAACCATTCCACTTTCTAGTATCGCTACTTTGAAGCGCGTAAACATTCCTGGTGAAATCGCTCATGCTGATATCTCCCGAGTGAACAACGTTTACATCAATGTGGAAGATCGGGATTTAGGCTCCGTCGTAGCGGACGTGGAAAAACGCCTAGAGGATGTAGAGCTTCCACCGGGAGTAACGGTGTCTCTACAGGGACCGGTTATGACCATGCGTGAAGGAATATCCAAGCTGGGATTCGGACTTGTAGTGGCGTGTGTGCTCGTATTTCTGGTCCTGATGGCTCAATTCAAATCGTTTGTGGATCCATTAATCATTATGCTGGCTGTTCCGTTGGCGATGGCCGGTGTGGTCGTGATGCTCTTTGTAACTGGGACCAATCTGAACATTCAAAGTCTGATGGGAGCGCTCATGTTGATTGGGGTGGTGGTTAATAACAGTATTTTACTGGTTGAGTTCGCGAACCTACAATTGAAAGAAGGGAAGACTCCATTCGAGGCGGCCTATGCAGCTGCTCGCATTCGTGTGAGGCCAATTATTATGACCTCGCTGACCTTAATTGCATCTCTTCTACCTTTTGCGTTTGCGCTGCTCCCAGGAAATGAAGCGATGGTTCCTTTGGCTCGTGCAGTTATAGGAGGCATGTTGGTTTCCGCGTTGTTAACCCTGCTGCTGATTCCCTGTGTATTTGCTCTGTTTAAAAAGACCCCTGATTCGAATCTTCAAACGCAACCTGCACTTTAATTTGGCATGAGAACGAAAACACTTACTGCTTCTCCTTTCTTATTCCTTCTGATCGCTTCGAGTGTATTGATAAGCTCAGTACAGGCGGAAGTCATGAAGATCAATCTAACGAGTGCACTTCGTCTGGCACACGAACAAAACACGGAGCTCGCTATCCAACTGGAACGCGTAAAGCAGGCGGAGCTTGATCAAAACATGGCTTGGTATCAATGGCTTCCCACGGTTCGTGCTGGCTACAGTTCTTCGAATCAGGATGGTCCATTGCAAAACACTGACGGCAGCGTTATTGATGTGGAGCGAAAGGCAAGTTCTCGGGGATTGGGTTTACCAACCACAGGTTCCGGTCTGGCTCCACAACCAGGCCTGGCATTAGAAATCGATTTGGCGGAAGGTATTTTCCGTCCATTGGCATCCAAGCAAAGACTTCAGGCTGTTCGCGCCGAAGAGGCACAAGCTCGCTTGAATACGACGCTCCAGGTCTCCACTGCCTACTATGAATTGATTCAAGCATACCGAATGCTGAGTATTGCTGAAGACGCTGCAAAGAACGCGGGAAACCTGGCTAAAGTGACCGACGATTTTGCCCAAGCAGGTGAAGGTTTGCAGGCCGATGCAGAGCGTGCGGCGGTTGAATCTCTGATTCAAATGAACAACGTGGAAGTGGCTCGTGTTGGAACTGTTTCTGCCTCTATGCATTTGGTTCAACTCCTACGTCTGAGCAACAATGTGGTCCTGGAACCTATGGATAGTATGATTGTTCCTATTGACCTGTTTCCCGTCGAACCCCAACTCGATTCTCTAATCAATAAAGCGTTGGCAAATCGACCTGACTTGCAGCGGTACTCTGCATTAGTTGAGTTCGAAGAAGCCCAGCTCAACCAGAGTACCTGGGGATTGTTGTTTCCAAAACTGGGTGCCTCCTACTCGGATACTAGCTACAAGGGGCGTCAAGCTGGCTCTCCAGCATCTCGCTCAGCTAGGAACGAATCCACCGTTGCTCTCTATTGGGAGCTAGAAAATTTGGGCTTTACCAGTTGGGCAAAACAGAAATCGCAACAATCTCGACTTCGTGAGGCACAAGCCCGTGAAGAGCAGGCCCAAACGGACATCGTTGCTGATGTAAGCTTGGCTTTAAGTGAATACCGTGCCGCGAGTAAGCAGGTGGAGTTTCTTAAACAAGCTGTCGACCGTGCTAGGAAGTCCTTTGAACTTAGCCAGGAAAGTATCTATGAAGGTCAAGGTCTTCCACTTGAAGCATTGCAGTCGATGAAAACTCTCGAAGAAGTTGAGGCACTTTACCTGAGATCTTCGGCTAAGAGGAACCTTAGCCAACTTTACCTTTTGGTGGCTACGGGCGATGAGATAGAGCTTTAGTTACTACTACTTCAAGCTACCCGCGCGTCTGAGTGATTCCACATGGTAATCGTAGAGTATGGGGGAAAGGATTTTAATAAACCGACTACGTTCGTGTTTAAGTCCCTCCATTTCCCAGTAGGTGTGGTCCACACCGTGTTTGAGTAGAGCTTGGTGAAAATCCCTCACTGTTACAATGTGACTGTCGTCTAAGGTTCCACAGGCAATGAGTATCCGCATCTTTTTAATTTGCTCCACATTCTTTTCGAGTAACAGGAATGCGTCATCATTGATGTATGCCTGTTTGTTTGGCCCTAAATAATAATTCGGATAATCATTGGGAGAACTCGGGTCGAATCCCTCAGATGTATGTGGCACATTGCCAGCTTGGCAAAAGAGGGAGCAAAACACCTCCGGGTATTTCATTGCCAATCGTGTCGATCCGCGACCTCCCATGGAAAATCCCTCGATGCAACGTCCTTCGCGTGTTGCGATTGTGCGGTACGTTTTATCGATGTGCGGAATCAGCTCTTCGATGAACATCGTTTCGATCGGAAGCTTTCCGTCATAGGAGTTCTTGTAAAAAGTGGATTTTCCTCCGTTGGGAAATACCATGATCATGGAAGGCCATCGACCCTCTAAAATCCCTTCGTGTAGCACCGTGCATTCTTGAGTTCGATTCCATTCATCGCCGCCGTTTCCGTGAAGATTGTAAATCACCGGATAGCGTTGCCCGGGATTGGCAACATAGTCGGGTGGCAGATAAATGCAGTAGCCTACCTTCTGTCCAGCAGCGTTGGAATGAAACGTTTTGTGTAAGTAATAATCTGGTACCGGGAGATTTTTTGCAGCGGGTTCTTCATGTACCCAGTCGATAAACGAATTACCACGTTGACTCCAGGCACTCGGAAATAAAATGCCGAAAAGTGCTAAGAATACGATTAATTGATTGAAGCTTGAGGCGAATCTTTGGGGTAAAAACATTTAATTATCGCAAGCCTTTGAGATACGCTTGGCGATCTTTTTCGGGGTATTTTTCAATGGCATAACGCAATAGGGTGCGGGGCATGTCCCGGTAGTGCTTGTCCAGAAATTGCGTTTCGAGCGCTTGGTCTTTCTTGCCCATTTCGCGGAGCATCCAGCCAACCGCCTTGTGCATAAGGTCGTGCGTATCATTTAAATGAATCTCCGCCAACTTCACGACATCGGCCAGATCGTTCTCTCGGATGAATATCCAGGTTGCGACCATGGAAATACGTCTATCCCAAAGGAGCTTTGATTTGGCCAATCGGTAGAGCGGACGTCGATCGCGATTTAAAAGATAGCTACCCACGATGTAATGAGCGGAGCAATCGACCAAGTCCCAATTATTCACCCACTGGGTATGACTCAGGTAGTGATCGTATATGAGTTTGTGTTCCTCGCATGTTCCTTTCTTGCACCGGTTGACCATCATGATGAGTGCAAGTAATCGCTCTTCGTGAAACTTCGATTCCAGAAGCTTGAAAACAATGGGTAGAGGAGTGGTTGCAATGGTTTTGGCAATGGTCCTGATAACAGGCACCCTGACTCCCAGGGAGAGATCTCCTTCCGCGTAGTCTCCGGGCCCCGTTTTGAAAAAGCGTTTCGAATGTTCTGCGATGTCCGGATTCGCCAGTGCCCGTATGTGCTTTTGGATCGTATTTAGTGTACTCATGAATGCTAGTTCCTCTAGGAGCCCTTTTATTTTCAAGTCTTCATATGGTGCCTTAAACTTCAAGTGTGTTAAGGAAATGGAGAACCATTTATCACGGATCAGGCTGCTTGACTGATACTCCTTTCTCCGCTCCATTAGGCCGCCATGTTTGTAGATGAGGTAGTTGTAACCCTGGTTTCGGGTAAAGGCGGCGACGGTTGTATCGGTTTTCGACGAGAAAAATATGTTCCTTTCGGTGGCCCCAATGGTGGGGACGGAGGTGATGGCGGCAATGTCGTACTTCTTGCTGATGTGAATGTTGGTGACTTAACCGCCTTTCGTTTCACCCATATTCACAAGGCCAAGTCAGGGGAACAAGGTCGAGGATCGGATCAACATGGTAAAAATGGTCCCGACAAAATTTTAAAGGTTCCGTTGGGAACGCTCGTTATTGACAAGAAAACAGGTAAGCCGATCAAAGAACTTCTGGTTCACGATGAGGATTTCATCATTTGCAAAGGCGGCTCAGGCGGGTGGGGCAATACCCACTTTAAGAGTTCTGTTAACCAGGCTCCTCGGCGAGCCAATCCAGGAACGGATGGCGAAAAGGGCGATTTTAAATTGGTATTGAAAATAATTGCCGATATCGGATTGGTCGGATTTCCCAATGCTGGAAAATCGTCCCTGACCAACCTGATTACTCGAGCCCACCCAACCGTTGCCGATTATCCTTTCACTACGCTAAATCCGCATATCGGAATCATCGAATATAAGGAGGAATATCGACGTCTCGTATTGGCTGACATACCTGGACTCATATCGGGTGCGAGCGAGAATCGAGGTCTTGGGCATCGATTCTTACGTCACATCGAACGTTGTAAGCTGCTATGTCTCATCATCGATATAGCTGGTATTGATGGTCGAGACCCCGCCGACGATTATGCAGAGCTTATGGTCGAGCTGGAGAACTACGATCCCGCCTTGTTGAAAAAACCAAGATTGGTAGTGGCCAACAAGATGGACGAAGATTCTGCCATCGAAAACTTGAAAGCATTTTCAAAAAGGCACTCGGTCGCTATCTCGCCTATTTCTTGTTTGAGTGAGGAAGGTATTCCAGAATTACTCCGCAAATTTATGGACGAAGTAACATTGATTCAAAAAGCCGAAGCCGAGCAAGAACTGGCAGAGACCGCAGCCAAAGAAGCGGCTGAATTAGCTGCAAAGAAGGTAATCGAAGATTCTACCGAAGCGGTTGCAAATTCAGAAGATTAGCTAAGCTACAATCGTCCCGTTTTCGAAAACCGTTTTTCCCGCAACGATGGTTTGAATGGTTTTACCCGTCAGTACATCTCCCCACCAGGGAGTATTCTGCGACTTGCTTAAAATGGTTTCTTCGTTTACTTTCCAAGTACCCTCTGGATCGAGTATGGCAATATCGGCAACTGCTCCAGGTGTCAGAGTTCCTGCGGAGAGTTTAATCAATTCGGCTGGTTTATAAGTCAGTAGCGCAATGACATCATTCAGTGACATGCCGGCCTCTTTGCATAGAACTTGTTGGGTTACTGCGAAACAGGTTTCCGATCCAAGTATCCCAAAGGGCGCGTAGTCGAACTCGCGATCCTTCTCGTAATTGGTATGGGGAGCGTGATCTGTTGCAACGATATCCAGAGTCCCGTCCTTGATTCCTTCGATCAAGGCTTGCCGATCTTTTTCGGTTCGCAGTGGAGGATTCATTTTACTGTTGGTATCGTAATCTTTAATACGCTCATCGGTGAGAGCCAAATGGTGAGGCGTCGCCTCCGCCGTAACGTTAACATTTCGGCTCTTGGCGCGCCTCATGATGTCTACAGCTCCAGCAGAACTGATATGCTGCATGTGAACATGAGTACCTGTCATTTCTGAAAGTTGGGCGTTACGAGCGACAATAATATCTTCTGCTGCTGCGGGCCATCCTTTCAGTCCGAGTCTGATAGACCATTCGCCTTCATTCATGACAGCATCTTGGGTCATAGCTGCATCTTGGCAGTGGTCCATGATGGGAAGATCAAACATGTGACAGTATTCGAGCGCACGTCGCATGATCTCGTTATTCTGTACGCAGTCACCGTCGTCTGTTATGGCAACGACTCCGGCCCGCTTCAAACTTCCGATCGGTGCCAGTTTCTCTCCCAGTCTTCCTTGGGTGATGCACCCCGTTGGGTAAACATGAACTACAGCGGAACGGTTAGCTGCATCCAAAATATGCTGAATGGTTCCCGCCGTATCGGCTGGCGGATTTGTGTTGGGCATGCAAACGATAGTTGTGAATCCTCCCGCCGCTGCCGCCCAGGAACCTGTTTCAATGGTTTCTTTATGCGTCTGGCCAGGCTCACGCAAATGTACGTGCACATCCACCAATCCAGGACAAACCACCAAGCCTGAAGCATCAGTAATCAGGGCATCCTTAGCTTCTTGGTCGGACAAAGATTCAACAAGGATCCCGTCTTTAATGAACAGATCGGCGACCTCATCTCTTAAATTCTTGGGATCTATGATCCGCCCATTTTTGATTATGCGTGTGGTACTCATTTTGTAGAATTCTCCAAGCCGGTGATTGATCCGCCAGAGCAAAGGTAAAGTACGGCCATCCGGGTAGCGATTCCGTTGGCTACCTGTTCCAGGATTACTGATCTATCCGAGTCGGCCAGGTCGGAGTCGATTTCCACGCCACGATTAATCGGTCCAGGGTGCATAATGATGGCTTCTGGCTTGAGCCATTCTGCTCGTCTTTTATCCAGGCCAAACACGCTGGTATATTCACCCAACGATGGGAAGTGAGTGGAGGATTGCCGTTCATGTTGGATTCGCAGGAGCATAACGGCGTCAGCATCGACGAGCGCGGTTTTCAAATCGTGCACCACTTTTACTCCCATGGATTCAAAGCTTCTAGGAACCAGGGTTGCAGGACCAGCAACGGTCACCTCTGCACCCAACTTTGTCAGCGAGAATATATTGGACCGGGCCACACGGCTAAAAAGGATGTCTCCCAGTATGGTAATTTTCTTACTCTCGATCGTATCTAAATGTTGAAGCAGGGTAAAACCGTCCAGTAGTGCCTGGGTCGGATGTTCGTGTGATCCATCTCCGGCATTGATCACCGGAATGTCTATTATTTCGCTCAGATATTTCGCGGCACCGGCTGCTGAATGGCGGAGGATGATCATGTCCGCGTTGAGCGCGCAAATGTTTTTGGCGGTGTCCTTCAAGGTTTCGCCTTTTACAAAGCTACTGGCGTCCGCATTCATGGAGACCACATCTGCACTGAGGCGGGTGGCAGCCATTTCAAAGGCCAGGCGTGTACGGGTGCTGGGCTCAAGGAAAAGGTTGACGATGGTTTTTCCTCTGAGAACTGGGACTTTCTTAACGGTTCGGTCCAATATCCTTTTGAATGCCGAGGATACGTGAAAAATCGTTTCGAGTTCCGTTCTACTGAGCGGCTCGATTCCAATAAGATCTTTGCGGGTCCATTCCATAGTAGGTTTTACGTGGCTATTGAAATTGTGTCGGGGGTGTCAGGGTCATCATTAACCACAACTTCTACATGTTGGTCGGCATTGGCCTCAATTACCAGTCCTGTGAAATCGGGGTTTATTGGCAGCGATCGTCCACCACGGTCTACTAATACCGCCAGGGAAACATTCGCTGGTCTACCTTGGTCAAAAATTTCATTGAGCGCTGCCCGGATGCTTCGCCCGGAAAATATGACATCGTCCACCAATATGATCGTCTTCCCTTCGACATCAAATGGTAGGTTCGCAAATGACATGATATTAGGAACCGGATTGGAAGATAGATCATCTCGATAAAAGAAATATCAACACTTCCGAAGGGTAGTTCGTGGTTGAGTAGTTCCCCAACATCTTTTGCCAAACGCCTCCCGAGTTCTACTCCTCCTCGCGCGATTCCTATTACTGCCAAGTTTGAAGGGTCAGGATGGGAATTTGCCAATTCAATTGCCAACCGCTGAATCGCATCTGCGAGTTCCTCTGAGGACGGTGGTTGGGATGTCTCCATATGAGTTCTTACAAAGAAGAGGATTTCTCTTCCGGGGCAATGACTTTTTCGGAGTTTTTTTAATCCTATTACTCAGCTTAACTTTGAGGGGGAGAAACGGGTCGGTCGTTGGTGTTCGGTTACGGCAATTTTTAGGAAGAAGCGTTCTTGGGCATCAACGCTTTCTCAATCCGTTCTTTCGACAGTTTCCCTGAATGACCAGACCAAACGATATCTCCGTTTGCATTCACAATGACGGCGAATGGAATGTAGCTCACATTGAGGGCACGTCCGTAAAGGTCTTTGATATCCACCGCGATCGGATACTTGAGTTGCCTCACTCTGACAAATTCTTGAGTTAAGTTGAAGGATTCATTGGTGACTGCCACGAATTGGATTCCCGTTCCTTTGAGGTCTTCAGTCAATTCAGTGAGGTGCGGAAACAATTTGTGGCAAGGTCCGCACCAGGTTGCCCAGAATTCGATGACCAGCGGTTTGCCGTGTTCGGGTTTTGACCCCTGGACCATTGTGAGATCGTAATCGAGCAATCCAGCGGTGACCAGGGCACCGGGATTCTTTGGCTGCGTACAGGCTACGAATAGCAAAGAAATTAGTATTAAAAAGGGGAGGGCTATGAAATGTTTCATGTTTCTGGGATTAATTAAATGAGTCGCGCCGAGGCAGGTTTATTCCTTTAGCCACGACTTCAGTAGAACCAGGTTTTGTCGGCATTCTTCACAAGGGTCTCTATCGAAAGGGTGATGCTCGACTGATATGGTACCATTGTAACGGATCTCTTTCAACTTGTTGATGCACTTTTCAAGGGGAACGCTGCCTTTGTTGTATCCACTGGTTGCCGTGCCTTCACTCGTTTGCAGGTTTTTTAGCTGTACGGCTTTCAGGTTGGGAGCCAATTCTTCAATGGCATCAAACAATTTATCCCCTAGGATTTGGTACCAGCCAGTGTCGATCGCTACTCCAATGATGTCGTGATTGTCGTAACCGATTTTGTTGAGGAGTTGTTCAGCGGTTTTTTCCTGCTGATTGACGATGGCGAATTCCAAACGGTATTTACGCAGTATCGCAACTGCTTCATCACGGTTGATATTTAGAAAGGGAGCCGTACCGGTGAGGGTCCTTACTTCCATCGCGTTGGCCAATTGGCACGCAGCTTCAAACTCTAAACGTGTAGCACCAAAGCGTCCTGCCATGCTTACCACTTTTAAGCGATGTTTTGAGATAAGCGAATTAGCGACTTTGGTATGTTGTTTGGTTGCCCAAGCCCAGTGTAGGTGCGAAACCCAAAGATCAATCGATGTAAACCCTAGTTGTTTGATCTCCTTTAACAGGGCGTCGAAACGTTTTGGAAAAGTGTCAATGGAGCGAAAGTAATCGTTGGTAGCATTGTTTCCCTGGTGCCATCCTTCGGTAATTGCATAGCCCACCTCACGGGCTACAAAATTTGCTGTGATGAAAGAAATGGTGTTCATCTTGGGCGCATTATGAAATCAGTCGTCGCATTGACCAGAAGTAAAATTTCAAAGGGTGGTGATTATCGGTCTTGTTAGGATTCACGGGAAAGCGCTTACAGAATCAAAATGTTATTCGGCATATCTATACCAAAGAGTTTGTCTGAAAGATCATTAAACGTGCCCAAAGTTTCTGGCGAAAGCAGGTTCATTATATCCTCCATCGCTTCGTGGCTCAGTGCATAGGGTGAAATATCTCGAACGAGGCTCAGTCCGCTAAAGTTGCCACATATATGATACCCCGGTGAATCTTTGATGGGAGTCCTTTTGATCATGCAATGGGATATCCATGCATCCAGCGAAGATTTATCTGCTTCGGCTAGTTGCTTACTTCGCTCCTCCATATCGAGATGCTCGTCGAAATAATGAGCTATCCGGTTAAGGCTTTTTTTTGAAAGATCTTTCATCGTCTTCTCTCTGCAATCCAAGCACATGGCATATTCGAAAATGACCTCCGCCTTTTTGTAGACCTTCTCGATCAGATATTGACTGCCTTCCTCCGTTAGGTCCTTGCTGCAAAGCGTACAGGTTTTGAATGATTCGCTCGTTTCAAATGACCAAAACGTTTTCGGAATCGGATTCTCTTCTCTGAAAAACATGGTGAAAGTATTGAATGGATGTGAAAGGGATTGTCTTGTGATAATCTAACTAAGTCCGCTATAAGCAAGGTTGATTGAATTGAAAAATCACTTCCAAATTATCTATGATTATTAAGAAACTATTGGCCTTTCCCCTACTTTTTTTAAGTGTTATCGCTTTCGCAAATGGCGCGGATAAACCCAACATTATCGTTATCATGGCGGATGACCTGGGCTATGGCGATATCTCCTGTTACGGGGCCACCGGAGTTGAGACACCTCATATCGATCGTCTTGCCAAGGAAGGAATCCAGTTTACCAGCGGCTATTGTTCGGCATCAACCTGCACGCCGACACGTTACTCATTCTTGACCGGCAGCTACGCCTTTCGTTTTCCCAATACCGGCATCGCACCACCGAGCAGTCCGTCCGTCATTAAGGCAGGTACAGATACGATCGCATCTGTTTTGCAAAAGGGTGGTTACAAAACCGCGGTAATTGGTAAATGGCACCTTGGCTTGGGTGGGCCAGATGGACCGGATTGGAATGGTGACCTGAAACCGGGCCCACGGGAGATCGGCTTTGACTATAATTTTTTGTTACCCACCACGAACGACCGCGTGCCACAGGTCTATGTTGAAAATCACCGTGTGCTCAATTTAGACCCGGCAGATCCGCTTTGGGTCGGTAACAAGAAACCGGATGGCGATCATCCAACGGGCCTCAGTCATCGCGACACGCTGAAGATGGATTGGTCGCATGGACACAATTCAACTATCCACAACGGGATCAGTCGTATCGGATTTTATACGGGAGGACATGCTGCTAGGTTTCGGGACGAAGACCTCGCGGACAAATGGGTCGAAAAATCTGTGGAATGGATAGAAGAGAATCAAGCTAGCCCGTTTTTCCTATTCTTTGCCTCCCACGATTTACATGTGCCCCGCATGCCTCACGAACGTTTCCACGGAAAGAGTGACCTGAGTTTTAGAGGCGACGCCATTGTTCAATTGGATTGGTGTGTCGGTGAATTGGTGAAGACGCTCGAGCGTCTTGGAATTACGGATAATACCATGATCGTTTTTTGTTCCGACAATGGACCTGTTCTTGATGACGGTTATAAGGATGGAGCGGTGGAAGAAAACGGAGATCATTCTCCGAACGGTCCCTATACCGGCGGCAAGTATTCAGTCTATGAAGGGGGTACCCGTACTCCGTTTATCACCTGGTGGCCGGGCAAAATAAAACCAGCGGTTTCAGAGGTGGTGGTTTGTACCATCGACCTTGCGGCCAGCTTCGCCTCTATGGCAGACATTGATTTACCGGCCGATGGAATCCTTGATAGCATTGATGTGCATAAAGCGCTCTTAGGTGAATCCGGTGCGAAAGGTCGCAATCACCTAGTCCAACAAGATAACGGAAAAGGTGGAAACTACGGACTCCGAGTTGGAGATTGGAAACTGCAGCGCCATGATTCCGGAAAGTCACGGAATATTGTCGTGACTAATCGCTTGGCCAACACAGAGGTTGCCCACTATCGCCTCTACAATCTAGACAGCGATCCTGTGGAAAAAAACAACCTGGCAACGGTGAATCCTGAAGTCTTCGATCGCATGCAAACCCAGTTGGCAAAAATCATCGAAGACGGCCGGTCTCGTTTTTAAATCGAATCAGATCTGGTTTAAACAAGTGGTTATCCACCTTGTGGATCAACTGTAGGAATATTTGTTTTAGGCGCGGTTCCAAGCCAGAGAATATTTCCGTCGATGTCTTCGATTTGCATTTCGTAGGCCCAAGCATGGTTTTTGGGTTCTTGGACGATTTTGATACCTTTGGTTTTATATTCATCAAACAGGGTATCATCCGTTAATCCGATCCAAACCCAAGTAGGCTTTTAACCGGCATAACCGGAACCGTACATTCGACTTTGCTTTTCATCGTTACTAATTATTTGGCTGATGCTTTTAAAGTTAGGTAGGGTAGTGCAGTTACTTGGGGATGTTTCCGATGACTGGTGAATTCTCTATTTTTTGTGACAAACCATTCGTAGATTGCGTAGGTCACAACAACATCGTCATCATTTAACACATTGATCTGGAATGACAAAAGTGCTCTTCCTTTCTTTTCTAAAGATTCATGGAACGTCTTCCATACTTCTTCTTTATAAAACCCCTTCGAATAAACATACCCTTAAGCTGGCTTTCTATATTTGATTTCTGCTCGACGTAAGATTGGGGCCACCTCTTCTTCGTTCACTTCCAAGTGCTCTGAAAGAAACTGATCACTTGAGGCTTCAGCCAGACCAAACAATGCACTAGCATGAACCGTATCAACATGGTTCAAATACTTCGGGTCCGCGGATAGCTCGAAGATACCAGCTTCTTTCTTTTCACATTTCGTAATTCCTACGAATTGGTTAAATGGTAATTGTGTTACGTCCATGATTTATGCCGTCGGTGGATTGGGATCTTCGCTTTCTCTAAACGGTTTAGTTTATCTCTGTTGATTTACATTTACCATGCGCAACTCTTGGATTCAGGTTTCTTGGCCTCTTTGGTTTTTGGAAACAGGTTTATATATCTTAAAGATGTAAACCATGTTAAAAATAAATATCGGAGCTAAATAAAAGATCACGAGGCAAGGAATACTTACCAAGAAAAAGAAGAGTTTATTTCTTTTTTCCATGAACTTATATAAGAGCAGAAAACCTACTTGAAATCCTAAGAGCAGTGATGATGAGAAAATTGCCAAATCCCAGCTTAAGAACTGAAAATAAAAAAGTATTCCACTTAGCGTAGATCCGATAGCAATTCCAAATATTGAGTGAATGTAGAAGGCCCCGTATTTGAAGTCTGAAAACTCCTTTTTTTGTGAATAAATAAGACCAGTCACTATAGATACGATAATTGTAAAGGATGCTATCCCTGCGCCTAGATATAATAAGGTATTTTCTCTCATGTGAAATTCGTTTCTTAATCTTTAATAGTTATGTTCGGGTTTTTGAGA
>Ga0114999_10000457_pt1 | contig 60647 bp, 49 predicted proteins | sample ArcticOcean_MG_C_3_FD_89820 | JGI IMG/M metagenome (GOLD analysis project Ga0114999, IMG submission 89820) | Marine microbial communities from western Arctic Ocean - ArcticOcean_MG_CB8_126 | ecosystem: Environmental > Aquatic > Marine > Oceanic | place: Arctic Ocean: Canada Basin | collected...
CCCGCTGAGTCCTCCAGCGGAGCAACCCACAACTCGATCTCCTCCAAACCCGCTGCATCGGCCGTCGCCCGCATCGCGGCAGCACACGGCCGATCCGTCAGCAACATCACCTCCCGACCCAGGCCAATCAGGACCCGAGCCAAGGTCACCGCACCAGGTGGCCCGTCTGTCTCGGCGGAAGGTGGATTCGCATGAGGAATCAGGAGTCCACTCAGGATCGCGACCGGCCCCGGCTTCGACAACAAACTCGAAACCGCTCCAGCAAGATCGCCAGCGCACAAGACCCCACGCACCGATTCGGCAGACATCAACCCCCGGCCGGCCGGATCGCGCCGGACCAAACACTCGAGACGCCCAAACAACTCGTTTCGATCAACCAGCCCCATTACCCAACCCCACGTCCCGCCCGACTTGCGATCCCCGCTTCACACAACAAGAATACTCGCTCACATCTCATTTCCTATCCCCCCAACCCCTCGTCTCTAATTCCTCGACCCATTCACGCCACACATCAAAACATTCCTAGCCCTGAGAAGATCTCGCTCGAGAGATTCTTGGTTTCGGGAATCGCCTTTGTGGAGTGTCAGGCGAGGTTGTCGAGTCTGGATAGACGTGCCAGAATCCTTGAAGAGTGCCGTAAAGTGTCCGCTTGGTGCGGGCTGCCACGCGATGCCGAGTAGCCAGTGGCCCGACGCGGGCCCAGTGCTGCTCACGGAAGCTGATGATGGCTGACGAACGACCTTCAATCGACGACATCCTGGCCATGGCCCGGTCTCAGGACGGTGGCTCAGGCACGCCGGATCCGGCCGACGAAGCGGCTGCGCCAACTGGAAAAACCGGCGACGACACGGCCCAGGACACCGCCACCGAACCCGTGGCGGACGACCCCCCAACCACTCCAGCCGATCCCCCCAAAACACCCAAAGCAACACCCTCGAGCACCGCCGACATCCTCGCCGTGGCACGAGGACAGGACAACGACGCAGCAGCTGAAACCAAGCCGGCCGACGAAAAACCGGCCAAAGCCGCCGCCAAACCCGCGGGTGTCTCAGACATCCTCGCGATGGCAAGAGCCCAGGATACCAACACGGCGGATGACGATCCCGACCCAAACACCGCAGCCAACACCGCAGCCAACACCGCAGCCAACACCGCAGCCAACACCGCAGCCAACACCGCAACCAACACCGCAGCCGACACCGCAGCTTCTGAATCCAGTCCGGCGACTGCTGACGGTGACGGGGATCGGCCAAGCGTTCAGGAGATGCTCCAGCGGCTCAGGCAAACCGACGGTGGTGGAGCCAGCACGGCCTCGGCCGATACGCCTCCAGTAACAACGCCTCAGGTGACGGCGTCCGAAAGACCGATGCCGTCGCCACCGCCGGCTCCCGATGCACCGGTGGCTCCACCCGCTCAAGTCGAACGCCGAAGCGCACTCGTCGCACTTCTACTCCTGCCGACTCAACTGGTCACCTCACCCTTCGCCATCGCCTGGACCGCTCTGGCAACCGCCGGCACCGCCATGTTGCTCGGACTGGCGCGGTTCATGTTCCCCAATACACTCGTCGAACCACCGATGACCTTCAAGATCGGGCCGCCCAGCGACTACCCGCCAGAATCGGTTTCGACCAAGTTCAAGGCCGATCGAGCCGTCTGGATCGTCCGATCGACCATGTACAACGGCCAGGACCAGATCGTCGTCGTCTCGACCGTCTGCACGCATCTGGGCTGCACACCCAACTGGCTCGAAGGCGAACAGAAATTCAAATGCCCCTGCCACGGGTCGGGGTTCTACAAGTCCGGAGTCAACTTCGAAGGACCTGCTCCTCGGCCACTCGAACGACACGGCCTGAAACTTGCAGCCGACGGAATGCTCGAAGTGGACAAGAGCAAGAAGTTCCAGGAAGAACTCGGGCAGTGGGAAGAAGACAACTGCTTCGTCAGCGTCTAAACCGCTCGCTCAACTCCCAAACACAACAACATCACGCACGGCCACCTGACACTCTGAAACCCTGATCGCAACATATCCCGGTCCCATCGACCGGACACTCGGAGCCTGCCCACTCGATGTCTGTCGGCGACTACATCCGCGGATCTCAGATCTGGAAGAGCATCTTCCGTCACCCGGCGCCCTACGATCGGCGAAACCGGGTGGTCGTGATGCTGACCAACTTCTTCTTGCACCTGCACCCGGTTTCGGTCAAGCAGCAGGGCATCGCACTCTCCTACACCTGGTGCATGGGCGGTATCACCTTCTTCCTGTTCCTGGTCGAAACGATCACCGGCGTGCTGTTGATGTTCTACTACCGCCCCACGCTCGAATGGGCCTACCAGGACATTCTCGCACTTCGTGATGTCACGACATTGGGCATCATGCGCGAAATCCATCGCTGGGGAGCTCATGCGATGGTCATCACCGTCTGGCTCCACATGTATCGAGTCTTCCTGACCGGCAGCTACAAACCGCCTCGAGAATTCAACTGGGTGGTCGGAGTGCTATTGCTGGTATTGACGCTTCTTCTGAGTTTCACCGGGTACCTGCTGCCCTGGGACCAGCTGGCCATCTGGGCCATCACCGTCGGTTCGAACATGGCTCGAGCCACACCCGTACTCGGTCACGAAGGACCCGGGTTCCAGTTGATGAACATGGGTGGGTACGACCTGATCACCAGCGGGAGCGATGCGCGCTTTCTGCTTCTCGGTAGCCGCTTCGTCGGCGAAGAAACTCTCAACCGCTTCTACATCTTGCACTGTGTGGCGATCCCGCTGGCCGCAGCCGGATTGATCGCCATCCACTTCTGGCGAGTCCGCAAAGACGGCGGGATCAGCCAGCCACTCTAGTTCAAAACACACTCCAAGACACAAATACACACCGGCCAACCGGTTCACTCAGAACTCTCTATGCACCTCGACCCGTTCATCGATCCGCACCTCAACTTGACTCCTGCCGTGCTGCAGGGGCTGGGCTGGTTGTACATGCTGCTGTGCGGCATGAACCTCTGGTGGACCGTCCGAATCTACAAGGAAAACCGGTACATCGTGCTGCCGGTGCTGAAGATCAAGCTGCCTCGAGCCACGATCTGGGCCCTGTACACCTCGATCCTGATGATGCTGGCGTTCATGCACTTGAGCCAGAGCAACGAGGACTACATCGACAAGTTCCCGCTGGCCCTGGAACCCGGAGGCCCGTTCGAAACCGCCGTCGATACACTCGTCGCCAACCCGGTCACCTACTTCATCATCTCGATCTGTACCACGATCGGCATGCTGTGGTTCCGCGAGTTCCTGGTCAAGCCGACCGTGGGCTGGGTGATGCTCAATGCCGCCATCTTGTTCATGGCACTCTCGATGACCGACTACGACTTCCGGCAAATCGTCGGCAAGCCCGACAACGTGCCGATCGTCGCACTGCTGTACCTCATCGGCGGCCTCACCTGGCTCTACTTCTCGCGCGCCGTCGAAAACGACCGCCGACTAGCCAACTGGGACGGCAAAGGGCCCGTACCGGTCCTCGAAAACGACAAGAACGAAAAAGTGCTCGTCTGGCCCGACTTGGTCTACAGCGAACTGATCTGCATGATCGCGATCACCACGCTGCTGATCGTCTGGGGCATCGCGCTGGAAGCACCACTCGAAGAACCCGCCTCGAGCGCCAAGACACCCAACCCCTCCAAGGCACCCTGGTACTTCCTCGGCCTCCAGGAAATGCTCGTCTACTACGACCCTTGGCTCGCCGGTGTCGTCTTTCCCACCATGATCCTCGGTGGACTGATGGCCGTCCCCTACATCGACTTCAATCGGATCGGAAACGGCTACTACGTCTTCCGACAACGTGCCTTCGCCATTACCACATTCCTCGTCGGTTTCATCAGCCTCTGGGTCGCGATGATCGTGCTCGGCACCTTCCTCAGAGGACCCAACTGGAACATCTTCGGCATCTACGAGTACTGGGACGTCCATAAACTCGAAGCACTCAACAACGTCATGCTCTCCGAACTCTTCTACCTCGACTGGTTCGGACTCGACATGCCCTCGTACCAGAACTCCGACCCAACCGGCTACAAGGTCGGGATGATCCTGCTCAGAGAACTCCCCGGCTTCGTCGTGATCGGTTTCTACTTCGTCGCACTCCCACCGTTCCTCGCCATGAAATGGCTCAAGTCCTTCTACCAGCGAATGGGCTACCTCCGCTTCATGGTCTTCACACAACTGCTGCTCTGGATGGCCGCACTGCCACTGAAAATGGTCCTCCGCTGGGCACTCAACCTGAAGTACCTCGTCAACATCCCCGAATATTTCTTCAATATCTAGCTTCAACACCCGGCCAAGACGTCTCATGCCTGCCACCGACGGTTTCTTCCGCAGCCTGTCGAAGACCCACATGGTCTTCGCCGCCAGCAGCCTGATGCTGCTCGCAGCGACGCTGTGGATGCTGCACGATGACCACAACGACGAGTGGCGAGTCTGGCAACAGAAATTCGACCGCATCGAAGACGCCCGACTCAGACACATCGGCCTCGATCAACAGGACCAACTCACCACCCGCACCGAAGAACTCACTTCCCAAATCAAAGAGCGAAAGACTCACCTCGACTCCATCCAGACTCAACTCGACCAACTCAACCAGGCCCTCGCCGGACTCCAGGGCACCGTCGAAACCCGCATGCGGGCCACCAGGCCGCTGCGGACCGACCGCGACGTGGCTCGAGCCAATTACGATCTCGCCGTCCGCGACAACGACCCCGCCGCCAGCAAGCTCGAGACATTTCGTGCGAATCAAAAGACGGTCGACGATGCCGAGAAAACTCTGCGAGCAGCCCTCGACGCCGTCCAGGCCGCTCAGGCTGAAATCGACACACTCACCGGCGACTCAACCGATTCCGAAACCACGCTTGCCGCACTCGAAGCCGCACTCCAACTGACCGGCGACACCCGCAATGTGATCGCTCCGGAAAGCACCGTCCAGGCCGTCAAGAGATGGCTGATGGAACAACCGGTCATCGACGGGTTCAACTCGCATCACAGGGTCCGCCAGGACTGGCTGCCCGGCCAGAGTATCACTCTGGGGATGACCGCCACGGCCCGCTTCGATCGCTGCCGTACCTGCCACCTCGCCGCCGACCGCGTGCTGTCCGGCAACGTGCCCGAATTCCCCTTTGCCGCCGACGCCAACATCGACGCCGACCCCGCCTCGTGGGTCGCCGCCGGTGGCTACCCGCACCCGTTTGCCACCCACCCCCGACCCGACATCTACCTGACCGCTTCCAGTCCGCACCCGGTGACCGAGTTCGGATGCACAGTCTGCCACGACGGTCAGGGATCGGCCACCAGCTTCCACAACGCTCAACACGGACCCAATCACCCGGCCGACTACAAGAAATGGAACGACCAGTACGGGTTCTTCCCGAACCACCACTGGGTGTTCCCCATGCAGCCGAGACGACTCAGAGAATCCACCTGCCTGAAATGCCATCACCAGGTCGTCGAACTCGGCATCAACCCCGACCACGGGCCGACCGCACCGAAGCTCTATAAAGGATGGCAGCTTGTTCAGAAATTCGGTTGCTTCGGCTGCCACGAGATCTCCGGGTTCGACGGCACCAACCCCATCGGACCCGACCTCCGCCTCGAACCCGCCACCGCATTGCTCAAGGCCGCTCTCGACGCCGATCCCAATCAACTGGCCGGCAAGATGCGAAAGGTCGGACCCAGCCTCGCTCATGTCGCACTCAAAACCAACTCCGACTGGCTCAGCCGATGGATCCGCAAGCCCACCGACTTCCGTCCGAACACGCGCATGCCGCAGTTCTTCGATCTCAGTAATCAGCAAAACGCACACGGCAAGCAATTCGGTGAAGTCGAAATCGCCGCGGTGACGCACTTCCTGCTCGAAACCAGCAAGCAGGCCAGCACCGACTTCCAACTCGACACCGTCCCCAAGGACGTCACCCCCGACGCCAAGCGAGGCGCCCTCGCGTTCCGCGAACGTGGCTGCCTGGCCTGCCACAGCCACAACGCCGTCCCCGACCCCAAGCAACAACTCTCGGCCGACTTCGGACCCGACCTCTCACGCATCCAGGACAAGATCGGCCACGACCCGAAGAACTCGGCTTCCGCCACCGACCCCGGCTTCCGCTGGCTCTACACCTGGCTCCGCGACCCACAGAAACACTTCTCCCGCACACGCATGCCCAACCTGTTCCTGGAACCCCACACCCAAGACGACAAACCGGTCGACCCTGCTGCCGACATCACCGCCTTCCTGCTCTCTCAAACCACCACACCACTCGCCAATAACCCTGTGCCGCAACCGGGCGACACCACTCTCGACCAACTCGTCATGCTCTACGCCGGTAAGGTGATCGGAGTCGCAGCTGCCGAGAAAATGGTCACCGACGGAGGCCGTTACCCGGAAACCGACAAGTCGAAGATCAAGGGCGACGAACTGGAACTCCACGGCGACACCCTGACCCGCGACATGAAACTCCAGTACGTCGGACGCCGAACCGTTAGCCGCTATGGCTGCTACGGCTGCCACGATATCCCCGGCTTCGAAACCGCTCGACCCATCGGCACCAAGCTCGAAAACTGGGGTCGCAAGGATCGCACCAAGCTGGCCATGGAACACATCGAAGAGTTCCTGCATCACCACGGCGAAGCCGATGGCAGCTCGACACGGAAACGAGTCGACAAGGAAATGGGACTCGCTCGAGCCCACTCGCTCGGGAAAAAGAAATTCGTAAACCGCGACGTCGAAGAAGAACAGACCCGCGCCGCATTCTTCTACGCCAGCCTGCTCCACCACGGCCGCGAAGGATTCCTCTGGCAAAAACTCCGCGACCCTCGCAGCTACGACTACAAGAAAACCGAAACCAAGGGGTACGACGAGCGGCTGAGAATGCCGAAGTTCACCTTTGCGACCGACCCGATGGAAAACGAACAGGCGATCGAAGCCATCGCCACCTTCATTCTCGGACTCGTCGCCGAACCGCCTCCGGTCAAGTACGTCTACCAACCCGACAGACGCGTGGCCGATCGGATCGAAGGCGAAAGACTGTTGCAGAAGTTCAACTGCGTCGGCTGCCATATGGTCGACCTGCCCGAAATCCAGATCCAGGCCACCCTCGATTCCCTGCCCGATGGTTCCCTGGCCGCGTCGGAATATCCCGAAGCCCGCGAACTGCTACTGAAAATCCGGCCGCCACGCGACATCCAACTCAACCCCGACAAAAACGGCAACGTCGGCTACTCGTTCCACGGCCTCGCGGTCGCCCGACCCGGACCCGATGACGACGACCTGGATCCCGACGAACGAGAATACTCGTACAACCTCTGGGAACCGATCACGCTGAACTGGATGGGCCAGGACGAATCCGGCAAACCGGCCATGCAGTCACGCACCGTGCTGCCCTCGGCACGCATGCTCGTCCCCGAACCCAACCTCGTCTCGGAAACTCCCGCCCGAGGCGGCCGGTTCGCCCAGTGGCTGGTCAACGACATCCTCAAACGAGCCTCCGACCCCAACCGTGACCTCGCCTGGCAGGCCTCGCCACCACCCCTCGTCGGCGAAGGCGTCAAGGTGCAGACTCCGTGGCTCTACCGGTTCCTGAAAAACCCCGGACGACTGCGACACACCACCGTTCTCCGCATGCCCCGCTTCAACCTCGACGACGAAGAAGCCCGAGCACTGGCCAACTACTTCGCCGCCGCCGATGGGGCCGACTATCCCTATCAACCCGTGCCACAACGACAACCCGGCTACCTGGCCGATCGCAACAACGAATTCACATCGGCCGATCACGATTACCTGACCGAATCGTGGCGACTGTTCAACGCACCGCTCTGTATCAAGTGCCACTCGCTCGGAGGACGACCGTTCAAGGCGGTCGACCCCAAGAAGGATATCCGTGGCCCGAATCTTGACCTCGCCCGAGATCGACTCCAGCCCGATTGGGTCCAGGTCTGGCTCTCCAACCCCAAGTGGTTCACTCCCTACACCTCGATGCCACAACCGTTCCTTCGGAACCAGAAGCTGTTTCCCGAACACTTCCAGGGGAGCGGCCTCAAACAGACAACCGCCGTCCGAGATGCGTTGATGAACTACAACCGTCTGATGGAACGCGACGGCCCCTACATTCCTCCGGCGACTCCGTCCAAGGCGGCCGCACAACAATGACCCCAATCATGCGTCCATTCCACATCACCGTCCTCGCCACACTCGCGGTCACCTCCGCCAGCCTCCAACTCGGCTGCGGAAAAGGTGCCTCGGCTACGCCTACGATCACCTACAAGGCCGGTGGCAACTCGACCCCCGTCACCGACGGCGAACCGGTCAAACAAATCGACGGCTCCGGTACCCTCAACGGCACCATCACTCTCGTCGGTACCGCTCCCACGCCTGCCGTCATCGTCGCCAAGGGGGCCGCCAAACGAGACGCCAGTGTCTGCGGCGCAGCCATGGCCATCGTCGACGAATCACTGACGGTCGGAACCGGCAATGGCATCGCCAATGTCTTCATCTACATCGACAAAACGCCACCAGGTGCCAGCGTCCCCGACCCACCCACCACTCCGGCTACCTTCGACCAAAAAGGATGCGTCTTTACGCCCCACGTACTCGTCGTCCGCACCAATCAGGAGATCCTGATCAAGAGTCAGGATGACGCCGGACACAACACGCATACCTACCCCGGACGCAGCCGCAGCTTCAACGGAGCCATCAAGGCACTCGAACAGGACGGCGTCCCCATCTTCTACACCAAACACGAACGAACACCATTCCCGGTCAAGTGCGACATGCACTCCTGGATGCAAGCCTTTCACATCGCACTCGATCACCCCTGGGGCACCGTCACCAAGGCCGATGGCTCGTTCGAACTCAACGACCTCCCCGCCACCGACATCACACTCCGCGTCTGGCACGAAAAGGCTGGAGGCAAAGGCGGATTCCTCAAACGTTCACTCAAAGTGACCATCTCCAAGGACCAAACCAGTACACAGGATCTCGAATTCCAACTCAGTGATTTTGGACTCTAGAACCCGACCAACCATGACCCGGGACCGAACCCGGCCGAGGACCACACGTTGATTTCACGCCGCCTGATCCTGCCGCTGTTGGCTCTGCTGCCGCTGGGATTCGGCTGCGCCGACTACCGGGCCGAGTTCGTCAACGACGAGCGGGTGGCACAATTGGACACGTCCAGCCCGGTCGCGGCCGACAACGTGCGCAACAGCCTCCTCGAACACTTCGGTACACCCAACGACTTGGTCGCCTGGGGGGCGCTGCCGATTGACTACGGCGAAATCACCGGCACCGTACTCTCGGCACCCGATGCTCACACACTTCGTGTCTCACTCGACACCGACCCCACCGAACAATTCAGCCAAGTCGCCGTTGTGCTCGGTGACGCAACTCCCGCCCACCGCACGGCAGCCCACTACGATGCCACCACACACACACTCACACTCGATCCCCTTCATTCCACCGCACCCACCGCACCCACCGCACCCACCGCACCGGGAACGCCGATCCGCCTGATCGGTCACAAACTGCAGGCCGGACGAAAGGCGTTCATGCGACATTGCATGCACTGCCACGGAGTCACTGGTGACGGAAATGGACCCACCGCACGCTACATCTCCAACCACAGACTCAACCCCCAACCCCGCGACTTCCGCCGCGGACTGTTCAAGTTCACATCGACCAAGGACGGCTACTACGCCAACCGCGAAGATCTCCGGCGAACCGTCCGACAAGGACTCGCCGGCACCTACATGCCGTCGTTCCTGCTGATGAAGTCCAAGGAACTCGATGCAATCATCGAGTACGTTCGGTTCCTGGCCATGCGGGGCGAAATCGAACGCCGGCTGCTCGCTCACCTCAAGGACCTGCTGCCCGACGACGATGGAACACCTCCCGGCGATCTCAAGACACTCGAAAAAGAACTCGCCGTCGATGGCTTCGCCGAAGCACTCGCCGATGCCACAGCACTGGTCGCCGAAAACTGGACCAACGCCGAAGATCCCCAGAACGGCGTGCTCCCCACAATGGCCCGACTGCCCGACACACCCCAGTCGCGACTCAAAGGCCGAAACCTCTTCATCAGTACCAAGATCAATTGTGCAAAGTGCCACGGTGAAGGTGGCCGAGGCAACGGAGGCTTCCTGGACGACTTCCAGAAGAACCCCGAAACGCAACAGAGCTACGACACACCAGGATTGCGTGACGCCTGGCACAACATCATCCGACCACGCAACCTCACGTCAGGCATCTACCGTGGAGGACGACGGCCGCTTGATGTCTTCCGGCGTGTCTCCGTCGGTATCAAGGCCACACCCATGGCCGGCTTCGCCACCAACGTGCTCGAAGAAGATCGCTGGCATATCGTAAACTATGTACTCAGCATCCCTGTCGATGGAGCGTTCTTCGACGAATACGGACAGCAGTACCACGGCCGAGTCCGCCTCTTCGAAACACACAAACACAAACACGACGACCACGACCACGACCACGACGGCCACGACCACAACAAGCCGGAACCATCCACAACCACAACACCCTCAGAGTCTCAGGACAAGAAGTCACAACCGTGAGCAGAATCTTCTGGTGCCTGTTCTTTACCGCCTGGCCGATCGTGGCGATCGTTGTCTGCGCCATCACTCCGGCCATGGATTGGGGATTCCCGGGCAATCGCGAAGCCGCCACCCCACTGGGCCAACGCATCGACGACCTGTTCTACCTGATCCTGGGCATCGTCACCGTCGCCTTCATCGGCACCATGGCCGCCCTCTCCTACGTGCTCATCAAAGCATCAAAGAACAAGGACGAAAAGGCCTGGTTCAGCCACGGCAGCCACAACCTGGAAGTCATCTGGACGATTGTCCCCGCCGGAGTCCTGCTCTTCATCGCCCTCTACCAACTCGACGTCTGGGCCATCTACCGCGTTCGTGATTATGAAAACCGCGACGCCGACCCCAGGCCGCTGCACCTCGTCGCCGAAGTCACCGCACGACAATTCGAATGGCGGATCCGCTATCCGGCACCCGGCACCCGGTTCACGAGCTACGAACAGGTCAAGGATTGGCTCGCCAAACCGCATGCCGGAGACGTCTACGCCGTCAATCGGCTGCTGGTGCCACTGAACCGCGAAACGCTGATCTACCTCAAGTCCGGCGACGTGCAACACTCGTTCTTTGTCCCGGACCTGCGAGTCAAACAGGATGCGATGCCCGGGCAGAGTATCGACATCTGGTTCACCGTCAATCGGGCCGGCACGTTCGATCTGACCTGTGCCGAACTCTGTGGCTGGGGACACTACAAGATGCGGGGCGAAGTCGAAGCACTCGAAGTCAAAGAGCTCGAGTCGAGACTGAGGGAACTCAAGCAGCTGCAGGACTACGACGGATTTACCCCGCCGGGGACCGCCGCCGCATCGGGAGAAGTCACACGATGAACACCCTGGATGCCACGCACGACCACCACGAACTGACCTTCGTCAAGAAGTACGTCTTCTCGACCGATCACAAGATGATCGGCATCCAGTTCCTGTTCACCACGCTGGTGATGCTGCTGCTCGGTGGAGCCCTGGCACTGGGCGTCCGCTGGCAACTGGCCTGGCCGTGGCAAAACATGCCGATCTTCGGCGGCCACTTTGCCAGCGAGGGCGGACAGATTTCGCCCGAATTCTACACGATGCTCTTCACGATGCACGCCACCGTGATGATCTTCCTCGTCGTGATTCCGATCCTCGCCGGAGCCTTCGGCAACTTCCTGATCCCGCTGATGATCGGGGCCGACGACATGGCCTTTCCCACACTCAACATGCTCAGCTACTGGTTCATGTGGCCGGCTATATTCTTCTTCGGACTCAGTTTCTACTTCGGAGGAGCCGCAGCCGGCTGGACCAGCTACCCACTGCTCTCGTCGATGGCCGAAGCCGCCCCCGGCTCGGGGACGTCGCAGACCATGTGGCTGCTCGCCGTCACCTGCGTCGGTGTCTCGTCGATGATGGGCTCGGTCAACTACATGACCACGATCATCAATATGCGAGCACCCGGAATGACACTGTTCCGCATGCCGTTGACGATCTGGAGCATGTTCATCACCGCCATCCTGCAGGCGTTTGCTCTGCCGGTGCTGACCGCTGCCGGGTTCCTGATGCTCTTCGATCGAGCCGCTTTCGGAGGAGCCCTCGAAGGGATTCACACCAGCTTCTTTGTGCCCTCGGGTATCATCATCAACAACGCCGAACCCACCGTCGGCGGCGGACAACCTCTGCTCTGGCAACACCTCTTCTGGTTCTACTCGCACCCGGCCGTCTACATCATGCTGCTGCCAGCCATGGGGATGGTCTCGGATATGCTCGCGGCCATGTGCCGAAAACCAATCTTCGGCTACAAGCCCATGGCCTACTCGATGGCCGCCATCGCCGGGCTGGGTTTCATCGTCTGGGGACACCACATGTTCACCAGCGGTATGAACCCCGCACTCGGCATGACCTTCATGACCTCCACAGTCATGATCGCACTCCCATCGGCTATCAAGACCTTCAACTGGATTGGCACCATCTGGGGCGGCAAGATCCGCTTCAACACCGTCACACTCAACTGCATCGCATTCGTCTCGCAGTTCATCGTCGGTGGACTCAGTGGCATCTTCATGGCCGCCGTCCCCGTCGATATCTACATCCACGACACCTACTTCATCGTCGCCCACTTTCACTACGTGCTCTTCGGCTCCACACTTTTTGGCATCTTCGGAGCCATACCGTTCTGGTTCCCCAAGATGTTCGGACGGATGATGAACGAACGACTCGGCAGGATTCACTTCTTCCTCACCTTCGTCGGCTTCAATGGCACCTTCTTCCCCATGCACATGCTCGGGGTCGCCGGCATGCCGAGACGCTATGCCGACCCCTACATCCACCCCTACCTCGAACACCTCATGCCGATGAACCAGTTCATGACCGTCTGTGCCATCATCATGGGACTCGCACAACTCATATTCATCTACAACTTCATCTCCAGCATCTTCCGCGGACCCAAGTCCGGACGAAATCCCTGGAATGCCAATGGCCTGGAATGGTCCGCACCGTCACCACCCCCACATGGCAACTTCGAAACCGTTCCGATCGTCTATCGAGGCCCCTACGAATACTCGTCGCCACTCGTCGAAGGTCGCGACTTCCTGATGCAAACCGAGTACTTGCCACCTCCACCAGATCCCGATCCAGACGCGGGCCCCGAAGACGACACCTGACCCGCCGCACACCTCGCACCGTACCCCAACTTCCTACTCACACCACAACTCACCACCATCGATGACCGATCCCCTTCGCCCCACCACCTGGCTGCACCGCTTGGCCGTGGCCACCTGCTGCGCGGCGTTGTTGCCGATCACCATCGGAGCGATCGTGACCACGATGAAGTGGGGGATGGCCTTCCACGACTGGCCCAACTCGGACGGACACGGCATGTTTGCCTACCCGTGGTTCGGGTCGGCGATCGACAAGTTCACCGAGCACGGACACCGCCTGGCCGGGATCACGATCGGCTGCTTCAGTATCGTACTGGCCGCCTGTGCCTGGAAGACGGAATCCCGATCCTGGGTCCGCTGGCTCGCCACCGCAGTCCTGGCCGGTGTCATCCTGCAGGGACTCTTGGGCGGAGGCCGCGTGCTGGCCAACGACCCCCGACTCGCTCTGCTCCACGGACAACTCGCCGCCGTCGTACTCGCACTCATGGGTACGCTCGCACTGGTCACCAGCCAAGGCTGGCAGCACGTTGCGGGACAACAGCCCCCCACACCAACTCCTCGACTCAAACGACTCGCCTGGTCACTGCCAGCCGTGCTGGTGACCCAATCGGCACTCGGCGGATGGATCCGACACCTCGGGGGCGGACTGTTCGAACACGTCGGCTTCGCACTGGTCGTGTTCCTGCTGACCGCCGCACTGATGATGTGCCTGCTCGACGAAGGCACCGGTTGGATGAAGGCCAACGCCTGGATCCTGGCTGGTGTGCTGCTGCTGCAACTGGGCCTGGGCGCCGCCGCCTGGGTCACTCGCTTCGGATGGCCCGATTCGAACTACGTCGCCGTCCAGGGAGCCCCGCTACAGATCGCCTTCCGGACCGCACATGCCGTCGTCGGACAACTGCTGCTGTTGGCCTCCGTCACGCTCGCCATCCGTGTCCTCCGACTCGATTGGATCACTCGACGTGAACTGATCGCCAACACCACGACCCATGTCGCGGCCGAAGGAGGCTTGGCATGAGTGCACTCGGACCGCTTGCTGGTGATGTCGCCGCCGCGCAGACACCCGTTGCGTCACGCACCCGCTCCACCCGACTGGCAGACTATGCGGAACTGGCCAAGCCGAAAATCGCGGTGATGGCACTGGTCACCGTCGCGGTTGGTTACGTGCTCGCCGCCGGTGACACCTGGCAATGGCCCGCACTGGTGCACTCCCTCGGAGCCATCGGCCTGGCCGCCTTCGCCTCGGGTGCACTCAACCAGTACCTCGAACGACACGCCGACGCGCTGATGACCCGCACCGCCAACCGACCTCTCCCCGCCGGCCGACTCGCCCCCAACGAAGTCCTCGCAGTCGGACTCGGCTCGGCAGCCATCAGCCTGGCATGGCTCGCCTGGCAGACCAACCTCGGCACCGTCATCGCCACCGGCGTCACGCTGGTCCTGTACCTGGCCGTCTACACACCGCTGAAACGACACTCGTCACTGGCCACCACCGTTGGAGCCGTCCCCGGTGCACTGCCGCCGGTGCTCGGTTGGCTGGCCGCCGGTGGAGCACTCGATTCCGCAGCTCTCTCGCTGTTCGCCATCCTCTTTCTCTGGCAGTTCCCTCACTTCCTCGCCATCGCCTGGCTCTGCCGCGACGACTACCGGCTGGCTGGCATGAAGATGCTGCCCCGCGCTGCCGCACGACAACCCGGACTCACCGGACTGCTCGGAATCCTCTACGCACTCGCACTCCTGGGCGTCTCGGCCTGGCCACGCACAATCGGACTCGCCGGTAATGCCTACCTCGCCGCAGCCATCGTGCTGGGCATCGGGTACCTGGCAGCTACCATCCGCTTCTGGTGGAACGAATCGCGGGACACCGCTCGAGGCGTCCTGTATGCCAGCCTCATCCACCTGCCACTGCTGCTCGCCGCATTGACCTGGGACCACTTCCGCTTGCTGAGCTAACAATCCAGCACAATACGACCGCTCATCCGCCTCACACTCGACGATTCCTCCTCCTGAACCAAGACACGCCGATGTCACACAGTTCACAACCGAATGCCGCCACACCGCTGAAGATGGGCCTGAAACTGGCCAACTCGAAACTCTGCCTCTGGTTGTTCCTGGGCACCGAGATCATGTTCTTCACCGCGCTGATCGGTACCTATATCGTCATCAGACTCTCGTCAGTCGATGCCCAGGGCAACGGGGCATGGCCGAGCAACGAGATCACTCATATTTTGACCATCGCCGGAGCCTTCAACACGTTCGTGCTGATCGGGTCCAGCTACCTGGTCGTCAAGGCCCACGAAGAAGTCACCCGCGGACAGTTCAAGGAAGCACTCCGAGACCTGCTGCTCGTCTTCGCCTGTGCCGTGCTGTTCTTGGGGATCAAGGGCTACGAGTACCAGGGGAAATGGGTCCGAGACATTCTGCCCGGACGCATCTCCGAAACTCAGCTGCAAGCCGTCGAAAAAGCCGTCCGACAAATTGGCAACGTCGCGGCACTCGACGACGAACAACTCGGAGGTGCCGCCTCCAAAAAAATCCTCAACGACAAACACGCTCAACTCGAATCCTTGCTCAGACAAGAAAAACTGACGCTCGAAGCGACGGAAGTCACAGTGGTCGAACTGGCCGAGAATCCCCAGTTCGGAGCACAGATCGAATCGCACGTCATGATGGCCACGATCTACCACGACCGTACTCGAGACGAAGACGGCAACCTCGTACCACTCGATCAGGAACACCACGTCGCCTACTACATCCCCTACGGAAACCTCTTCGCCTCGTGCTACTTCACGATCACCGGCTTCCACGCCATTCACATTGTCGTCGGCATGATCATCTTCTTCTTCCCACTCAAGAAGGGTCTCACCGGTGGACTCGATCACGGCGATGCACAGTACATCGAAAGCGCCGGACTGTACTGGCACTTTGTCGACCTGGTCTGGATCCTCCTGTTCCCGCTGATCTATATCGTCCAGTTTTGACCCTCTAATTCTGACCCTCCAATTCCGACCCGGAGCCGTCCCGTGTCCGACCACGAATCGCACGACAAGATCTACATGAAGGTCTTCGTAGCCCTGTGCGTCTTCACCGTGCTCTCGGCACTCGCCGATCTGTACAAGGCGTCGTCGCCGGGCGTGGTCGGAGTCATCGTGCTGGCGATCGCCGTCGCCAAGGCCTCGTGCGTCATGCTGTTCTTTATGCACCTGAAGTGGGAAACCGGCTGGAAGTACGTCCTCCTGGCTCCGACGACGATCCTTGCCATCGGGTTGCCGATCGCGTTGATGCCCGATATTGGCTGGAACTACTACCACCGCGTGCCGACCGAAACGATGATCGAAGCCGGACGGCACAACCAGTCTCACGGCGACGACACGGCACACGACAACTGAGAGACCGGTACACGGACCGGCACCAAGCCATGCCCGATTGGGTCGAGTCGCTTCCGACGGTCAACGCCAGCCTTAATGGATTGGCCTTCACGCTCTTGATCATCGGCCGCGTGCTGATCCACCGAGGACACCGCGATGCTCACAAGAAGACCATGCTGGCTGCACTGGCCACCTCGACACTCTTCTTGGCCAGCTACCTGCTCTACCACGCAGCCATGCAGCACTACACCGGCCAAAGCGAGGTGAAGTTCCAGGGCACCGGGCCCATTCGCACCGTCTACTTCGTGATCCTCATCTCCCACGTCCTGCTCGCCATCACCGTGCCCGTGCTGGCGATCATGACAGTTCGCCGAGGCCTCAAGCAGCAGTGGCAGGCTCACCGGAAGATCGCCCGGATCACGTTCCCGATCTGGGTGTACGTGTCGCTGACCGGAGTTATCATCTACGTGATGCTGTTTCAGTGGAACCCGCAATGACACGCCGCATCCTGTTGGCTCTGGCACTCACACTCGGCATCTGGGGATTCTCCCCGGCAGTGCCATCGGCCACCGCCTGCCCAATGTGCCAGGCGGCTCTCGATGGCGATGACGCTCGGCCCCGAGCCTACTTCGTCAGCATCGTCTTCATGCTGACTGTGCCATTGTGCCTCTTCTCAGGACTCGGCTACGGACTCTGGCGACTCAGTCGCCAGGAAGCCCAGCGACTGCAATCCGCCGGGCACGACATCTAACGCTTGCCCAGAGAACGGCTCGCCCCACTGTCCTCTCTCCGCTCTCCTCAGCGAGACCCCTCACATGCCCGTCCCTTCGCGTGTCGCACCCCCGAGACTGTTGACCCTGCTACTGCTGCTCACCTCAACCGTCGCCACCGCCGCTCAGCGAAACGTCGTGTTGTTCGTCGTCGACGACCAGGGCTTCCAAGCCGGTTGCTACAACAACACGGCCATCAAGACGCCGGCGATCGACGAATTGGCCGCATCGGGAACCCGCTTCCTGCGAGCTCACTGCACCACCGCCAGTTGTAGTGCCAGTCGCAGTGTCCTGCTGACCGGCCTGCAAAACCACGCCATCGGCCACTATGGTCACGCTCATGGATACAACCACTTCAGCACCTTTGAAGCCGTGCCGACACTTCCCGTGCTGCTCGCCGAAGCCGGATATCGAACCTGCTCGATCGGCAAATACCACCTCGCCCCCAAGGCCACCTATCGCTTTCAGGACTACCGCAACAAAGGTGTGCAAGGAAATCGCAACGCCGTACAAATGGGCAAGAACGCTCGCGATTGGATTGCCCAGGACGACAGCCGACCGTTCTTTCTCTACTTCTGTACCTCCGACCCGCATCGCGGTGGTGGCCCGGATGGGTACTCGAACTTCAATGACCAACCGGGACGCTACCCCGGAGTCACACCGGTTCGCTACAAGGCCTCGGACGTCATCGTCCCGACCTGGCTGCCGGACAAGCCGGAAGTAAGACAGGAGCTGGCCGAGTACTACCAGGCGATTTCTCGGCTCGACCAGGGCTTGGGAGTCTTGACCAAGGCACTCAAGGAAACCGGACACTGGGACGACACGCTGATCCTGTTCCTCTCCGATAACGGACCCCCCTTCCCCGGTGCCAAGACCAACCTCTACGAACCGGGCATGAACCTGCCTCTGATCGTTCGCAACCCGCTACAGAAGACCCGAGGCGGCACGACCGATGCCCTGGTCACCTGGTCGGACATCACCCCCACAATTCTCGACTACTGCAACATCACGCCCAAACCCCGGGTGGCCTTCCCACGCGGACCCAACGGCGACCCGACTCGACGACGAAGCCCCACTCGCCCGGTGACCTTCCACGGCCGCTCGTTCCTCAAGACGCTCGACCAACCCCAGGCACCAGATTTCAACCTCGTCTTCGCGTCTCACACCTTCCACGAAATCACGATGTACTACCCGATGCGAGTCGTCATCGCCGGCCGCTACAAGTACATCTTCAACATCGCTCACCAATTGCCCTACCCCTTCGCCAGTGACCTGTATGCCTCACCCACCTGGCAAGGAGTCCTGAAACGAGGCGACTCGCTCTTCGGCAAGCGGACAGTCTATTCGTACCTGCACCGGCCGCGCCACGAATTGTACGACCTGCAGACCGATCCCGACGAAATCACCAACCTGGCCTACGAACCCGCTCACCGCGACCGACTGAAAAGCCTGCAAAACAAGCTCAAGGCCTGGCAACAAGAAACCCGCGACCCGTGGTTTCTGAAGTGGAACTACGAATAGACCTGCAGGGACCGGCTCACCGGCCAAGCCAGCGGACGGGTGACCGTCCCTACCGCAGGTTCAACGGATCCACATCAATCACCAACTCCACCGACGAGTGCTTCGGCAATTCACTCGCCGCAGACAACCACAACTCGCGGATCACCTCGGACGTCTCGGCCGCCAATTGCAGGTGGAAGCGGTAGTAGTTCTTGACTCGAGAAATCGGAGCCGGTGCCGGACCCAGAATCCGAACCGGTGCCGGATCCGGCTGTAGCCGTCTCAATACTTCGGCTACGCCACGAGCCAAATCGGCCACAGCCGCCTCGTCAGGACTCCGAAAGATCACTCGAGCCAATGACGTGAAGGGTGGCGTGAAAGTGGCTCGGCGATGAGCCAACTCGTGAACGACGAAACCGGCGTAGTCGTGGTTGCACGCCAGGCGGATGGCCGGATCGTCCGGACACGCCGACTGCACCAGAACCCGACCACCCCGGTTGCTGCGGCCCGTCCGGCCAGCCACCTGGGCGATCAACTGAAACGTTCGCTCCGAAGCCCGGATGTCCGGCTGGTGCAGCATCGTGTCCGCGTCGACCACCCCGACAAGGGTCACGTTCGGGAAATCCAGCCCCTTGGCAATCATTTGGGTGCCGAGCAGAATCTGAGCCTCGCCGCTGCGGAACTGCTCGAGTGCCCGGTCGTGACTGCCCGGTCGACGCATCGAATCACTGTCCATCCGCAATACAGTCGCCGCCGGAAACCTCGCTCGCACCTCCTCCTCCAACTTCTGTGTCCCCACTCCCAACAGCTTCAAACCCCGCTGGCCACAACCAGGACACTCGCTCGGCGGCTCGGACTGGAAATCACACAAGTGACACACCACCGCCCGACGATCGCGGTGCCAGGTCAGCGTCACGTCACAGCCACCACATCGCACCCCCTGACCGCACGCTCGACACCACACCGCCGGCGAATGTCCTCGCAGGTTCAAGAACAGAATCACCTGGCCTCGGTCGTCGAGTGCCTGCTTGATGAACGTCTCCAGACCACGGCCAATCGCCACACCCGCGCGGATGCGACGGTCGTTGCGAGTGTCCACCAATGACACCGGTGGCATTGGGCGGTCGTCGATTCGCCGAGGCAAACTCAACAACCGGTCGCCGCCCGTGTCGGCCGCCAACCAACTCTCCAACATCGGAGTCGCCGATCCCAGCACCAACGGCACACCAGCCAACTCAGCCCGACGACGTGCCACATCCCGAGTATGATACCGGGGAGTCGACTCCTGCTTGAACGTCGTCTCGTGCTCCTCGTCAATCACGATCAGGCCCAGTTGCAAGGTCGGAGCAAACACCGCACTGCGAGCACCCACGATCACATCGACTTCGCCCCGGGCAATTCTCTGCCAGTGATAATGCCTCTGAGCATCACCCAAATGACTGTGCAACACGGCCACGTTGTCGAAACGGCTGCGGAAACGACGGATTGTCTGAGGCGTCAAGCTGATTTCAGGGACCAGCACGATCGCCTGGCGACCATACGCAACCACCTCGCGGATCGCCTGGATGTAAACCTCCGTCTTCCCGCTCCCCGTCACTCCGTGCAGCAACATGGTCCGGTACGTCTGGTCACGCAGTTGACCGACGATCTCGTCCAACGCCGCCTGCTGATCCGGGTTCAATGTCAAATCCTGCTCGCGGACCACACCCTCCGACCAATCGTCCGCGTCGCCCGGATCCAGGCGACGCATCTCGACTTCCAACAGCCCCTTCTTCGTCAAACCGTCGATCGGCGAGTTCCCACACCCGGCTGCCCGAGTCAATTGATCGATCCGCATTGCAGATCCCGCCGCCTCCAATGCGTCGACCACCGCCCGCTGCTTGGCAGGCAACTGTCCCACACCCAATGCTTGGAACCGCTCAGAAAAATCCTCGGGCAGTCCCAGGAACTTCACCTGCCGCGTCCCAGCCTGCCGCTTCACTCCGGCCGGAATCACACTCTCAAGCACCTGGCCCCAACCGCAGAGATACCTCCGTGCAATCCAGGCAGTCAGCTCAAGCATCGCACTGTCGACCAGGGGAGCGGCGTCGACGATCGATTCGATTTGCTTGAGCCGTCCGAGTGTTTCGGGAGGACGCTCGAGACCGACGCAGAAACCGACTGTCGAACGATTGCCTCGACCAAACGGCACCCGGACACGCTGACCCGGCGACAGGTGATCCCGAAGTTCATCCGGGATCAGGTAATGGAATGCCGTGTCCAACGGACGATTGAATACGACACGAGCCGACAACCGATCGGCTCGCGCAGCCGCTTCCCATGCCGACGAGGGATCGGCCCGATTGTCTTCGGGAACCGGGTCCGGAGACGAATCGAAGAGGCTCTGCTGACGCGAGCAACTCAACGCACAAGGTCCTTTACTTCCGAGGGTCTGGCACGGGAGGTACGATTCTAACAGCTTCTCGTTCGGCAAACACACGAGACTCTCTCGAGAAGAAACGGCGAAACCAGAAAACGGCTCCGTAAGAACGACTCGATACTCGCACGAGACTGACATGAAACTGGGCGTCTTCGGAGGTGCGTTCGACCCGGTCCACAACGGACACCTCGTCCTTGTGTCCGAATGCCGCGAACAACTCGGACTGGATGCCGTCTGGCTGGTGCCCTGTGGCTCGCCGCCGCACAAGGACCCCCTGCAAATGGCCGACGCCAACGCCCGAATCGACATGCTCGAACTGGCGACCGCCGGGGACCCGCAACTGGTCGTCTCCCGCATCGAAGTCGACCGGCCAGGTACATCCTTCACCGTCGATACACTCGATACGATCGCCGGCGAAAACCCCGAATGCGAACTGTTCCTGCTGCTCGGAGCCGACTCGGTCAATGACCTTGTCAACTGGCACCAACCCGAACGGATCTGTGAACTGGCCAGCATCGTCGCCGTCAACCGCGGCCAGGACACCGGCGAAACACCCGTCCCAGGCTGCCACATTCACCATGTCAGCATGCCCGCCCTCGATATCACGTCGACCGATATCCGCCGGCGGATTCAAAACAGCCTCCCAATCCGACACCTCGTGCCGCGGGCCGTCGAAGCCTTTCTCGCAGAACAGTCGGTCTATGCCTGACAGACCCCGAAAATCGACTCCGCGGCCTCTCCTCTGGCACCCAATAAGCCAATATTACCACCCGACCATCGAATCACTCTCTGCAAAGGGCATCAACCAGACTTTGACCGGCCTCGGACTGGCCATCTATAATCGACCCCAGTGTCACGCCTCGTTCGAGTGCCATCGATGATCCGTATCCTCAATACGCTCAGGCAACTCTCACCGGTCGCCATCCTGCTGGCCGCGGCGCCGGCAAGCGCTATTGCACAGCAGGATGTTCCCGCCAAGCCGCTGGGCCAGTTCGTCACCATCCGCAGCCCGATCGACGACTCGGTGATCGGCCGAGTCCGTAACCTGGCTCAGGACCTGGCAATCCGCAGCGAAAAGGAAAACCGTCCGGCGGTGCTGGTGCTCGAGTTGACACCCGGCGAAAGCCCCTTCTACCAAGTGCAGGGGTTGGCGAAATTCTTGAGTTCGGCGAAGTTGACTCGGGTCAGAACCGTGGCATGGATTCCTCGGAAAGTCACCGGTCCGGTCGCTGTGGTGGCACTCGCCTGCAACGAAATCGTGATGGCACCCGACGCCAGCCTCGGAGACATCAGCCGCGGCAAACCGCTCGACGACGCCGACCGACAGTTCGTCCGAACGCTGGTCGAAAAACGGCACAACGCCAAGGTCAATTGGCCATTGGCTCGAGCCATGCTCGATCGAAATGCCGAACTGATCCAGGCGACAGTCACGACCGAAAACAACCAGGTCCAGCTCCGAATGGTCGGGCCGAGCGAATTGAAACTGCTGCAGGAAAACATGCCGGGTGCGACGATCGAAACCAACCGCATCAAGGACGCCGGCGACCAGGGCATCTTCTTCGGCGAACAGGCCCGGTCGATGGACCTGCTGGTCAGCCAGACCGCCGAAGCCCGGTCCGACGTCGCCTCAATCTACCGACTGCCTGCCATCGCCATGCGAGAAAAAACTCAGGCCTCCGGAACACCCGAAGTGCTGCTGATCCGGATCGAAGGCATCATCGAACCCCTGATGCAGAACTTCTTCAACCAACAACTCAGACGGGCTCGATCCGAAAACATCGACATCATCATCATCGAAATCGACTCGCCCGGCGGATTGCTCGGAACAGCCGAAACCATGGCCGACGACATCGCGGCCTTGGAACAGGACGGCATCCGCACCGTCGCCTGGATCCCTCGTGAAGCCATCAGCGGTGCCGCAATCATCGCGCTGGGCTGCGACGAAATCTACATGCACCCCGACGCTCGAATCGGCGACGCAGCACCCATCGAAGCCAAGGACGGAGCCTTCGAGCGGGCACCCGAAAAAGTGCTCAGCTACACCCGCACACTGCTTCGAACACTCGCCGAAAAAAAAGGACGACCGCCTGCCATCGCCGAAGCCATGGCCGACAAGGACCTCGAAGTCTTCGAAGTGATCAACCCGAAGACCGGAGAAACCGAGTTCAAGACCGAGGCGGAATTGCACGATGCCAACGTGGAATTCGGGAACAAGCGACTGGTTGCCGAATCACGCAAGGACAACCTGCTGACGGTCAACGGACGACGGGCTCATGAACTGAAACTCGCCGAACCACCTGTGTCCGGTCGTGAAGAACTCAAACAACGGCTGGGGATCCCGGCAGCAACCGAGTTGAAACAGATTCAAAGGACCTGGGTCGACAACCTCGCGTTTGTGCTCAGTGGCAGCGGAGCCGCCTTCATGCTGTTCTTCTTCGGATCGATCCTCGTCTATCTCGAACTGCACACCACCACCGGCCTCTGCGGCATCGGATCGGCACTCTGCTTCACCCTGTTCTTCTGGGCACGCTGGGGCGGTACCGCCGGCTGGCTCGAACTCGCGCTGTTCCTGCTCGGACTGGCACTGATCGCCATCGAAATCTTCCTCGTGCCCGGGTTTGGAGTGTTTGGAGTCTCTGGTGGCATGCTCGTGTTCGTCTCGCTCGTGATGGCCTCGGCCACCATGACCGCCTCGTTCAGCGTCGACGGACTACATCGATTCACCGCACCCACGGCCACGCTGATGGGATCGCTGATCACCGTGATCGGGGTGGCCGTCATCATCAGCCACTACCTGCCCCAAATGCCGCTCCTGAGACGCATCGTGCTCGAACCGCCGGGTGCCTCGGGCCTCGCCTTCGACCCGCAACTCGCCGGTCAACTCGACCCCGCAGGACTGCTGATCGCAGACTCCGCATTGATCGGGCAGATCGGTGGAGCCATCAGCGTGCTCAGACCATCCGGAAAAGCCCGCATCGCTGACAACCTCGTCGATGTCATCAGCGATGGACCGTTCATCAGCCCCGGAGCAGCGGTCGAAGTGGTTCGCGTCGAAGGCAACCGGGTCTTCGTCCGCGAAAGCGACCAATCGGCCTGATGACCCAGGGACTGGCTCGCCGGCCGCGACAGCGGCCAGGTGCCTGTCCCAAACCTGTAACACTCTCGTGTTATCGGCATCCAAACTGAATATCCAAGACTGGCACCTCCCGCCTAAGGCGGGCTGTGCCAGTCGCCCCGCCCGCCAACCCGTTGGGCGTTGCAACTTCAAGAAGGATTGCTAGAGTAGCCGACTTGGGAAGGAATCGGCCCACCGATCTCGATGACGGGACGGAGGAACGGGGAGGAGCCCCGAAGATCCGAGAAACCCGTTTTGTTCGTGGTGTGTGAATGTCGATTACCCGGGAACGCAAGACCGAGTTGATTCAGGAATTCCGCCGAGATGAAGCGGATACGGGATCGGCGGAATTGCAGATCGCGGTGTTGACCGAGCGGATCAAAAACCTGACCGTGCACCTGAAATCGCACGTCAAGGATCATGGCAGCCGACGTGGACTGCTGGCTCTGGTCAGTCGCCGCCGAAGACTGCTCGACTACCTCGACAAAACAGACCATCCAAAGTACCGCTCACTGATCGAACAGTTGAGTATTCGTAAATAGTGCCGGCGGTCCGGACGTGTGGACCATCGGCCCGATCAGTCTCCGGGATGCTCCCGGATCCGCGAATCGCATGAGCATAGTGTTTTTCGTGAGTGCCCAGAGCACTTCGAATACAAGACCACATAGTTGGTAGGGAAATTGGACGTGAAGAAGATTGTATCGTGTGAAATTGGTGGACGGACACTGAGCTTGGAAACAGGCGAATTGGCCAGACAGGCCGCCGGTGCTGTCATGGTTCGTTACGCAGACACCGTCGTGTTCGTCGCCACGCAGGACGGAACACCACGACGTGGCATCGACTTCTTTCCGCTGACAGTCGATTACCGCGAACGCTTTGCCGCAGCTGGCAAGTTCCCCGGTGGATTCCTGAAGCGAGAAGGACGACCCACGACGCGGGAAATCCTCACCGCTCGACTGACCGATCGGCCCATCCGCCCGATGTTCCCAAAAGGGTACAAGGACGAAATCCAGGTGATGGCCAACGTGCTGGCCGTCGATCCTGAACAGGATCCCGATGTTCACGCCATCACCGGCGCCAGCGCCGCCCTGATGATCGCACCCTCCATCCCCTTCCAGGGACCGCTCGCCGCCGTGCGAGTCGGAAAAGTCGACGGACAACTCATCGTCTTTCCCACGCTCGAACAAACTGCCGAAGGCACGCTCGACCTGATCGTCGCCGGGAACCTCGAGAGCGTGTTGATGATCGAGGGCTTTGCCAAGCAAATGCCCGAAGACGAAATGCTCGAAGCCATACTGTTCGCTCAAACCAACATCGTTGCCATCTGCGAGCTGCAGATGAAACTGGTCGCCGAACTCGGTGTCGTCAAGGACGAGTACGAAGCGGCTGGCGAGAACCCGCTGCTGGCCTCGATCCGCGCCGATGGCTTCGCACGGCTGAAAACCGCCATGCAAAGCAACGTGAAGGTCGAACGACACGAACAGACCAAGGCGCTCAAGGACGAACTGATCGGAAAACTCTTCCCGGAAGACGCCGAAGAAACCGCCAATGGAGCCACCCGAGGTGACTTCAAGGACGCCTTCCACGACCTCGAACAACTCGTCGTCCGAGACCTGATTCTCAACGACAAGACGCGGCTCGATGGCCGAAGCATGAACGACCTGCGTGAAATCAACTGCAGCGTCGACCTGTTGCCTCGAGTGCACGGCTCGGCCGTCTTCACCCGAGGCGAAACTCAGTCGGTCTGCACCATCACCCTCGGCACACCACGTGACACTCAACGAATTGACGGGCCGGTCGAGGAATATGAGAAGCGATTCATGCTCGACTACAACTTCCCGCCGTACTCGGTCGGAGAATGTCGCATGATCCGCGGACCCGGTCGGAGAGAAATCGGACACGGGGCACTGGCCGAACGCAGTGTGGCCTCGATCCTGCCCGACTCCGAAGCGTTTCCCTACACCATTCGAGCCATCTCGGATATCACCGAATCGAATGGATCCAGTTCGATGGCCAGTGTCTGCAGCACCACGCTGGGACTGATGGCCGCCGGAGTCCCCATCCTGCAGCCCGTCGCTGGCATCTCGATCGGCGTCGTCGCCGAACCGGACGGCCGCTTCGAATTGCTGACCGATATCCTCGGAGACGAAGATCACTTCGGAGACATGGACTTCAAGATCGCCGGTAGCCAAATCGGGATCACCGGCATCCAACTCGATCTCAAGATCAAAGGCATCTCCAAGGACATCATCGTCGCCACCCTGGCCCAAGCCAAGGAAGCTCGACTGAATATCCTTCGCTCCATGCTCGGAACACTCTCGCAACCGCGAGCCGAAATCTCCGAGTATGCTCCGCGACTCGAACGCACTCAGATCGATCCCGAAAAGATCGGACTGCTGATCGGACCCGGAGGAAAAACCATCCGAGCGATCCAAGAAGAAACGTCGACTCAGATTGATATCCAGGAAGACGGCACAGTCACTGTCTCCTCGACCGACGGAGCCGCCGCTCAGGCAGCACTCGCACGCATCGAAGCACTCACCGAAGAGGTCAAGGTCGGCCGCATCTACAGCGGAACCGTCTCGTCGGTCAAGGACTTCGGCGTCTTCATCGAAATCGCACCCGGTAAGGATGGACTCTGCCACATCAGCGAACTCGCCGATGGCTTCGTCAAATCTGTCGCCGATGTCTGCAAGGTGGGCGACAAGATGGAGGTCAAGGTGATCGCCGTTGATGACCAGAACCGAGTCAAACTGTCGCGACGAGCCGTTCTGGCCGAAGCCGCCGGAAGTGACGATGCGACGGAATCCACCGCTGGCGATGCCGGTGGTAGTGACGACGGAGGCGACGACAGCCAGGAGTGACGGCGATCGACCCGCAGGAACGCCAAGAACTGCTGTCTCGGTATGCCGAGAGATATGCGGAAATCGCCAGCCTGGCCGGTGGCCTTGCTCACGAAATCCGTAATCCTCTCTCGACCATCTCGATGAACCTCGAACTGCTCGTCGAAGACCTCGTCGGCTCCGAAGATGCTCGCGATCGCCGGATGCTCGATAAGCTGTACACCGTCCAGTCCGAGTGCAGTCACTTCGAAACAATCCTCGACGCCTTCCTGCAGTTCGCTCGAGTCGGCACGCTCGAACTCGTTCCCGTTAACCTCAATGACCTCGTCACTTCGTTCCTCGACTTCTACCGGCCACAGGCCGATGACGCCGGGATCGAAATCTCCCCGCACCTCGAACCCGGACTCCCCGAAGTCGACGGCGATGACGCCGTGCTCAGACAAATGCTCATGAACCTCTGCCGCAACGCCGCCGAGGCGATGCCCCAGGGAGGCCGCTTGGAAATCCAGACGGCCGTCGAACTCAACCACGTCGCACTCGTCGTGATCGACAATGGACACGGCATCGATCAGACCGCGCGGGAAAAAATCTTCGACGCGTTCTTCTCGACCAGACCCTCCGGTAGTGGCCTCGGACTGCCGACGGTCCGTAAAATCGCTCAGGCACACCACGGTACAATCAGCTGCGAAAGTGAACCCGGACAAGGCACCAAATTCACCATCACTCTGCCCGTCCGGTCCGACAACCCGACAACACCGTCATGAACAACTTGCCCCAACACGAACAACTTGTCGACGATACCGCCGAAACGACCGGCCCGCCCATCCGCGTGCTCGTCGTCGATGACGACGAACCACACGCCCAGGCCGTCGCCGAAAGTCTGCACCGAGTCGGCTACGAATGCACCATCGAAGTCTCCGGCGAAGACGGTGCGGCTCGGATCGAAAGTGACCACTTCGATGTCGTCGTCACAGACTTGATGATGGGCGACCTCGATGGACTCGCTCTGCTGCAGAAAACCAAGGAAGAACTGCCCAACGCCGAAGTGATCCTGCTCACCGGACACGCCTCCGTTCAGTCGGCACTCGCCGCCGGGCAGGCCGGCGCGTCGATGTACCTCACCAAACCACTCGATATCAACGAACTGCGATCCGCCGTCAAAAAAGCCTCCACACGACTCCGACTGCTGCGACGAAACGCTGAACTCGCTCGACGACTCGACGAACGATTCGGCTTCGAAGGTGTCATCGGTAACAGCCCGTCCATGAACCGACTCATCGACCAACTCAAACACGTCGCACCCACCAACAGCACCGTGCTCATCGAAGGCGAAAGTGGGACCGGCAAGGAACTCGTCGCTCGAGCACTCCACCAAAACAGCGACCGGAAATCCAAACCGTTCGTCCCGCTCAATATCTCGGCACTGCCCGAAAGTATTCTCGAGAGTGAGTTGTTTGGACACGAGGCGGGAGCGTTCACGGGAGCCATCGGTCAGAGGATTGGGAAATTCGAGTTTGCCAACGGCGGCACACTGTTCCTGGATGAGGTTGGGGAAATGCCCCACGAGACTCAGATCAAACTGCTCCGAGTCCTCGAAGACCGAAAAGTGGCCAGGATCGGGGCCAACGAAGAGATTTCCGTCAACGTCAGGATGGTCGCGGCGACCAATGCCAACCTGCAGAAAGCCGTCAAAGAGGGTCGGTTCCGAGAAGACCTGTACTACCGCATCGCCGTGGTCACCATCGACCTGCCACCACTCAGAGAACGACGAGCCGATGTGCCCCTGCTGATCGATCACTTTCGCAAGGAATTCGCCGAAGCCTACGGACGCGATGTGCCCGATGTCTCACGCGCCGCACGACAGGCACTCATCGCTCACGACTGGCCCGGTAACATCCGACAACTTCGGAATACCATCGAACGCATGCTCGTGCTCGACTCCGATGGACTGCTCGATGTCGACGACCTGCCCGATGACATCGTGCCCGCCAACGATGGCGATGCCGACACAACTCGCAGTTTCAGCGGCGCCGATGGACTCGTCGGTCGACCACTCACCGAAGTCGAACGCTTCTATATCGAACAGGCCCTCGCACTCGTCGACGGCAAACGAGAAGACGCTGCCGCACTTCTGGGTATTGGAGAACGGACGCTTTATCGTAAAATCAAGGAATACGGACCGAATCAGTGATTCCGCGCGGAACCTGATTACACGCCGCAGTGTTCATATACAAGCCAATATCGGGACGGGCCTTGGAACAACTCTCCATGTTTGCACATTTCACTCACTGCCTGACCGCCTTGCTGCTGGCTGCACTGCAAATGCCGGCCGGATCCATCGAGGCTGCAGAACCGGTTCCGGCCGCAGACGTGTCGGCCGAGATCGACCGGTTGCTCGATGCCGAAATCGCCGCCGGCGGCGGCACTCCGGCTCGGCTCACAACCGACAACGACTTCCTGAGACGAATCACACTCGATCTCGCCGATCGACTCCCCTCGCCCGGAGAAGCCACTCTGTTTGGACTCGATCCCGACTCCAACAAACGCTCGAAACTGATCAGCGAATTTCTCGATTCCTCGGACTTCGATACCGCCCAGGCTCGCTACTGGCGCGATGTTATCTTTTCTCGAGCCACCGAAGTCCGCAGTCGATTGATGGTCAACACCTTCCAGACCTGGATGACCGAACAGTTCCAGCAAAGACAGGGGTGGGACAAGATCGTCGACAGCCTGCTGACCGCCACCGGGGACGTTCGCGAAAACGGAGCCACCGCACTGCTGTTCGCTCAAGGCGGCCAAGCCGCCGAACTGGCTGCCGAAACGTCTCGCATCTTCCTCGGGATACAGATTCAGTGTGCCAATTGCCACGACCATCCCACTGACACCTGGAAACGCATCCAGTTTCACCAGCTCGCCGCGTTCTTTCCTCGAGTTCGCGTGCGACCGGTACGCGATTCGACGCCGCGAACTTTCGAAGTCGTCTCGCTCAACTCCAACCCTCGCAGCCGAAGCAACGTCTCGCCCACAGCCATCACCGCCTACTTCCGACGCCTCGATCGCAATCGAGACGGAAAACTGGTCGCCATCGAAGTCGCCCAATCCCGATTGGCTCGAAACTTCGACAGGCTGCTCGAACGAGGTGACTCGGACAAGGACGGAAAACTTAGCCTGGAAGAACTCCTGTCCGTCCAGCAACCACCGGCCAACGCCAATCGACGGTTCGACACCGAACACTTCATGCCCAACCTCGAAGAACCCGACAACCAAGGTGCTGCCATTCGCCCGGTGTTCTTCGCCACAGGAGGCCGAGCCCGAGAAGGACTCGATGACGTCGATCGACGACAACTGCTGGCCAACCACGTTACCTCGAAACGTAACCCTTGGTTCGCTCGAGCATTCGTCAACCGCACCTGGTCCGTGCTGCTCGGACAGGGATTCTCGACACCCATCGACGACATGGGCCCCGATCGCGAAGTGGCTCACCCACTCGTCTTTCAACGACTCTGCCAGGACTTCACCGACAGCGACTATGACACCAGGCGACTGTTCCAGGTGATTGTCGGGACACGCGCCTACCAAAGACAAATCCGATACCGAGACCCGACCGACTCGACTCCGCCTTTCGCCGCCGCCGAACCCAGTCGACTGAGAGCCGATCAGATCTACAACGCCCTGATCGGAATCCTCGGAGGCAATGACAGCCCGAGAACCTTCCGAGGCCAGCAACCCGGGCAGGGTGGTGGCGCCATGGCACGACGTCGCAGTTCCGGACGGAGCCAGTTCCTGTCTCTCTTCGGATTCGATCCCTCGACGCCGCAGGAAGACATCACCGGTAAAGTTCCCCAGGCACTGTTCCTGATGAACTCGCCACTGATCCACGCCATGGTTCGAGCCGGTGGAAACACCAAGCTCGCACGTATTCTCCAAAAACACCCCGACAACAACGATGCAGTCGCCGAAATCTACCTGCTGGTCCTCGCCAGAGAACCCTCGGACGTAGAACTGCGGATCTGCCGCGACTACATCACCAAAGTGGGGAATCGCGCCGAAGCATTCGAAGACCTGATGTGGAGCCTGATCAACTCGAGCGAGTTCCTCTCGCGACGATGAACTCGACCGACCCCCGATAACTCCAGCTGCCACAACACTCTCACACCTCTTGCCGTCACCATCCTGCGGGCCGCAGGAACACATCTCTCATGAACAGTTCTTCACAACGAGTACCCGGCATGGTCTCGCGACGACGCGTCCTCGAAGCCGTTCCCGCCACCGCACTGGCCACCGGTGCCATCGGACTCTCGGATATCGTTCAGCTCGACGCCGAAGAAATCCGCCGACAGGGCCGCTCGATGATCCTGCTCTGGATGGCCGGTGGACCCAGCCAATTCGAAACGCTCGATCCCAAACCTGGTACCGCCAACGGTGGACCCACCAAGGCCATCTCGACCAACGTTCCCGGAATCCAGTTGGCCGAACACTGGACACGCACCGCTTCCGTGCTCGATCGGTTCTCGCTGATTCGCTCAATGAGCAACAAGGAAGGCAACCACCAACGAGCCAGCTACCAACTGCACACCGGTTACGTGCCCTCGGGGAGCGTCAAACACCCCAGCCTCAGTGCCAGCATCGCCGAACAACTGGCCGATCCAAAGTTCGAATTGCCCGCCGTCGTTTCCGTCGGCCGAACCACCGGGTCCGGCTTCCTCGGAGTCGACTACGAACCGTTTACCGTCAACAGCCCCGGGCAATTGCCTCAGAATGTCGCCGTCCCTGTCCCCACCACCCGATACCGACGACGACTCGGATTGCTCGGACAACTCGAACAGGACTTCTCCGGACGAGGTGGTCAACGCGTCGTCGCCAACCACCAACAACTCTACAAGAAGTCCTCGCGGATGGTGCTCAGCCAAAACGTCTCGGCATTCGATCTCTCCGACGAATCCGATTCGCTGAAACAGAAATACGGCGACACCAACTTCGGACGTGGCTGCCTGCTGGCACGGAAACTGGTCGAAACCGGAGTCACCTTTGTCGAAGTCGTCTCGCGAGGATGGGACACGCACTCCGATGTCTTCGACCGCATCGCTGCGCTCGCCGGACAGGTCGACCCGGCCGTCGCCACACTGGTCGAAGACCTGGACGATCGAGGACTACTCGAAAAGACACTGGTCGTCTGGATGGGCGAGTTCGGACGAACGCCCCGAGTCAACGCTCGCACCGGACGCGATCACTATCCTCGTGTCTTCTCGGCAGCGATTGCCGGAGGCGGAGTCCGCGGTGGCCAGGTGATCGGGGCCAGTACGGCCAACGGTACCGCGGTCGCCAATCGACCCGTTAGTGTCCCCGACCTGTTCTGCTCGGTCTGCCACTCCCTGAAAGTCGACCCCCGAAAAGAACACCTCAGCCCGCTCGGACGACCCATGAAAGTGGTCGACGGAGGTGAGGTCGTTGAGGAACTGTTCGGATGATCCAACCGGCACAGGGCGCTAGTCGTCACTTGCCTCGGGATCGGCGGCGGCACCCAAACGCGGTCGGAAGAACTTCAGCGTCTGAGTGACAACGGTCTTGCGGGTTACGAATCGCGGAGCCAGTGAGTTCAGGTAATTCCAGAACCCTGTCACCACGTAACTACGACGCCGTTCCAGGCCTCGCAAGGCCTCCTTGACCACCTGGCGACTCGTCTGAGAACGCTGCTTCTTCAACCAACCCGGCACTCCGGCAACACCAAAGAACTCGGTCTCGGTTGCCCCCGGACACAACGCCATCACCGTCACGCCCCCGTCACGAGACTCGGCCCACAACGCCTCGCTGAAATGCAACACGAATGCCTTGGTCGCCGAGTAGACCGGCATGTAGGCCACCGGCTGCATCGCCACCACACTGGCCACATTCACGATCGCACCGTGCCCCTGCTCGATCAGACCCGGCAACACACGATAGGTCAGCTCGGTCAACGCAGAAATGTTCAGATTCACCATCGATAGCATCACGTCGACGTCGGTCCCAGCGATCTCGCCCACGAATCCAAACCCGGCATTGTTGACCAGTAACTCCAACGTGATCTCTCGATCCGCCACCTGGCCCAACAGCCCCTCCACTGCACCCGGCTCACTTAGATCCGCTGGCACCACCAGCGTCTGAACCATGTGCTGCCGCTGCAGCTCCTCGGCCAGTTCGTCCAGCCGATCGCCACGCCGGGCCGTCAATACAAGGTGCATGCCGTTGCCAGCCAACACGCGCGCGAACTCGGCGCCAATTCCACTCGAAGCCCCCGTCACCAGGGCCCATCGCTCGGTGTAAGACTCCAACACTCCAAGCACCCTCAGCCGGACGGTTCCGAAAGACACCCCTGACTCACTTGCGTGCGAATCGTATCAGAATCACTCAGAAAACAAACCACTCGACGTCGCCACCGCCGCCGCCAACGACACAGCAGCCGTCTCGATTCGCAACACATGACCACCCAATCCCACCTCGTGTGCTCCCGCAGACACAGCAGCACGCAACTCGTCGTCACTCCAACCACCCTCCGGACCAACACACAATACCAACGACTCGCACGATTGGTGCAACACGCCCGAGATCGTCTCGCTCACCGACCCTCCACCGCGCTGAGCAACGATCAGCGACTGGTTTTGGACCGCCAACAAGTCGCCCCACTCCGTTAGACCATCAATCTGCATCAGGCGGTTTCGACCACACTGCTTGCAGGCAGCAACCACCGCCTGCTGCATCTTGTTCAATTTCCCGTCTCGAGGATGCACAACACTGTGGCGAGTTATTAAAGGCACCAGGCGATCGACACCCAGTTCGGTCAACTTTTCGACCATCGATCGTGCCCGATCGCCCTTGGGAATCGCCGTCGCCACCACCACCTCCAGGCCACCGCCTGGCCGATCCTGTTCGAATTCGTCGATCGATAACTCGACCTCGCGACGACCCGACTTGGTGATCTCGGCCCGAGCCCACCCACCACGGCCGTCGAACAACTCGACAGCGTCACCCGGACCAAGTCTCAACACACTCGTCAAATGCCTCGCCTCGGCACCATCGAGCACGACGCGAGCCGGCCGAGGCGGACGGGGCAGATCGTCGCAATAGGCTCGGCAGGTCATCGCAACACCTCCTGACGCAGAGATCGTGGGATCCCGATGTCCACCACGTGCACCTCGCCAATCCACTCGACCGCACACTCCGCCAACATCCCCGTCTTCGCAGCAACCATCGTGGCCGTCTGATCGGCACAAACGCATCGACCCAGGATCTCACCCGTGTCGCAGTCCAGACCGCTGGGCAAGTCGATCGCCAGCACACGAGCACTCGATCGGTTGATCGCATCAATCGCCTGGTCATACGGTGGCCGAACCGCGCCCACAACCCCCGTCCCCAACAACGCGTCCACGATCCACTCGAAACCCCTCACGGCGGTAGCCCAACCGTCGACAGGAACCATCTCCACCGCCCCACCTCCGGATTTCCAGGCCTGGTAATTGACCGCCGCGTCTCCCTCGAGGAGAGACGGATCGACCGCCGAGACAACTCGGACAAGATGACCGGCGTTGTCCAGGTGGCGGGCAATCACGTAACCGTCGCCCCCGTTGTTTCCCTTGCCCGTGCAAATGCTGACCGGGCCCTCGATCCCCAATCGCTCCAGCAACTCGGCACAGCCTCGCCCGGCATCTTCCATCAACACCAGCCCGGTCATGCCATGCTCACGGATCGCTCGCTGGTCGATTTCACGAGCCTGTTGACGAGACAAGGTGGGTTGAGAATCGGACATGTTTCGAATCATTCGACCGGGCACGGCCAAGCCGGGACTTACCCCGGACTAGATGGCGTACGTCAGGAACCCACGAACCGCAGCCAGGAACTCATCCGGTTCATCCCCGGCAATGTTGTGAGCGCTCTTGGCAAACACCTTCAGGTGAGCGCGAGGAATCCGCCTGGCAATCTCTTGCGAGTGATTGGGTGGGCAAATCCAATCGTGAGCACCGGCCAACACCAGCGTGGGACAGGGGATCGAGCCAAGCTGCTCGGTGTAATCGAATTCTCGCAGAAACCCGGCGAAGCCCAGGTTGAGTTGTTCGAAATTCCGGATGCCCCGGCCCCACGACTCGGCCGATTTCGCGGCATCATGAGTGACCGAGTACATCGGCCCCATCACCTGGTAGTACTCGTGGACCTGTTCCAGCGATTCGAACGACCCGGCCCACAACCTCTCACAGACCTCCTGCTGCTCGGGCGTCCCCCGTTCGGCAACGATCCGCCTGGCATCGTCAAGAAAACGATGGCTGGGTGCGGTGGCACACAGTACCAGGTTCGAAACCCGCTCGGGGTACCGGATTGCATACCCTTGGGCGACCATGCCGCCGTAGGACGACCCCAACAGGCAAATGGAATCGAGCCCCAGGTAATCCCGGAGTGCGTCGACATCATCGATGTTCTCGTCCAGCGTGTACGTGGCCGGGTCGGCCGCGGTGCTGCGGCCCGAACCGCGATGGTCGACATACACCAACTGGGCCACATCGACCAACTGGGCCACCGTCGACTTGAACCCGGCATGATCACCACCAGGTCCCCCGTGCAGCAGGAATATCGTCGGACGTTCGACCATCCGCTCGCCATCGGGCACCAGTCCCGCCCCGTCGACGTCGAAGTAGATCTCGGTTTCGCGAACCCTCGCCTTCATCTGGTTCTCCCCGTGTCGCGGGCCGGACTGGTGACTCGGTCTAGTCGGCCTCGCCGAAACGATGTGTCGGAACGGGTCGCCCCGGCCGAAAACTCTGCGTCTGCCGAAACTCGACCGACGCCCCACGATCCTCGGCCACACCGTTCACTTCATCGCGAACGACCTCTTCGAGCCACTCGGGGTCGCAGGCCACCCGGGCATTGACGATCAGGTCGACGGTCTTGGCCTGGCAATTCGACGGCAAAGACAGCTCGGGCTGGTCCTCGCTGGAGATGAGGTTCGCCACACCAAAGAAACCCTCCCACAACCCAATAACCTTCAGGTGAGCCGTCTCGGCTTGCCGCTCGGCAAGTCGGCCGGCCAATCGGGTCACCAAGTTCAGCAGGAACTCGTCGAGATCAAACGAATCGGCGGCCGATACCTGTAGGCTGCTGTTCAGCCAACCCAATTCGGCTTCGCCCTCGGCATACGTGTCGTAGTCGATGTCGAGGACGCGACTCCCAAAGTCGCCCGGCTGGTCCAGGACCTCGATCAACTGATCGAATCCGGCACCGGTCTTCGCCGAGATCCTCAGGATCGGCACACCAGGACAGTGGCCGCTGACCAGTTCGGTCAACTCGTCCACCTGCAGGTCCTCGAGTTCATCGATGCGGTTGACAAGAATCGCGTCCGCCTCCTCGAGCTGCTTTCTCAGGATGTACCCCGCCTTGGGCGAAACACCACGCGACTCGCCTCGCAGAACGCGGCGACCATGGCTGGGCTTCAGGATGACGCAGTAGGGAGCAATCTGGAAACTGGCATCAAACAGTCGCTTGATGGGCTGGATCACCGTCGCGACCAGGTCGGTGCAACTGCCGACCGGTTCGGCCAGGATCACGTCCGGACGCTCGTCCTCACCCAATCGCTCAATCGTGCTCATCAACTCGTCAAAGTTGCAGCAGAAACACGCTCCAGCCACCTCGCCCACTTCGAAACCCTGAGACCGAAGCGTGTTGGTGTCGACCAGATCAGTCGCCTGGTCATTCGTCACCACGCCGACATTCTGACCCAATTCCGTGAAGTGCCGTGCCAGCCGACTAACCAACGTGGTCTTGCCGGCTCCGAGGAAGCCGCCGATCATGATGAAGCGGATGGAGTGGCTGGAGTGCATCGACGAGTCCTCACGGGCGCCGCTTGTCTTGAGATGTGCAAACTGCGACAACCAAGTACGCACGGTGCGAACCGGCCATCGTAGAGGTTTTCTGCAACGGCCACCAACCCGGCCACTCCTCAACTTCGGCGATCGCCTGTCATGCCCACAGACGACATCCCCGCCGTCCTCAACGGTCGGCCAATTCGGCCGCAAGGACCACCTGCCTGGCCACCCAATGACCCGGCGATTGTCGATGTCCTCCACCAGGCCGCCGCCGACGGCAGCTGGGGCCAATACCACGGGCCTCACGCCTCCAACCTCAAAGAACAACTCGCCACACGACACGGCCTGGAACATGTCGAACTGTGTGCCAGCGGTACGGCCGCTGTCGAGATGGCACTCCGAGGCCTCAAGGTCGGAGACGGGGACGAGGTGGTCTTGGCGGCGTACGACTTTCGCGGCAATATGCAGGATGTGCTCTGTGTCGGAGCCACCCCCGTGCTCGTGGATGTCCGACCCGATAACTGGAACCTGGACGTCGAACAGGTCGGCCGGGCAATCACCGATTCGACCCGGGCACTGCTGGTCTCGCACCTGCACGGAGCCCAGGTCCAGATGCCCGCACTCCGAGAACTCGCCGACCGACACGGTGTCCCCATCATCGAAGACGCCTGCCAGGTGCCCGGATCCCAGGTGGCCGGGCGGACTGCCGGAACATGGGGAGATGTTGCGGTGCTCTCGTTCGGAGGCAGCAAGCTGCTGTCAGCCGGGCGGGGTGGAGCATTGTTGACCGGCGACGAAGGCGTGCTCCGCCGAGTCCGGATGTACTCGCAACGAGGCAACCAGGCCTACCCACTCTCGGAACTCCAGGCCGCACTGCTGTTACCTCAACTCGATACGCTCGACCAACGCAACCAGCAACGAGCCGATGCGGCGATCGCAGTCATCAAATCGCTCGAAACTCAAACGGCACTCACCCCCTTCGCACTCCCCGCCGAACCCGACTCGCAACCCGGCCTCTACAAGCTCGGCTTCCAGTTCCATCCCGATGCCTGCAACGGACTCTCACGCGATACGTTCGCCAAGGCGATCCGAGCCGAAGGCATCGCAATCGACCCGGGGTTCCGCTCACTGCACAAGTCCCACGGCCGAAACCGTTTCACCACCCTTGGCGATCTGCCCGAAGCCGATCGCGCCGACGACAATGTGCTCGTGCTCCACCACCCCGTGCTGCTCGAATCCGATGACACTCTCGACCAAATCCGCCAGGCCGTCGATCGAGTCACCACACACGCCGAAGCGATCGGCCGTGAGTTGGGATTCGAGCGCTGAAACGTCGCGGTCCTCGGACTGAGATTCCGAGCAAAGCGAGGAACCTCAACCGCCTCAAACCACCCCCCAACAAGGCCTGCACACATGAACCCCCTCGATATTCTCAAGTCGCTCATCTCGATCCCTAGTGTTAACCCCATGGGACGCGATCTCTCGGGACCCGAGTACTTCGAAACTCGTGTCTCGGAATGGCTGTGCGACTTCTTTGACGAACACCAGATCGCTCACGAACGGATCGAAGTCGTCCCCGGTCGATCCAATGTGATCGCCCGAGTCGACGCTGGCAGCGATCGACCCACGATTGTCCTCGACGCACATCAGGACACCGTCCCGGTCGATGGAATGACAATCGACCCGTTCGACCCCGTCGTCCGTGACGGGAAGATCTACGGCCGAGGTGCCTGTGACGTCAAAGGCGGCATGGCCGCCATGCTCTTTGCCATCACTCGACTCGCTAAAGAACGCCCCGAACGAGCGGCAAATGTCGTCCTGAGTTGCACGTGCGACGAAGAATCCAATGTCCAGGGAATCAATGACCTCGTCCAGTTGTGGACCGACCCCAACCGACACTGCCAACTGATTCCCACCCGACCCGACGTCGCACTGGTGGCCGAACCCACCCTGCTGGAAATCGTCGTAGCTCACCGCGGAGCCACACGCTGGAAGATCCGTACCAGCGGACGAGCCTGCCACAGCAGCCAACCTGAACTGGGTACCAATGCCATCTACCGCATGGCCCAAGTCGTGTCCGCCCTGGAAGACTACGCCGCAGGCCTCGCCGATCGCATCACACCCCACCACCTTTGCGGAAACGCCACACTGTCTGTCGGACTCATCAGTGGAGGCGTCAGTGTCAATACCGTGCCCGATGAGTGCCTGGTCGAAGTCGATCGTCGAGTGATCCCCGGTGAGGATGGGATGAGCGTGATCGAGGACGTCCGAGACCATCTCGAACAACACGCCAATGTGCCGTTCGAATTCCTGCCGCCCTGGCTGGTCGGGATCCCCTTGCCCGACGAAGGCAACCAGCATTGGGCTCTACAACTGCAGTCTCATATCAACGATATCGCCGGTCCTCGAGAACTGGTCGGCGTCCCCTATGGCACACACGCCTCGCGGTTCGCCGCGGCCGGGGTCCCGGGAATCGTCTGCGGACCGGGATCGATCCTCCAGGCTCACACCAAGGACGAATGGCTCGACGTGGCAGAACTCGAACACGCCGCTGAAATCTACTTCCAGTTCTGTGCCCACGCGGTTTGAAGTCGCCGAGATCGTCTGCCAGACTGGCCAGATCTGCTGCCGAGACGAAGATCGACAAGATCGACAAGATCGACAAGATCGACAAGATCGACAAGATCGACAAGATCGACAAGACAGTATCGAGGACTAAGACGTGCGAGTGGTGACATTTGGCGAAGTGATGATCCGACTGGCTCCCGAAGAGTTCCTCAGAATCGGACAAGTGCTCCCCGGTCGGCTCGAAGCGACGTTCGGCGGCGGAGAACTCAACGTCGCGGTCTCGATCGCACACCAGGGCGGGCAATCCGCATTCCTCAGTACACTGCCCGATAACCCGCTGACCGATTGCCTCGAACAGGAAATGCGAAAGTTCGGAGTCGATACCGGGTTGTTGCGTCGAGTCGACCGAGGCCGGTTCGGGATCTACTTTGTCGAGACCGGAGCCAACCAGCGGGGTGGCACGGTGACCTACGACCGCGATGGCACCGCGATCGCACTCGAAGATCCCGACGCGTACGACTTCGAATCGGCATGGACCGGAGCCGGCTGGTTGCACATCACCGGGATCACTCCGGCCATCAGCCAAGCCGCCGCAGCCGCAGCCCTGGCCGCCGTCCAATCCGCACAACAAGCCGGACTCAACGTCTCCTGTGACCTCAATTTCCGCAAGAAACTCTGGAACTGGAAACCCGGTACCGACACCGTCGAGCTGGCTCGAAAGACGATCCGAGAACTGATGCCCTTCATCAATGTCGTCATCGCCAACGAAGAAGACTGCGACCTGTGCCTGGGGATCCAGGCCGATGAAACCCATGTCGAATCCGGACAACTCAACGTCGAAGCCTACCAGTCGGTCGCTCGACAAATCGTCGCCGAATTCCCCAACGTCGCGACCGTCGCGATCACACTCCGCGAAAGCCTCTCGGCCAGCCACAACAACTGGGGCGCGATGCTTCTGGATGCCCAGTCCAATCACACTCACTTCGCACCGCTCGATGCCGATGGGAACTATCAGCCGTACGAGATTCGAAATATCGTCGACCGCGTCGGGGCCGGTGACTCTTTCGCCGGTGGACTGATCTTCGCCCTGACTACGCCGGAACTGGCCGAACCCGAAACCGCACTGCAATACGCCACCGCAGCCAGCTGCCTCAAACACTCCATCAAAGGCGACTTCAGCTACGCAAAACGTACGGAAATCCAATCACTGATGGCCGGAGCCACCTCGGGTCGAGTCTCTCGCTGAAATACACTTCCCTCTTCCCTCTTCCCTCTTCCCTATGCCCCGACGCCGACGACGAATCGAAAAGTGGCTGGCCGGTTCCCAAGCTCCAGTCTTTGTCCTCGACACCGACCGCATTGTCGCCTGGTTCAATTCCGGGTGCGAAACCCTGACGGGTTGGCCGGCGGACGAGGTGATTGGGTGGCGATGCGATTACAGCAGCGAGTTCGAGCCGGGCACTGTCGACGCGCTGGTCGCCAGCCTCTGCCCTCCTCCCGACCTCGACCGGCACCGGGACGCCGGAATCCCGATCCAATTGGCCTGCCGTGACGGCAACAGCCTGCCTCAGTTGCTCCACGTCTTTCCTCTCAACGACGCCGACGGACAGGCAGATGGGTTCCTGGGCATCCTGACACCCGTGCCGTCGGGCGAACCGACAACAGCAACCGAAACGCCAACACATCGGCTTCATGCCGAACTGGCTGCCATGCGACACTCGCTCCGCGAACGCTTCGGCCTGGATTCCCTGCTCGGCTCCGGACCGCAAATGAACCGGGTCCTGGAACAGGTTCGCCTCGCCGCCAATTCGCACTCCAGCGTCTGCCTGATCGGCGAAACCGGCAGTGGCCGCGAGCACACCGCCCGAGCCATACACTACTCGGGACCCGCGGGAGACCATTCGTTTGTCCCTCTCGACTCGCATCGACTGCCGCCGAGTGAACAATCCGAGTTGATTGCGCGAGTCTTCGAGTCGACTCGCGGCGGGGCGGCCGCGGTGTTGGAACCCGGTGCCCTGTTCCTGTCCGACATCGATCGCCTGCCTCGGGACATTCAGCAGCTGTTGCTCGACAAGCTCGCCAGCATCGACACCCTCGCCACAACCCACCCATTGCGACTGATGGTCTCGTCCACTCGGCCGCTCGAAGAGGCTGTTGCCTGTGAGGACCTGTTGCCCGAGTTTCACTATCAGGTTTCGTCGATCACGATCACCCTGCCAGCTCTAAGAGATCGCCAGACCGACTTCCAACACCTGGCTCAACACTTTCTCGAACGTCACAACCAGACGGCAGCCGTCCAGGTCGCAGGCCTTTCGGCAAATTCGTGGACCGCACTGGGCCAATACGACTGGCCCGACAACCTCGATGAACTCAACTCGGTGATCCGCGAGGCGGCTCAAAACACATCCGAGCGAGGCTCCGGCCTGATCGAACCCGACGACCTGCCGTTCGCCTTCCGCACCGGCATCGACGCTCAGCGAGTCGGCGGTCCACTCCAGGAACCGATCGAACCTCTCGAAGACGTCATGCAGCGAATCGAACGCAACCAACTGAGGCAAGCGATGCAGCGTGCGTCAGGCAACAAGGCCGAAGCCGCCCGACTGCTGGGACTCACACGACCACGCCTCTACCGACGCCTCGAACAACTCGGCATGCTAGGCGAAAACTCCTCCGACATCGACGACCAGTAACAAGTACCAGCACCTAACGCCGAACGATCGGTGCCTTGACCCGGTCGATCCGCACGTCGACCACCGCCGGTTGACCCGAATCGATCGCACGCCGCAATGCACCAGGCAACTCCTCGGCTCGCTCAACACGCTCGCCCCAGCCACCCATCGATCGACACAATTCGTCGTATCGCGTGTCGGCCAACTCGCAACCCACCAACCGGTCGGCACCGTATTCGTCGAGCTGAATCTGGTACTCGGCGTTCCAGCATGCGTCGTTGCCAACCACGATCACCATCGGCAAGTCGTTGCGGATGGCCGTTTCGAGTTCCATCGCATGGAAGCCAAATGTCCCGTCTCCAACCGTCGCGATCACCGTCGCCTCGGGACAGGCCACTCGAGCCGCCAGAGCAAACGGAACGCCAGCTCCGATCGATCCGCTCGGGCCGTTGATCAGTCGATGAGTCGAGTCAACCACCGCCTGCGTCCACTGGCCGAACTCACCACCATCAGAAATGAAGACCGTCTCCGAGTGCTCCGAATACGCCGCCAGCACCTCGTTGACCGCCAATGCGACCTGCACCGGATGCAATCCCGCACCCGACTCGACATCCAGCGTCGACCACTCCGGTGGCCGGTGCCCGATCGCACGCTTCACCTCGTCACGCCATCCCGACAAGTCGACCCGCGGCTCGTCGCAGAGCATCGCCAATCGTTCGATCGCAGGCACCGAATCGGCCAGCTCCGCAACAATCAACCGACCAGCCGATTCCAACCGGTTGCCGAACTGCTCGAGCACCGACGCTTCGGGGTCGACCAACACAACACGGCAATCCGGCGATACAAATGGGCTCTCCAGGAACTTCAATCCGACGTCGGGCTTGCGACCGATCAACACCAGCAGATCGGCCTCGGCCAACGGCTCGGCAAATGCCCCCAGGCCCGGATCGTTGATGCCCCGAGGACTCCCCATCGCCATAGCCGGGACTCCTGTGGCCTGCTCGAATTGTTCGAGCACCCCAGGACCCTGGCCACGGACCAAAGCCGGTCCGGCCAACAGCATCGGCCGACTCGATTCGCTCAACAACTCAAGAATTCGACCGGCGATGTCTCGATCCAGCAGGCTGACGACCGGATGAAAATCGTCGACAACTGGCGGCCCGGCCGCAGGCAATTCAGACCACTCGGACAACACGTCACCGGGCAAAGTGATGTGCACCGGGCCGGGACGTCCACTTCGTGCCAGGCGGATGGCTCGAGAGAGATCGTGGCCCAGATCGGCCGAGTTAGTGGCTCGCCAGGCTGCCTTGGCCACTTGACCTGCCATCTCGGCCTGAGACATTTCCTGGAATGCACCCTGGCCGTCGCGTGAAACGGGTGAACAGCCGCTGAGAACAACCAGTGGCGATTCGGCCATCGCCGCCACGTAGGTTCCCGTCAGCGTGTTGGTAAATCCCGGACCGGCCGTCACCAGGGCGATCCCCGCCTCGCCCGTCAACCGCCCGTAGGCGTCGGCCATGTGCACCGCCGCCGACTCGTGACGCACGTGGATCAACCCGATCCGGCTGCCGATCGTCGCGTCAAAGACCGACATCACCTGGTTGCCAGAAAGAGTGAACAGCTGGCTGACGCCAGCTGTCTGGAGCGCATCCACCAGGTGATCGGCACCGCGTCGAGACGTTTGCTTCGGGCTCAGAGTCATCGTGCGGGTGATCATAACGGCCAGCCAAACCAGCAACCAGACGTGCAGCCGGAATGAGCACCACTTACAATGACTCGCCCCCACCCCCCCTCCACCAGCGGTTGGCTCTCCAATCGCCTCCGGCTGCTCGGTGCCTGTCCCAAACTCACCACGCCGCTCGACCCCAAGGACGCAGACCCACATGACCTGTTCCGTCCCTGAACTGTCACGCCGCGATCTACTGGCCCGCTCGGCCGCCTGCGCACTCGCTCCAGGTCTGTTCACCTCGGTCACCTCGCCGGCCCACGCCAACAACCGGCCGCGACGACCGCGGGTCGCCGCCATCTTCACCGAGTTCCGCTTCCGCTCGCACGCCTACAATATCCTCGAGAACTTCTTTCGACCCTACCTCTTTCGAGGCCGATTGGTCGATCCGGGCGTCGACATCGTTTCGTTCTACGCCGATCAGTTCCCCGATGGCGACATGGCTCGCATGGCAGCCAAGCGGTTTGACGTCCCACTGTTCGATTCGATCGAACAGGCGATGTGCGTCGGAGGCGACTCGTTGGCCGTCGATGCCGTGCTCTCGATCGGCGAACACGGCGACTATCCGCTCAATGAACTCGGACAAAAAATGTACCCTCGCAAGAGGTTCTTTGACGCGGCAGTTGGCGTCATGAAACAGGCCAATCGGTTCGTCCCACTGTTCAACGACAAGCACTATTCCTATCGGTTCGACTGGGCCCGCGAGATGGTCGGCGTGGCCCGAACCCACGGCATGCCCCTGCTGGCAGGTAGCTCGGTGCCGCTCGCACAACGACGACCCGGTCTCGAACTGCCCCGCGGAACGCGGATCACCGAAGCCGTGGCGATTCACGGAGGCCAACTCGAATCGTACGGCTTCCACGGACTCGAAGTGCTCCAATCCATGGTCGAAGCACGCGGTGATGCCGGCGAGACGGGAATCGCAAGCGTGCAGGTACTCGAAGGCGACGCCCTGTTCGAAGCGGCCCGGCAAGGACGCTGGTCCATCGAACTCGCCGAAGCCGCCATGCTCGCCGAACTGGATCGACGACCTCGCTCGATGCAACAACTGATCGCCGGACACGAAGACACCAAGCCACACGCCATCCTGCTGGAATACCGCGACGGACTGAAAGCAACCGTGCTCAAGGTCGGCAACAATGCCAATCGCTGGAACTTTGCCTGCCAGGTCGAAGGAGAACCCGGGCCCAGGGCGACTGCGCTGTTCAACGGGCCCTGGGGCAACCGCTGCCTGTTCAAAGGACTCTCGCACGCCATCCAGGCCATGTTCATCCACGGCCGAGAACCCTACCCGGCCGAACGGACACTGCTGGTCACCGGTGCACTCGATTCGGCCGTTCGCAGTCAACAGGCTCGAGGTAAGCTGATCTCAACATCTCACCTCAACATCGCCTACGCACCGACAGACTTCTCGGACTTCCGCGAAAACGGTCGCAGCTGGAAGATCATCACCAAGCACACGCCGCAACCTCGATCCTTCGAACCTGGCGACCACAAGTTCTTCGGCCAGTAACTCACTAACATCAGGGTCAGGCTCCGCCACGCAGACGCCACCAGCGGATCACATCACACCGGAATCCACAACATGCTCAATATATTCACCCGCATCGTCCCCCTCGCACTCATCCTGCTCGCCAACGCAACAACCCACGCACAAGACGATTACAAGCTTGGGCCCGACTCGATGGTCCAGCCCAACGTGCCGCAGGGAACCGTCACCAAGCACAGCTGGACCAGCACCAAGGTCTTCCCCGGCACCGTCCGGGATACCTGGATCTATGTGCCCAGCCAATACAACGGCAAGACTCCAGCCGCGGTGATGATTTTTCAAGACGGAGCAGCCTACGTGAACACCAAGCAGTCGTTCCGTGTCCCAACAGTCTTCGACAACCTGATCCACAAGGGCGAGATGCCAGTGACGATCGGCATCTTTCTCAACCCCGGTACCATCCCCGCAACCAAGGCGGGTGGCAAACCGCGACGCAATCGCAGCTTCGAATACGACACGCTCAGCGGACAATATGCCCGGTTCCTGCTCGAAGAAATCCTGCCTGACGTCGGCAAGCAATACCGGCTGACCAACGACCCGGCACTCCGAGCCATCGGTGGGATCAGCTCGGGTGGCATCTGTGCCTGGACCGTCGCCTGGGAACGCCCCGATCATTTCAGCCGAGTGCTCAGCCATGTCGGCAGCTTCACCAACATTCGCGGTGGCCACGTCTACCCGGCGTTGATCCGCAAGACCGAGGCGAAACCGATCCGAGTCTTCCTGCAGGAAGGCAGCAACGATCTCGATAACCTCCACGGCAACTGGCCGCTGGCCAACCGCCAGATGGCCGCCGCCCTGAAGTTCTCACACTACGACTACAGATTCGCGATGGGCACCGGTGGTCACAACGGCCGGCACGGTGGAGCAATCCTGCCCGATTCGCTCAGATGGCTGTGGCGAGGATGGAACGAACCGACCGCCGGTGGCTCGAAAAAGAACTGAACCAGCCCAGCCTGCTTCGCTGGCCATCCTCGACTGCCTCGCAGGACGCACCCCACATGATCCGCATCGCCTCGCTCGCAGCTCTTTGTCTGCTGATGACACTTCCTGCTGCCGTCGCCCAGGACATGCCGCTTTCACAGGTCCTGGTGCCCGGCGAACACTGGCAGCTTGTCGGTAGCGGCTACCGGTTCACCGAAGGACCCGCGGTCGACCGCGACGGCAATGTCTTCTTCACCGACATCCCCAACAATCGCATCCACCGCATCGACGCGAACACCGGGAAGGTCACCGTCTTTGCCGAACAGACCGCTCGTACCAACGGACTGATGTTCGGCAGCGACGGACGACTGTACGGATGCCGAAGCGGTGACAATCAGGTGGTGGCCTACGACTCAGATGCCAACCACACCGTCATCGCTTCGGACATCGCGTGCAACGACCTGGTTGTCGCCAGTGACCTCAGACTGTTTGTCACCGACCCGGCAGGCCGACGCGTCTGGACCATTGATGCGAAACGAAACAAACGAGTGGTCGCCTGTGGAATCAGCCCCAACGGAATCATCCTCTGGCCCGGCGAAGGCACACTGGTCGTGACCGAACGGAATCAACCGCACCTGTGGACCTACCGCATCGAACCCGACGGCAGTCTCTCGCATCGAGAACAATACTATCAACCGCTCAGATTGCTGCCCGGACAAGCTCGACCAGGCTCCGATGGAATGACCGTCGACACCAACGGACGACTCTATGTCACAACCTCGGCCGGAGTGCAAATGTTCGACCCGACCGGCCGGATGGGTGGTGTGATCTCGAAACCACACCGCGGATCGCTGGCGAATGTGGTCTTCGGAGGCCCGAAACGGAACATCATGTATGTCACCGCGGGCGATCGAGTCTTCCAGAGGAAAACCAGGGTTCAGGGCGCGGTGCACTTTCTCAAACCACCCACCACTCCACGCTGACCACGCCAACACCAAGGACCCTCATCTCATGCCACTGCGGGTGACCAACGTCCAGCTGCCGGTGACTCTCGACGAACAGCACATCGGGCCCGAACTCGCCCGAAGGCTCCAAGTCGATCTCCATGATGTCACCGGCTGGAGAATCCTCAAGAAGAGCCTCGATGGACGCTCTCGCAACAATCTCAAGTTCGTCTACTCCGTCGCCGTCGACATCGCCGATCTGGACAACCGACTCGAACAACTCGCACGACGCGAGGGCGTCGATCTCTACCTGCCCAACTCCTTCGACAACCCCCAAACAGGGCACCAACCGCTGGACGATCGACCGGTCGTGATCGGGTCGGGACCCGCCGGCATGCTGGCCGCTTACTTCCTGGCAACCCGAGGCTACCAGCCGCTGATTCTCGAACGCGGACCGGCGATCAAGGAACGAGTTCGTAGCATTCGAGAGTTCGACTCGGGAGGCGATCACGATCCGGACGACAATTACCTGTTTGGAGAAGGCGGAGCCGGGACCTTCAGCGACGGGAAACTCACCTGCCGACTCTCGGGACCAGACATCGACTGGGTTCTCGAACAGTTTGCCGAATTCTCCAATCAACCCTCCGTCGCCTGGGAACAACGCCCACACCTCGGCAGCAACCGGCTGCCGTTTGTGGTCAGGAACTTCCGGAAGCAGATTGAAGCGGCCGGAGGCGAATATCGGTTCGGATGTCGGTTCGAAGGACTCGAAATCGAAAACGGCAAACTGGTCGCCCTGGCAACCAGCTCGGGCCGGATCGCCACGTCGACCGCCATCCTCGCCATCGGACACAGTGCTCGAGACACCTACCAGATGCTCCTGGAAACCGGGATCCCCATGGAACCCCGTGCCTTCCAACTGGGACTTCGCATCGAACAGCCTCAGGCTCAGATCGACGCCGAAGCCTACGCCAGACCCGAATACCGCGAACTGCTCGGGGCGGCCAACTACAACCTGGTGGCTCGAGGCAATCGCGACGTCTACACGTTTTGCATGTGTGCCGGTGGACACATTATCCCGAGTGTTTCCGAGCCCGAGATGTTTTGTACCAATGGGATGAGCAATTCGCGGCACGATACGCCGTTTGCCAGCAGCGGACTGATGGTAACGGTCGAACCCGACGAGTTCGGAGCCAGCGACCCGCTGGCCGGGGTCCGACTGCAACAGCAGTTCGAAGCAGTCGCCTACCGGCTGGGACAACGTGAATACCTCGCACCAGCTCAACGAGCTGCCGACTTCATCAAGAAACGAGCACCCGATCCGGCCGATCGGATTGAAACGTCCTACGTCCGAGGCACCGTGCCCGCCTCGCTTGAAATGATCCTGCCCGCTTCGGTCATCTCAACCATCAGATGGGCGCTGCCACTACTCAACCGCAAGTACCATAAGGCCTTCCTGCCCGACGCCGTGCTGGTGGGGCCCGAGATACGAGGCAGCTCGCCGGTGCGAATCGTCCGAGACCGACAGTCGTTCCAGTCACCCGGCTGCGATGGACTCTATCCGGTCGGCGAAGGGGCCGGTTTCGCCGGTGGCATCATTAGCGCGGCCGTCGATGGTGTCCGAGCCGCTCGAGCAATCGTCCGTGAGTTTGCACCGCATTGAAAATGCCGATCTGCAGCTCAAACGCCACTACTCGCCCAAAGTGCTCTTGCGGCGGAGTATGTGATGGTAGTGCTGAGCGAAACGGTGAGCCTCGTCGCGGACATATTGCAGCAGCCTGAGTCCGAAGCCGTGACGTGAGAGGCGTCGAGGCTCTGATTCGCCCGGCACATACACCTCCTCCTCTCGCTTCGCCAACGACACCGTCAACGGCGGATCCACTCCAATCACCCGCATCGCCTCCAACGCAGCGTTCAACTGACCCTTGCCTCCATCAATCAACAGGATGTCCGGAAACGCTTCGCCCTCGGACGACAACCGGCCCATCCGACGCGACACCACCTCGCGAATCGAACCGCAGTCGTCCACACCGTCAACAGTACGGATCTTGTATCGCTTGTAGCCGTGCTTGAAAGGGAGTCCGTCGAGAAACTGCACGAGGCTGGCCACCGTCTCGCCTCCCTGCAAATGAGCAATGTCGACACCTTCGATCCGCCGAGGCAACTTGTCGAGCCCGAAGATCTGCTTCAGACCGGCCAACCCCCGCTTGGGATCGACGTAGAAAACTTCCGGCTGAGCGTGCTGTTCGAGATCGCCTCGTAGGTCCAGATCCTCCAATGCACCGATCTCGTCCCGGATCCTCGCCGCCTTCTCGTAAAGTCGCTCGGCCGAAGCCTGCTGCATCTCACGATCCAATTCACGCAACAACTTCACGCGGCCCCCGTCAAGAAACGTCTGCAACCGACGAATGTCGCGGCGGTAATCCTCCTTGCTGATCCGCAGATTGCACGGTGCCGTGCACTGGTCGATACTCGCCAGCAAGCACGGTCGAAACCACCGCCACCGTTCGTCACCGTCGTCGATGTCCAGAGAACAGGTGCGGAACCGGAAAATTCTCTGCAATACCGCGATCGCACCACGCAAGGCCTTCGCATTGGTGAACGGGCCGTAAAGCCTGGTGCCACGGTCGGATGGTGTCCGAGTGAACTCGACTCGAGGGAAATCCTCTCGAACAAAAATCTCGAGATACGGAAACGTCTTGTCGTCCTTCAACCCCTGGTTGAACTTCGGCTGGATGTCCTTGACCAACCGAGCCTCCAACAACAATGCGTCCACCTCGCTGTCGGTCTCGATCACCTCCACGTCCTGGATCTCAGGCACCAACCCCGCTGTCCGTGGCTCACTCGCCGCTGCAGTCGTGAAGTAACTCGACACGCGGCTACGTAAATTCACCGCCTTGCCGATGTAGATCACCCGGTCCTCCGAGTCCTTCATCAGGTAGACGCCCGCGCCCGTCGGTAAACCCCCGACCGTCTCTCGCAACGCCTCGGACTTCGACTCGCCAGAACTCATTGCGAACGGCTCGACTCAAGCATCCGACGCACCACCTCGCGACGACTGCCCGTCTCCTCGAAAATCGACAACTGCTGACGGCTGCCCGTGTTGCCCGGCAAGTTCGTCGCACTCGACAACTCGGACACACAATCCAGACTCTCGGCCGTCGGCTGCAACATCTCGATCAAACTATCCGTCGACTGCTGCACGGAATACTGCTGGAAATCCTCGCTGTTGACCAACTCGGCGTCCGGACCGAATCGCGTCGCTCGCCACTTGTTCTGCTCAACCATCATCGGATGGTACTCCGACTGGTACGTCCCTCGATCAATCTCCTCCGACAACGCCTGCACCATGCACTGCATCAATGCCGTCAGTGACAATACCTGCTCGAGATTCGCCGGCATGTCGCAGACGCGAATCTCGACCGTGCCGAACAAGTGATGAGGCCGGATGTCCCACCAGATCTCGCGAATCGTGTTGATGAAACCTGTGTCAACCAGGTGAGACACCAGCCAGGTGTACTCGCTCCAGTTCCTCATCCTGTGAGGCAACCCCGCCGTCGGTAAACCCTCCATAATCTTCGATCGGTTCGAATGCAATCCCGTGTTACGACCCTCCCAGAATGGCGAATTGCTCGACAAGGCCAGGAACAACGGCAGATGCTGCAGAAGCCGATCACAAATCATCACCGCCTTGTCGCCACTGTCGACGCCAACATGCACGTGCAAACCAAATGTCACTAGGCGACGGGCCACGTCCTGCATCAGCTCGACCAGCTCGTAGTACCGGTCGTTGACGGTGATCTCCTGAGATCGCCAACTCGAAAACGGATGAGTCGCCGCCCAGAATAACTCCAAACCCAAGCCACCCGTCACTCGCTCGACCGCCGCAATCGTCCCACGCAAATCCGCTCCTACCTCCGATACAGTCCGACACACTCCTGAATTGATCTCGAGATAACACTGCATCAACTCCGGCTTGACCCGCTCCACCAACTCGGCAGGCAACTCGGACAAAACCCTCTCGATCGAACTCGAAAGAGACAACGTCTCGCGATCGACCAACTGCAACTCGATCTCAACGCCGATCGTCGGAGTCTCGTTGCGAGTGAATTCCAGCTTCGGCATGACCGACTAGACTCCTGGTCCCGTTTCCACCCGCGACTGAAATGACTCCCGGCCATTGTCTCGGCCAGCAACACAGGTTGAGCCGATTCCCGGGTCAGACTGGTGGGCGAATCCCCAGAGCAAAGAGGCGAGGATCATCACGCGGGCCGCTTCCCAGACAGCCACGTTCGAATTGCGATCGGGCCATTGGTTCATCGCGCCCATCCGACCCTCTGATCACTGGTGATCTACCAGGCCCAGTCAGTCACACCGTTCATGTTCACAATCCGCTCGGCAGGCCACTCACCAGAATGTAGCTTGATGATCGTGTCGGCCACCATGTTGAAAGTCCCCTCGCTCGACTCGTTGTCCAGCCCAGCCACATGGCCGCTCAGCAACACGTTGTCGAGGCTCAACAAGGGACTGTCCTCGGGCAACGGCTCGACCTCGAATACGTCCAGACCCGCCGCACGCATCGGACCGCTCGCCAAAGCCTCGATCAACGCCGCTTCATCGATCAGAGGACCGCGGGCCGTGTTGATCAACACGCTGCCCGGCTTCATCTTCGCCAACCGCTCGGAATTGATCACGTGATGCGTCTCGGGCATGTTCGGGAGATGCAGCGAGAGATAATCGCAGCGTGGGATCAGGTCGTCGAGCTCTTCGACCAACTCGACTCGCCATGTCTCGACGAATTCCATCTGAGGATACGATTCGTAGGCCAGTACGTTCATGCCCAGGCCGACGGCTCGAGTGGCCACGGCACGGCCGATGCGGCCGAGCCCTAGAATACCGATCGTGCTACCCATCACCCGAGGCATCGCTTCGCGGAACCAACGGCCAGACTTCACTCGATCGTGCCGCTCGGGGAACCCGCGAGCGACTCCCATCAACAACGCAATCGTGTGCTCGGCCACAGCGTGATGGTTGACTCCAGGGGTCACCGTCACCACCACGCCAGCCTCGTCACAAGCCGACAGATCCACCGCGTCGAAACCGACACCGCTCCGAGAAATCACTCGCAAGTCCGGCAACGATTCGATCACACGCTTCGTGTACGGTTCCGAGCCGGCGGAAATGGCCGAAACGCCGTCCAACTGAGCAATCAGATTGGCCTCGACAAACAAGTCGATACTGCGATCGACCGCCTCGATCTCGAAACCCGCACCGCTAAGGAGATCGAAGTGAGGACCGTCATCCGCGTTGACCGACGTACTGAGTACCTTGGGCATGGTGCAGTGCATCTCTGAGGCAAGTGAGCAGGTCAGACCAAGGCTCACCCTAACGAAGTGCGATTGCACCTGCCACTGACGCACCACCTCGCACTACGGTTTTACCGACGGCACCACTCGACCGTAGACAGTGAACACCAACGGTTCGTCTCGATCGTCAATCGTCAATGTAAACGTCTCGCGGAGCTCCGAAATTCCATCGGGAGCCGTCACGGTCAGAGGCAACACGTGGACTCGACGTTTTGAATCGGGCAGCTTGGTCCGGAATGCCTCGCTGGAACTCGCCGCCTCGATCTTCTCGATCCGGAACTCCTTGCGACCCCTGACCACAACCGAGATCCGCTTGGCACGGCCTGGCACCAACGATCCCAGGCTCACCACTCCACCGGCCATCGGACTGATCGTGAAGTCCGACTCCACACTCGCCTCGACCAAAACCGGAATCCGAGACGCCTGCTTGTCGTCGCTCACCAACACGATCGTCTCACGCAACAGGCCCGCCGGAGACGACGACTTCAACTCGATCACCAGGTCGTAATGCACCTCGTGATACTTCGACAGGATCCCCAACCGACGAGCTTCCTTGCGACGAGTCTCCTCGACCCGAACCGAAAGATGAGGCGAAGTCACCTCGACCCGCTCGATCGACCAATCGCCACGGCCAGCGTATCGCACCTCCACCGTTCGACTCACCGACTCACCCTGATCCACTCCAGTGAACTCGACCGATCCCGGATCGATCACCAGGTCCTTGCGGACCTCGGCACTGACCGGAATCTTCACCTCCGCAAATGTCGGACGATCAAAGACCACCGTCAGAACGGCCGACTTCCGGACGCCCCGCGTGCGAGTGCGACGCATGTCCATTGTCACGTCGATCGTCAACACCTCGCCACTCGCCAACGTCGACTTACTCGGCCGGGCAACCGAACAACCACAGGTGGTCTTCACACCCGAAATGTGGACCGTCTCGCGGTAGAGATTCTTGACCTGGAATCGATGAGTCACCTTCGAGGTCACCGGGATGACACCAAAGTCGTGAGACGTCGCGTCAAACATCTTCTCGGCCCACGTCGGCTCGGCAGCCAGCGATGACGACGAAGTCCATCCCAATACGCCAGCCAACACACAGGCCATGACGCTGGCCACTGCGGCCACTCGATCACCTCGGACATCGGTCATGATCAACTCCTCCAACTACCGACGATAATCCCACCCGTTCAGCTATGTCAACGGGGGACCAATCCACCAAGGATCGGGCAGCACCGATTGCAGGAGTCAGGGAACATGAGATACGATGCAGCCGAGCGGACCACCCTGGATGGCAGGGATCCCCGCCACGCCTTCAGCACCAAGTAACACCGACAGGAGGTCGATTCTCGTGATGTCCGAGTCTCGCTCAGTACGCTTCTCCCACCGCGTCCTTGCCACGTTTACCATTCTGGCCGTGCTCATCGGTGGCACGTTGCTGCTGAATCGAGGCGGTCCGCTGGGCGACAACAACTTGCTGGCCCAGGCGGCCGACAAGGGCAATAAGAAGTCGGCGACCGAGAACCCGTTCCCCAACCTCTCGCCAGCTCCCAGCCTCGACGGAGGCGTCGGATGGCTCAACGTTAGCCCAGGCACCGAAATCAATCTCAAGGACCTCCGTGGCAAAGTCGTCGTGCTCGACTTCTGGACCTACTGCTGCATCAACTGCATGCACGTGCTGCCCGACCTGAAATACCTCGAAAAGAAATACGACAAGGAACTGGTCGTCATCGGAGTCCACTCGGCGAAGTTCGACAACGAAAAGGACACCGAGGCAATCCGCCGAGCGATCCTGCGGTACGAAATCGAACACCCGGTGATCAACGACGCCAACATGACCGTGTGGCGCAAGTTCGGAGTCGGCAGCTGGCCGACCTTGGCACTGATCGATCCCGAAGGGAAGTACGTGGGTCAGCAGCCCGGGGAAGGGAACCGGGAACTGTTCGACAAGCTGATCGGCATGCTGGTCGACTACCACAAGAAAAAAGGCACCCTGGACAGCTCGCCCGTCCGCTTCGATCTCGAAAGCCATCGCCTGAAACCCAGCCCGCTGAAGTTCCCCGGCAAAGTGCTCGCCGATCACAAGGGCGGCAGACTGTTCATCACCGACACCAACCACAACCGCATTGTCGTCACCGGACTCGACGGAACACTCAAAGAAACGATCGGCAGCGGAGCGATCGGTCGGCAGAACGGAAGATATGCCGACGCGACCTTCGATCACCCCCAGGGAACCGTGCTGATCGGCAACGAACTCTACGTGGCTGACACCGAAAACCACATGATCCGAATCGTTGACCTGACCAAGAAAACTGTCCGGGCTTTGGCCGGTACCGGTCGGCAGGCTCGCATCCGCTCCAGTGGAGGCCCCCTGCGACAGACCGCTCTAAACAGCCCCTGGGCTCTGGCTCACCTCAAGAATACTCTCTACATCGCCATGGCCGGACCACACCAACTGTGGTCGCACAAACTCGGCTCAACCCGCATCGAAGTCTTCGCCGGCACCGGCCGAGAAGATATCACCGACGGACCACTCAACCAGTCCGCTCTCGCTCAACCCTCGTCTCTCACCACCGACGGCAAGCACCTGTTCGTTGCCGACAGCGAGGGATCCTCGATCCGACAGGTCGATACCAGCCCCGGTGGACAAGTCACGACTGTCGTCGGAGCACACGACCTGCCGCGAGGCCGGACGCTGTTCGAATTCGGAGACATCGATGGAGTCGGCGACAAGGCCCGACTGCAACACCCGCTCGGCGTCGCCTTCCACAACGGCTCGCTTTATGTCGCCGACAGCTACAACCACAAGATCAAGACGATCGATCTGAAAACGCGACGGGCCACAACGTTCCTGGGAAACGGCAAGCGAGGTACCACTCTCGACCCGGCCCGGTTCGCTGAACCTGGAGGTGTCTCCATCGGAGGTAATACGCTGTACATCGCCGATACCAACAACCATCGCATCTGCACCGTCGACCTGAAAAACGCGACCCTGGCCGAACTGAAGATCCCTGGCCTGAAACCTCCCACTCCACCCGCCGCCAACAACAGCGACTTTGCCCAAAAAGGCAACACCGTCACACTCAACAACCAAACCATCCACTCGGGCAAAACACTCACAATCACAATCCCACTCGACATCCCCACCGGCTTCAAGCTGAACCCAAAAGCGTCCATCATCTACCGGGCATTCTCCAATAAGGGACAGGACGTGATCGCCACTGATGCACTGGGAAAACGCCGGAAAGCCCGACCTCAAGGCGAATCGAACGCTTCATTCGACCTGGCCCTGACCGGAACTCCCGGCCAGGCCACCGTCGAAGTCGCCGTCTCGTACCAGGTCTGCCGAGATGGAAAAGGCGGATTGTGCAAGCTGATGACGACTCGCTGGAAAATCCCGCTCACCGCAAACGCCAACAGCAAAACCAACGCCCTGGACCTCTCGAACACAAAAAAAACCAATTCCTCACCTACGAAAAACACAAAACCCGCTGCCAAGAAAACCGGGACGTAGCAGGCCTCCAACCAGCCGCCCCGAAAGGTTTGACGAAGTCAGGAACACAGACTACGATCGATGACTCGCTCCTGATTCTCCCGTTATCAAACCCCTCCATCCACACATCCAGAGATTGTTCTGGGGAGACTGCTGCCGTGGCCGATATCGTCGTCAAGGACATCCTCGAAGCTGGCATTCACTACGGGCACCGTACCAGCCGGTGGAACCCGAAAATGCGGCCCTACATCTACGGACGCCGGAACCTGATTCACATCATCGATGTGAAGGAAACGATCCGAGGCCTGATGCGGGCCAAGAGATATCTCAAACAGGTCGCCGCCAACGGAAGCCTCGTGCTCTTCGTCGGCACCAAACGACAAGCCTACAGCCCGATCGCCGAAATCGCCGAATCCTGCGGCATGCCCTTCGTCAACGAACGCTGGCTCGGAGGCACACTCACCAACTACCGCACAATCCGCAGCCGACTGAAACGGCTCGAAGAACTGGAAACGTTGGAAGAGAGCGGGGAGATGGCGGCGTTCTCGAAGAAACGACAGAGTTTCCTGACTCGAGAACGAAAAAAAATTCACCGAAACCTCTCCGGGATCCGCGATATGGGTCGGCTACCCGAAGCTATCGTCGTCATCGATCCGGGTCGAGAATACAACTGCGTTCGTGAAGCTCGAATCCTCGGCATCAACGTCATCGGACTCATCGATACCGATTCCGATCCCGATACCGTCGACCTGCCAATCCCCGGCAACGACGACAGCATTCGCTCCATTCGACTCATCCTCGAACACCTCGCCAGCTCGATCACCGAAGGCCGCTCGCTCGTGCCCGAAGAAAAACCCGTTGCGAAGAAGGACGAACCCAAGGCCGTGCCAACACGCTGACGGACCCGTCCTGCCACATTCGATAAGACCGACCTGCCCCGGCCTCTGCGATCTGATTGGGCCGGCCGATACGCCGCGATTTCCGAACCCGTCGAGGCACACTCGGCCGACCGAGCCATGACTCCGGGAACTTCGGACGAAAATACTCCAGGTACAACAGCCTTCGCACTCACGCTGAATTCACCCGAGGAGACTCTCGATGGCGGATATCACTGCCGCACAGGTCAAAGTGCTCAGACAACTGACCGACCTGCCGATGATGGAATGCAAACACGCCCTCGTCGAAGCCGATGGCGATCAGGACAAGGCCATCGAAATCCTCAAACAGCAAAACCAAAAGGTGATGCTCAAACGAGGCGACAATGCCACCTCCGAAGGTCGCATCGCGATCGCTATCTCCGAGGACGGCTCCGCCGCCGCCATGATCGAACTCCAATGCGAATCGGCTCCGGTGGCCAACAATGACGAGTTCAAATCGCTCGCCAACGATTGTGCCACGCAACTTCTCAACGGACCCGGAGCCGATAGCCCCGAACTGCTGCTCAATCAAAACTCGCCACAAGAACCGACAACCACTCTCCGCGAAGCCTACGAACAAGTCGTCAACAAGATCCGCGAAAAAATCGTGCTCGCCAAAGTGACTCGAGTCGATGGACCCGCCAACGGTTACGTCCACCACGATGGCAAAACCGGCGTCCTGTTTCAGGCCGCCGGAGACGGAAATGACACGGGAATCCTTCGTGACGTCGCCATGCACATCGCCGCCATGAACTCCTCGGTACTCAACCCCGAAGATCTCGATGACGAAGCCGTGCAACAAGAACGTGAACGACTCTCCGAAGAAGCTCGAGCGACAGGGAAGCCGGAAAATATTATCGAGAAAATCGTCGACGGACGGATGAAGGTCTTCTACCAGGACCAAGGCGTGCTCACCGCACAACAGTTCGTCAAGGAAGAATCCAAAACCGTCAGCCAGGTACTCGCCGAAAGTGGACTCGAAGCCGCTGGATTCACCCGATGGGTCGTCGGCACCTAGCAACAACGGGACCGAACACGATGACCGAGCAGGAACCCGCAACAACAGCTTACTCACGTGTTGTCCTGAAACTCAGCGGCGACAGCTTCTGTCGCACGGGCGAGTCGGGGATCAGTATGGCCGAAGTGGCCTCGATCTCGGACCAAATTCGACGAGTGGCCGAGACCGGAGTGCAACTGGCCATCGTTTGTGGAGGTGGCAATATTCTGCGAGGCAAACACTTTGCCGAAGTCAGCCAGGCCATCAACGCTCCCACCGCACACTACATGGGCATGCTCGCCACCGTGATTAACGGACTGGCCCTGCAGGATGCACTGGAAAACGCCGGAGTCCCCACGCGACTGCAGTCGGCGATCCGCATGGAAGGCGTCGCCGAACCCTTCATCCGCAGACGCTGTGTCCGACATCTCGAAAAAGGCCGAGTCGTCATACTGGCAGCCGGGACCGGAAGCCCGTTTGTCACCACCGATACCGCCGCCGCACTCAGAGCTCGAGAAATCGAAGCCGATGTCGTGGTCAAGGGGACTCGAGTCGATGGCATCTATGCCGAAGACCCCGAAAAGAACCCGCACGCAGTTCGATACAACGAAATCACCTACCAGGACTTCCTCAGACAAGGACTCGAAGTCATGGACGCACAGGCCGTTCACCACTGCATGGAACATCGACTGCCAATCATCGTCTTCAACTACCGCAAGACGGGTAACATCGAACGAGTCATCGCCGGAGAAGCTATTGGCACACGCGTGATCCCTACGCCCGATGCCTGAGGCCCGATGCCTGGTGCCGATCGCCTTGCACGGGCGTCCGCATCTTGTACCTTGGACGCCAACACGCCGGTCACGACCAATACGATGGACGGACATGATGGATCAGGACGAGATTCTACTGGATTGTGAAGATCGCATGGACAAGGCGTTCGCCGTCTTCCAAGGACAACTGCAGGGGCTCAGGACCGGCCGAGCAACACCCGCACTCGTCGATTCGCTCCGGGTCGAAGCCTACGGAACCCACACTCCACTCAAACAACTCGCCGCCGTCAGCGTCCCCGAACCGCAACAAATCGTCATCCGACCCTTCGACCCAGGCGTCATCAACGATATCGTCAAAGCCATCCAAGCCAGTGAACTCGGACTCTCACCCAACTCCGATGGACGACTCGTTCGACTCAACGTACCAGCACTCTCGACCGAACGACGACGACAACTCGTCGCACGAGTCAAGGAACTCGCCGAAGAAGCCCGGATCGCCATCCGAAACGTCAGACGCGATGCCAACAAACACGCCGACTCGGGCGAAAAACAAAAGCTGCTCTCCGAAGATCAACGCGATCAAACCAAAGACGACGTCCAAGACCTGACCAAGAACTCAGAAGGCAAAGTCAGTGGCCTCGCCTCGGCCAAGGAAACCGAGGTGATGGACGAATAAACGGACCGGACGAAAACTCGCGCCACCGGCCGAGCACCAAGTCCCGGTTACACCGGATCCTCGCCGCCTGGATGCCACGGATGGCAACGACACACCCGCTTCACGCCTCGCCAACACCCTCGGATCGGACCGTGCTTCTCGATCGCACCGATCATGTAATGGCTGCAGGTCGGATCGAATCGGCACTGCCGGCCAATCAATGGACTGAACGTCCACTGGTACACTCGCACCAATCCAATCAAACACCACGATACGGTCCGACTCGGTAAACCGAACCAGCGTCGTGACCCAGCACCCATCAGCGCGAACCCTCGGATTCTCGGCCAGACAGCTTGCTCGACACCTTGCTCGACAGCTTCAACAGGCTGGCCTGGAACTGCCCGAGAGTCGGATCGCTCGCCTGCCGTGGGATCAACACCAGGTCGAGACCCTCGGGAATGTCTGCCTGCTGCAATCGGAAAGCCTCGCGGAGCAATCGCTTCAAACGGTTCCGACTCACCGCATTCCCATGCTTCTTCGAAACACTCAGACCGATTCGCGTGCCCCGACAGTCCTGCCCCACGTCGGCAAACACCAGTAGACTCGAATCCGAAGCCCGGCAACCAGCGGCATAGATCCGATCGAAATCGCGTTGGTGCCTGATTCGGCGCCAAGCGGACAGACGGTGATCGCAAGCAGGATTCGTCATTCGGACCCCTCGCCTCCATCCACATCGTCGGCCGGTGGCACCTGCAACGGCCACATCGGATCCGGAGCCCGATCACTCGGCGGCAATCCCTCCTGCACACGTCGACGCAGCCGACCTCCCATCATCAACACCACCGTGACAGCCGCCAATCCCAGCAACCCGACAACCAGGATCGCCACCAACACCGCCACCGAACTCACCTCCCTGGCCAACTCGGCCGGGACCCCACCCAACTCCAACTCCAACTCAGACCCAGACCCAGACCC
>Ga0114999_10000458_pt1 | contig 60616 bp, 71 predicted proteins | sample ArcticOcean_MG_C_3_FD_89820 | JGI IMG/M metagenome (GOLD analysis project Ga0114999, IMG submission 89820) | Marine microbial communities from western Arctic Ocean - ArcticOcean_MG_CB8_126 | ecosystem: Environmental > Aquatic > Marine > Oceanic | place: Arctic Ocean: Canada Basin | collected...
ATACTCAAGTTTAGTTGACTATTCCTAATGAAATTGGTTAAAATCATTGCATATGGTCTTATTGATATAAATGTGAATCGAAAAGCGATGCATCGTCAATGCACTAAAGAAATCTCATAAGGATTAAAAAATGGCTCTTACTATAAGTATAGATCACAAAGCAGCAGACAAGGTAAGGGAATTCGCCAGCATAGAAAAACTGGAACAATTTGGATTGCGCGTCGGAGTCAAGGGTGGTGGATGCTCCGGATTGACATATGTCCTAAACATCGAGGCAGGGCCTCGCACTGACGACAAGATTATTGAAGAACACGGCGTGCGCATATTCGTGGATAAGAAGAGCTACGTGTTTCTTGCAGGTACCATACTTGAGTATGATGATGGACTTAATGGGAAGGGGTTCGAGTTCAAAAATCCCAACGCCAAAACCACATGTGGATGCGGTACATCGTTTTCCGTATAAATACCACAAATAAAAATTAGTCCAAACACGCTGGTAATACCAACTGAGTCAGAGAGTCTTTGGCCACTGCAGCAAGACTGGTGAATAGTCCAAGCCCCTTTGAGGTGATATAGTGTCGAATACCCATTTAAGTGACAATGTCTCTACGTATCTTTGGGATTCCTCCCACTGTGGGAGACTTCGAATCACCGGTCCGGACGGGGAAGATCTCTTGCACCGCATATCTACAAATGACATCATGGGACTATCCATCAACAGATCTTTAATGACTCTATTCACTAACCCTAAGGGTCGAATTATCGATCGAGTCCGTATCATGAAAAATGAAACCTGTATGATTATGTACACCAGTGAAAATTGTTCCCAGACTATTCAGGAATGGATAGAGAGTTACACTTTCATGGAAGATCTCACTGTGACCGATATCACCAAAACAACAAAACTTATTGATATATTGGGAGCGGGATCAGTTGATGTCATTGACTTTTTAGCAAATAACTATGGGGGGCATTCCCCCAGTTTGATCGGAAACGGGCTTCTCCCAAACCAATCGGTCACATACGAACAGATTGTGCTGGATCAAGATGATAACGACCTAATGATAATAACCAGGACTGACTCTCTCCTCTCCCCCAGTTACTCCATACTCTGCTCAAATTCCATGTACGCAGCAATACTTCACTGCATCAAAGTCAATTTCCCCAATATCAAATGGATAACACCAGCCGAACACGAAACTTTAAGAATCAGTGCAGGTATACCCAAGTTGCCTAATGAAATCAATCTCAAAACCAATCCTTTAGAAATTGGCTTGCGCGATGATATCAGCTTTGACAAAGGGTGCTACATCGGACAAGAGGTAATACTGCGCCTAGATACATATAAGAAGGTCAAACGGCACCTAGTCAAGGTATCACTAGAATCAGATATTGCCCCTATAATTGGAAGTGACATAGTATCGAGTAATACCACCACTGCTTCTGGAAAATTGACGTCCATATCACTGAACATTGATGGCACTGGGTTCGACGGATTAGCCCTTGTGAAGTCGGTTGTCCACAATTATGACCAACGTTTCGAAATCCATCAAGATGGAATCGCGTTGAACGCTGCTTTGCAGGCTATACCAGAACCCGAATAACGTCCGGTATTCCCACTTACATCCCAACCAAAGAATATCCCCCATCCACTACTAGCACCTGTCCACGAATCATCCAGGCATCGTCTGAAGAGAGAAACCATGTCGCCTTGGCTATATCACCCGGGTTCACCAAGCGACCGGCTGGGGTGCGCTCCTCTGAGGTTTTTTCCATATAGCCTTTATTGGGGAAGTGATTCAGCGCCTCGGTCTTAACCACGCCTCCAGCTACAGCATTTACTCTAATATTCAGGGTTGAAAATTCCACTGCCAAATACCTAGTAAGTGATTCCAAGGCCGCCTTTGACGTCCCAACGGCAACGTAATACGGTAATACTCTACTAGATCCAAGACTACTGATGTTGACTATCGACCCACCTGCCCACATCAATTTTGATGCAGCAACCGCACATAACCATGGAGCTTTCACGTTAACGTCATGAGTCCAATCCCAGTGTTTTTCAGTCATATCAATGGCCGAACGCTGAACCCCAGTGGCCGCGTTGTTGACCAGGCAGTCTATTCGCCCGTACTCTTTTTTGATGTTATCGAATAAAGTCGCAATATCCTGTGCATTCGCCAGTTGCGCCTTTGCACTCAATACTGGCACACCAATATCCCCAAGTTCGCGCTCCAACTGCCTAGCAGATTCATAACTGCGCATATAGGTAAAAACAATTGCATATCCTCGACGAGCGAATTCCAAGCAAATTGCTCTACCTATATCCCCAGACCCACCTGTTACTACTGCTACTTTTCGCTCTTCCATGATCTGGTATCACTCCCACCCTTCAATCTGTTGCGGAGGTGCACCTAAGCCATCCCCAAACCACCATCAATCCCAATAGTCTGTCCAGTAATATATGAAGCATTATCACTAGACAAAAACCCGACTAACTTTGCCACATCATCAACTATTCCGAACCTACCAACTGGGATGCGAGACAAAATTTGTGCCTGTGATCTCAGAGGAAGTCCTTCTACTATGTCAGTTGCTATGTAACCTGGGGTTACAGCATTTACGGTAATATTCCTAGCTGCGACTTCCTTGGCTAGGCTCTTTGTAAGGCCAATCATCCCCGATTTCGAGGCAGCATAATTAACTTGTCCAGGGTTACCGATCGACCCAACAACAGAGGACATGTTGATGATTCGTCCCCACCTACGACGAAGCATAGTTCTAACAGCGATTTTTGAACACAGATAAGCACTCTTCAAATTGGTGTCAATAACAGAATCCCAATCATCTTCGGGTATTCTAAGAAGGAGATTATCTCTAGTTATACCAGCATTATTCACCAACACATCAACAGATCCGAAGCTCTCATTGACCAAGCGAAACATGTCCGTTACTTGAGCGGATACACTAACATCAGCCTGTACGGCTATGGCCTGTCCTCCCGCCGCCTCAATTTGCGCAACAACAGAGTCTGCTTCTCTCTCATTTGTGCGATAATTAACCACAACTCTCATCGTTGTAGCCAAATCTAAGGCAATAGCTCGCCCAATCCCTCTTGAGCTGCCAGTAATTAATGCAACCCTCTTATCTACTACCAAAATGAGAACCTCGTGATAATGCTAATCTATTTCCTGATTATCTAAATATACTCAGATTCTAACCACAGAGCCAGGCTCGTCATATATACCTATTCCCACATCACCTAATCACTTACACGTGAAAACTGCTGAATTTCCTGTTGCATGTTTTCCACGAAATCTTGTTCACAAGCATGTTTGGCCAGATTGATCGCACTAGCAATCGCAGGGGCTCGCGACCTACCATGGCCAATAATTGTTATGCCGTTGACTCCTAACAAGGGGCCACCTCCAAAGCTTTCTACCACATTGGTAGTGGAAAAAATCTTGTTTTGGATGTCGCGTATAATTTCCTGATCAAGAATGGCATCCAACTCTTTGCCAATGAATTCCTGCATTGCTACGCCCATACCTTCTGTGTATTTCATAATAACGTTCCCAAGAAAACCATCACAAACTATAACTTTTGGGCGTTGATCAAATAAGTCGATCCCTTCTACATTACCTATGAAAGGCAATCCGCTCTCTACAAAAAGTGGAAACGCCTCTTTGATTTGCCGATTACCCTTTTCATCTTCCGATCCCACGCTCAAAGTTCCAACAGATATGCTTCCCATATCCAAGACTTTTTCTGCGAAAACTTTGCCCATAATGCCGCAATTCAATAGTTGAGATGGCCTAAGGTCGACACCTGCCCCCACGTCTAACAGAACCACTTGAGAGTTAAATCCTATTACAGGGCCAGCTAATGCTGGTCGTTCAACCCCAGCTATCAATCCAAAACCAAAAGTTGAGGCTGCTACCGCAGCTCCCGTGGACCCCATAGTAACACAAGCATCAGCGAATCCTTGCTTGACCAATCCTACCGACACTGATATTGAAGCCTTAGGCCTTTGTCTCAGGGCGTTTACGGGTGACTCATTTTCTTGAATTGCTCCTTCAGAATTTACTATCGAAATCAATTCAGGATCATGGCTTTCTTTTCTTAACACGGACTCTATAAGATCTGTCTCTCCTACCAGCAAAACTTCTAAGTCTCCACCGGTTGTAGCTTGGATCGCTCCTTTTATTATTTCCAAGGGAGCAAAGTCACCACCCATAGAATCTACTGCTATACGCAAACGGCCCTTGTTAGTGCCCATCACCTACCTCTGAACTTCAAATATGTGAATGCCTTCACTTGCAACAGTTACGAGTTATTAGTCCGAAAAATCAATCTTGGCCCTGCCCTCCACAAAAACATTCCCCTGTTCATCAGAACAAGTAACCAAATATTCGACAACACGTGCCCCTGTATCTGTATTATCAGATTTCAGTATGCCCTTCGGAACAATAATAGTCCCAACGTAAATCGGAGCACGAAACCTCACTCTAAGCAACGATCCTCGTACCCAATTCTCTCCGAAGTGAGTTGCTAACATTTCAGCTAGGACCCCGAATGCTAACATACCGTGGACTATCGTCGCCCTGAAAGTAGTTCCCGCTGCATACTGAGGGTCGATATGAATAGGATTATGATCCCCCGAGGCTTCTGCATACTCATCGACTCGTTCTTGAAGGAGTTCTTGGCGTTCGCCATAAATTTCTTCAGGAACATCAATCATAACTGTCCATCTACCGCTTCAGGAACCATCACTACTGTATCTCCCTGAAGCACCAACCGCTCTACCCCTGAATTATCATAAATATTGAAACTGAGAGTTACATGCATATACCCACGCACAGCTCGGATTTGTGTCACGGTTGTCAGCATACTGAGTTTAGTGCCAAGCATCGCCTTTGCATGAGACGTAATCGACTGGGAAACGTGTACGGTACCTGCTGGAAGGTTAAGGGACTCAAGCAAAGCAAGCATGGCTCGAGTTGCAATGCCATGAGGTGGCACAACTCCTACGACTACACTATCGTAGGAGTTGCCTGTGATAGCACCTAAATACCGACGAGTATACCTATCATCCAACGTGAATTCAATCCGCTCCAAGCTTGCCCCGCGACTCAATAAGCTAATATCAACCATCAAGTTTTCACCCATCAATCACGGCATCGAATTTCACAGCGTTACTAAAGACACCTCGTCTATGAAGGGTATACCCCGGATCTTATCTAAAGCGTCTTTATCCAATTTATCATCCAGTCCAATAATCATCATAGCTTGCCCCCTAGGGGCTTGCCTGCTTACTTCCATAAAGCTTATGTTAATCCCGCCCTCACCTACAACAGTCCCAACTGCTCCAATTAATCCAGGCTGATCTTGGTGGCGAGTAACTAAAAGATACTTATTGGAAGGATCCAAATCTATCCAGTAGCCGTCGATGCCGACAATTCTTGGCTGGTTCCGTAGCATGGTCCCAATGACAGTCATAGAACCACTATTGGTATGGATCTCGGTAGTTATCAGATTGCCGTAGTTTTCCGAATCCCCTGATACTTTCTCTTCTAGGATACGTAAGCCTCTTCTTTCAGCCACTAAATGCGCGTTTACCAGGTTGACCTTCTCACTACTAACTTCTTCTAAAACGCCCACTAATGAAGAGGCCTTGAGAATACTGGTATCCTCAAGGGCAATATCGCCTTGATACCTAACAGTTACCCCATTCAATTGCCCTTCAGACAATTGCACAGCCAGTTTTCCAATAAGTGAGGCCAACCCCACATACGCATGTAGAATGCCTTCGGGCTGAGGTGGGGAAAAACTTGCGTTAACAGTATATGGGGCAGGGTCGCCTCGTAAAACCATCATGAGCTGAGTTACCGCTTCTCGGGCTACTTCTTCTTGTGCCTCTTCTGTAGATGCGCCAAGGTGCGGAGTAGCAATAACACGAGGGTGGTTGATAAGTGTATAGTCCAATGGCGGTTCTGACTGAAATACGTCTAGTCCAGCACCAGCAACTCTATCATCTTCTAACGCTGCGAAAAGAGCCGCATCATCCACTAACCCTCCGCGTGCCACATTCAGAATTCTAACGCTATTCTTAACCAATCTCAAAGAAGCAGCGTCGAGGAAATTTTCGGTCGTAGGGGTAAACGGAAGATGAAGCGTAATAAAATCTGCCTGCGATAGCAATTCCTCCTTAGAGACAAGATCCACCCCCAAGCGGTTAGCATATTCCTGACTGACAAAGGGATCGTATCCTATTACTTTCATCTCGAGTCCCTTAGCCCTTCTTGCAACCAAAGTTCCCACCTTCCCTAAACCTGCAACCCCAAGTATTTTGTGTCGTACTTCAACTCCAATGAATTGACTTCTACGCCATTCTTTAGCCCTCAGCGATTGATAAGATTGAGGAATATTGCGAACCAGTGCAAGTAGTAACGCCACTGTGTGTTCCGCAGCGGCAACCGTATTGCCCGTAGGCGCATTAACCACTGCGATACCTAGGTCCGTAGCCGCCTCTAAATTTATGTTATCAACACCTACGCCTGCACGGGCCACTACTTTCAATTTAGTTCCCGCCTGAAGAACAGCTTTTGTGACCTGCGTTTCGCTACGGACAACCAAACCGTCGTATATCCCAATCTGCGAAATTAATTCATCTTCAGAAAGACCAGTAGCAATTACGATCTCAGCTTCCTGCTGCAGCAGATCCTGGCCAGTTTTGTGAAGCGGATCCGCCACAAGCACCTTAGCCATATCCATATCATCTCCTTTTTATCCGAACTCTAGCTCGCGGCAGATCTCAAATCACTCAATCCGCGGGCTAAGGCGCTCAGAGCATCATCAATTTCAGCTGTCTCCACGTATCCTAAATGAGCAACGCGAACTATTTTACCTGCGAGGCTTCCTTGCCCCCCACCTAACACGACGTTATACGATTCCCTGACATGCTTAGTCAATTGTCTGCCGTCAATACCTTCGGGAAGTTTTATTGCGGTCACTGTGTTAGACGCAGCGCTCTCATCTGCCAGCAATTCTAAACCCAATGCCTTTACTTGGTTCCGCGTCTTATCAGCCAGCGTTTGATGTCGCGCATAAACATTTTCAATGCCCTCACTGAGTATCTTCTTCAATGAGGCCTCTAACCCATAGAAAATTGACACAGCTGGGGTCCACGGAGTTTGTCCTCTGAGCAAATACTCCTTAGCCTTCCCCAAGTCCAAATAAAACTTAGGAATATTAGAGTGCTCGTAAGCCCGCCAAGCCCTGTCACTCATCGCTACCATAGCAAGACCAGGTGGAACCATCCATCCCTTCTGAGAGCCACTGATAACGACATCGGCTTGAAGTTCTTCAACTGGACATGATATTGAGCCAAGGCTACTGACGGCATCAATGAGCAAGAGCCTATCGGGATCCTGCTTAACAACTTTAGCGATAGCCTTAATATCGTTCGTGACTCCGGTGGATGTTTCATTATGAGTAACCATCACGGCCTTGATATCAGGGTCATCGGTAAGAATAGCAGAAATGTCATCAGCAGATGCTGCTTTCCCGAACTCATAATTCAAACGCTGTACGTCCACTCCATAGACCGAAGCTATATCAGCAAACCGATTCCCAAACACGCCGATAGTCACAGCTAAGACCTTATCACCAGTTGACAGTGTATTAACTACCGCTGCTTCCATAGCTGACGTGCCAGATCCTGTCAGAATTAAAAGATCACCAGTGGTGCCAAAAACTGTTTTGAGCCCCTCGGTTACACTAGAAAGGACTGATTGGAATTCAGGGCCTCTATGATCAATCATTTGGCGAGCGCCGGCTCTTAGGATATCATCAGGTACGGGGGTAGGGCCCGGTATACGTAAGTTCACAGTTCCTCCACTTATTTGTTGTATCGTGAGCTTAGAAGCATAACAAAAAGCGCTGTAATCTGCTAGTGAGTATCTCTCATTTACTCTTTACAACGAAATTCTACAGACAAAGGCATCCTTGGCAGTCTACTAACTGGTTGTAGTAATACGTACCCACTTATGTCTTCCTATTCTCAATACACTACCATCTTCTAGTACAAAATCATCTGATTCAATTTTCTGCCCATTAAGCTGAATGCCTCCTTGAGCTAGCAACCGTTTTGCTTCCGATCTGCTCCCAATCAAGTTGTACTGAAGCAAAAGCCTAGTCAGAGACATACGAACAATACCGTCTGCTCCTTGAATTTCAATGGACTGTATTTCTTCTGGAGTATTTTTGAGTTGGTATACATTCTCAAAATGAGTACTGGCCAGATGACTAGCCTCAGCGCCATGAAAGTTCTGGACTAGATGCTTGGCCAAGGTCTTTTTTACATCTAGTGGATTCAAATGGTTTCCCTCCACCTCTGCTTTCATAGTCATTAAGTCAGGGTCAGGAACATCAGTCAAAACCTCTAGATATGTCCATACTAATTGGTCGGGAATGGACATAACCTTCCCATACATATCAACGGGGGACTCCTCAATCCCAATATAATTGTCAAGGCTCTTACTCATCTTTGCAGAACCATCAGTCCCAGCAATAACAGGCACAAAAAAACAGCTCTGAGGGCTATATCCCCAAGACTGTTGCAACTGGCGTCCAGCTAATACATTGAATTTTTGATCGGTGCCTCCAAATTCGACGTCAGACTGAATCGCTACAGAGTCATAGGCTTGCAGCAGAGGGTACATCAGTTCGCTCATGCTGATAGGATGTCCTTGCGCATATCGCATCGAGAAATCTTCCCTTGCGAGTATTTGTGCGGTGGTAAATACCGAAGCTAGTTTCACGACGTCTTCCAACCCAAATTTTCCAAACCATTCACTTTGCCATACCACTTCAGTCTGCGATTTATCCACCACCTTGAAGAATTGAGTCGTATAAGTTTTCGCATTTTCTACGACCTCGTCACGAGAAATCATAGGACGCGTAGCCGACCTACCGCTTGGATCACCAATTTGCGCCGTCCAATCACCCACTATGAGGATTACTTTATGTCCAACATTCTGTAATTGTCGAAGCTTTCTAAGTCCAACTACATGACCCAAATGTATGTCAGGCTTGCTTGGATCAAATCCCATTTTAAGTCTGAGGGGTTTGCCATCTTTCAGTTTCTCAAGGAATTCCTTTTCCGGGATGATCTCAGCAACCCCGCGTTTAAGAATGAAATCCATGTCAACCGTGTTGCTCAAAATCGCCACCTCTTCACAAAAAAACCATTATTCATAGGCAAAGCCGCTCTACCCTTAAGATCAACAGCATCGACAAATACATAAAGCGATTCTATCCCAGATTAAGCGATTCCACGAATTCCACCACACTCTCAACATCTAAAGACATTTGCGATTTCAGATCTTCCATCGAATCAAAAATTGCCTGATCCCGTAACCACTTGTGAAATTCAATCTTGATACCACGCCCGTAAATATCTGCATCGAAATCGATGATGAAAGCCTCAACAACCCTAGCGTTTTTTCCGAAAGTCGGCCTTGTCCCAACGCTGATGGCCGCTGGCCTTGCTCTATCTTCCCCTATACTCACCAATCCTGCATATACCCCGTCTCTGGGAGTAACAGCGCTAGAAGCGGGAATAACGTTTGCAGTAGGAAATCCCAGAATTCTCCCCTGTTGCGAACCATATTGCACCATGCCTTTTAAGAACACCGGGTAGCCCAAGCAATTGCCTGCATCTACTACGTTACCCCCTTCAATCATAGTCCGGATAACAGTACTGCTTATACCCTGTTGATCCTGAAGAAACAGATCAACTACACGAACAGAAAATCCAAGATCCATTCCAATCTCCGCAAGAACTTGGGGTGTCCCTTCTCGTTGGAACCCCAATGCGAAGTCTGGACCAACAACCAACTCGTTCATCTTTACCAATTCTACAAGATTTTGACAAAATTCCCTGGCTCTAATCCTAGACAAATCAATATCAAAAGTAAGGGGGACAACAAAATCAACCTGCTCGCTAAGAAGTTTGATACGGTCAGTGATATCATTGATGAGCAGTATGGGATTTTCCGGCAACAACACATTCCTAGGGTGGTTAGCGAAGGTAATTGCTCCTGACAAAGCCCCTCGGTGCCTAGCTTCATCCCGAACGATACTCATGAGGTGCTGATGCCCTCTGTGTACTCCATCAAACACACCGATTGCGAAGACTACTTCTTTCTCGGGGCGAGACTGTGAAAGTTCCTGATAAAGAGGCATATACGGAAGGTGATGCTCTTTCTACAATCCCTAAGAGTAGGGAGGTGATTTCGCAAGTGTGGCGATACTAGCATGCACCTCAACACGCGTCAAGGATCACATAAGAATCTGATAGATTCTGGCAATCGAAAATCGATATTTATCCAAGCATTTCGTATGCAGTTGTTATCAACTCCACGGTCTCATCCCAGCCAACGCACGGATCAGTGATTGAAACGCCATATTCCAGATTAGCTGGATCATTTTCATCGAGTGGTTGGTTCCCCTCCAACAAGTTGCTCTCTAACATCATGCCAGCAATATTGAGGTTGCCAGCCACACGTTGCTCTAACAAATCAAGGAAGGCTACCCTCTGTAACTTGAAATCCTTACTGCAGTTAGCATGCGAACAATCCACTACCAATTGAGTCTGCAGATTTCTCCTTCCCAAACGTTGAGACGCATCCGCAATGGAATCACTATCAAAATTTGGACCGTTACTACCACCGCGCAGCACAATATGGCAATTAGGATTACCCCCCGTCACAATCATAGCAGCACGTCCATTTTCATCCACACCAATGAAGGCCTGATTGCTACGCGCTGCGACCACCCCATCAACAGCCAACTGTATACTTCCGCCTGTGCCATTCTTAAAGCCAACAGGCATACTTAGGCCGCTACTCATCTGCCTATGTGTCTGGCTTTCAGAGGTCCTAGCCCCAATTGCCGCCCAAGAGACCAAGTCAGCAATGTACTGTGGGGTTATTGGATCCACAATCTCTGTTGCCGCGAGTACTCCCATTTTGCCAACTTTAATCAAGAATTCACGCGCCATTGTCAAACCGGTAGTAATATCACTGTTCCCGTTCAGATGTGGATCATAAATCAAGCCCTTCCATCCAACTGTGGTCCGAGGTTTTTCAAAGTAAACCCTCATAATAATGAGTAAACGATCCTTGAATTTTTCCGACAACTCTTTCAAGCGAGCGAGGTACTCTTCTCCGCTATCAACATCATGCAATGAACACGGGCCAATAATCAGCAGCAATCGCTTATCTTCGCCTTTTAGTATTTGCGCAATCTGATCGCGTCCCTCTGCAATAAACTGAGCCACACCGTCCGGAATCGGCAGGCGTTCTTGGTATTCCTTTGGTGTTGCCAGAGACTCAATTCTTTGGACATTAACGTTATGTAACTGTGACATATGTCTTGTAATCCCCTCCCACTTAGCTTCACTAATGGCTATTGATCCAGGCCACGTGCGCGTAATTTAATTGCGCCCTTCAAGTAAACGTGCTGAATCTCTTCTTGCTCTTTATCTGTATTCACCAAAATCAAAATGCGTAGGCACATTGGGAGTCCATCAGGAACCACCATCTCATGGCCACACATCATGGCACTATTCATCCACCCGAGAAGTCTTACCACCTGAGCAGGGAATTCTGCGTTGAGGTCAGTCGTGGTAGTGAAAAATACTGCAGCTACCTGGCTCTCGAATACCTCATTCTGATCAATAAGATCACGGAACAACTCTTGAGCTGCGTCCAAGATACTCTGCTTATCATTAGCATCCGCAGTTGTAGCCCCCCTTATCCCTCTGACTGCTGACATTTCTAACCTCTCACTCTTATAAGTTGGCACTCGCTGGGTTTTCTAATCTCCGGCAAGGTGTTCGTAGAGAGATGCGACTGCAGCAACGGCATTATGGCGCCCAGCCCCTTCAACCGCCTGGACGAAAGCGCTACCAACAACAACCGCATCGGCAACGGTACACAAATCCTCGACTTGCCTCCTAGTCGATACCCCAAACCCAACAGCTATCGGCAAATCACTATTGTTACGTACTGCCTCTATCATCTTATTGAGCGAGGCAACATCCAAATCATTACGTGTACCAGTAACTCCCGTTACACTGACGCAATACAGAAACCCCGAAGCTCCGACACAGGTAGCCGCGATCCGTTTCTCAGTACTGGTTAGCGCAATCAAAGGCACGAATGCTAGTCCGTAATTCCCTGTTTGTTCTCGCATTAAACCACTTTCTTCATATGGCAAATCCGGAATTATGAATCCATTGACACCACTAGCCCATGCATCTTTAACGCACGCTTCCACGCCGTATTGATAAATTGGATTATAGTAGCCCATCAGAAGTATTGGGACTGTGACACCTTCCACCCTCAACCTTTGAGATAACTGAATACAGTCGATTAAACTAACCCCATTCCCTAATGGAATCTGGCTAGCTTTCTGGATCGTAACCCCATCGGCCAATGGATCACTAAATGGTACTCCAAGCTCAACGGCAGGCACATCCAGCTTATCAAATGCCTTTACAATCTCAAAAGTGGTTTCAATGTCCGGGTATCCAACCGGTATGTAAGGGATTACTGGAGATGAACGCTGTGTTTGGGAATCACGAATTGACTTTGTTACTGCACTAGCAAGTTCCATTTTTCAAACCCTCGTGCGCCTTATTGGATCCCCATTGACTCTATCGATAACACTATGAATTGGCACTCTCGAAGGATTGCACAGCCCTACCAGATATCAACTAGTTCCTAGCCCACATCAACATAACATAATTCCCTCATAAGAGAAACACAGGACAATACGGAAGTAGCCAGGTGATATGCTTGGGACAAGCTGGAGACACCGCCGCAGCACACAGTGTTTGTCCAAGTACCAGAGTTGTAACAAAGGGGGATTGCAAAAACTCTTTCGCGTGGTAATAGTGTTTTAACAGAAGCTCGATGCTAGCTAAGAGTTCAGCTGTAGATGTTTGCCTTCTGTCTTGATTGCAGGAGCACGAACAAGCTCAGCTTGTTGGAATTCCCGTATGGTGCTAGCTCCAACCATACCCATACAGACCTTCAACGCTGCCAAGAAGTTTTGAGTCCCATTGGTCACTGTAGTCGGCCCATTGATAATCTGATCAAGAGGTGCAGTTGTGCCCGTACCGACACGTGTGCCTCGGGGAAGTTCAGAATCTTTCCCTGCCATACCCCAGTTGTATCCCTGACCTGGAGCTTCAGCTGATTGGGCAAAGGGGGTGCCTATCATCACTGCATCAGCCCCTGCCACAATCGCCTTGCATATATCCCCACCAGTACGAAATCCCCCATCTGTTATGATTGCTACGTACTTTCCAGTCTTCGCATAATGATTTTCTCTTGCAGCAGCACATTCTAGCGTTGCCGTAACTTGGGGAACACCAACCCCTGTAACTTCTCGTGTTGTGCACGCAGCACCAGGGCCAACACCTATGAGAAGCCCATCTATACCTGTCTCAATCAACTCTAAAGCAGCGTCATAAGTCACACAATTGCCAACTACTAATGGGATCCCTTTAAGCAATGGAATCAATTCAGCTAAAACCAACCCTTTGTAGCTACGAGATATATGCCTAGCCGTTGTTACTGTTGACTGCACCACTATCACATCTGCACCAGCTTCCACAGCCAAGGGAGCCAACCATTTAGTATTTTGAGGTGTCACAGAGACTGCACATATACTTCCTGATGACTTAACCTGTTCGACACGTATCTGTATAAGACTCTCGTCAATCGGCCTCGTGTATATATCTTGAAGAACATTGGTAACCGTATCTTGGGAGGCACTTACAATCGTTTCAAGTGCACTTGTAGGGTCAGAGTATCGCGTCTGAATGCCCTCCAAGTTCATCACAGCAAGCCCACCGATACGATGCATCAACGCCGCAAACGCAGGATCTACTACTGCATCCATTGCTGAGGCAATAAAGGGGGCCGCGAAGCTGCAACTGCCCAAGGTAAAACTAGTATCTGCCAGTTCTGGATTGAGAGTAACCACTCCAGGGACAATAGCTACGTCATCGAATCCATATGCATTTCGAATTTCTTTAATATTAGAAGCCACTCATTACCTACTATTAAAAATTGATAAACCAAACTATATCAACTGGGTTACCACATGGTCAAGGGATAATTGGTTGGTTCATTTTGAAAATCCCGGTAAGAAGAAAAATCGAAATCTATCAAATTGATGGTATATTGTGAACCAATGAACCCCACAAAGTCGATTCCCCCGCTGACACATTTTATAGCGGCCCACTAAAGGTAAATTGCATGCACGATCTCAAAAATCAACACCCTCTTCGATACAATCCAAATGAAGTAGACAAAAAATGGCAAGATCGATGGAGCAACAACAGTATATACAAACCACAGCTCCTAGGCGATGCTCCAAAATGGTACGAACTCACAATGTACCCCTATCCTTCAGGGGACTTACATATCGGACACTGGTATGCAATGGCACCAGCAGACGCTCACGCTCGATATAAGCGTATGCAGGGTTTTAATGTTCTGCACCCCATGGGCTTTGATTCTTTTGGACTGCCTGCAGAAAATGCAGCAATCAAACGCAATATTCATCCTCACGAATGGACCATGAGCAACATAGAGCGAATGCGCGGGCAACTTCGATCGCTTGGGGCTATCTACGACTGGGATCGCGAAATAATTTGCTCGCTTCCCGAATATTACAAATGGAATCAGTGGCTTTTCATCCAATTCTTTGAAGCAGGATTAGCATACAAAGCAAATGCTACTGCCAACTGGTGTTCATCGTGCAACACAGTCCTAGCAAATGAACAAGTAGTGAATGGCGAATGCGAACGCTGCGATACAGTAGTCTACAAGCGCGACTTGAATCAATGGTTCTTAGGCATAACTAACTATGCTGAGGAATTGTTGGAGATGGATGACTTGGATTGGCCAGAAAAGATCAAAACAATGCAGAAAAACTGGATTGGTAGAAGCGAAGGGGTAGAGGTTTATTTTGACATTTCGCACCCTGAAACAAACACAGACGTTCTATCTACATTCACCACCAGAGTCGACACTCTCTTCGGGGTAACGTTTGTGGTATTAGCCCCAGAGCATCCTGCCATTAGCCAACTGACCACCGCTCTACACAAAGATGAGGTGGAGCGATACATCGAAGCTGCCCGAAGAAAAACAGACATCGACAGGCTTTCTACTGACGATAAAAAGACGGGGGTTTTTCTAGGAAGTTATTGCACAAACCCTCTCAATGGAGACTCGATACCTTTGTTTGTCGGGGACTATGTACTGGCTTCTTATGGCACCGGGGTGGTAATGGGAGTACCTGCCCATGATCAACGGGATTTTGACTTCGCCACAACATATAACTTACCTATAAAGCTAGTAGTATCCAGCGATGCATCAATGAGTTCCACATCTATGGGGCAAGAAGCATGGACTGGAGCTGGAACACTCGTAAATTCCAATCAATTCACAGGGCTTGTGAACACAACGGCTGCTGAAGCCATAGCCTCTACATTGGAATCACTCGGGAAGGGGCATAGGACTACCTCCTTCAGGATCAGAGACTGGTTAGTCTCACGGCAGCGCTATTGGGGAACACCAATCCCTATTATCCACTGCAGTGCATGTGGTCCGGTAGCAGTACCCGAAGATGAACTGCCGGTATTGCTGCCCGAAGATGCTGAATTTCTTCCCACCGGTGAATCTCCCCTCAAACACCATCCTACGTTCAAACAAGCCACTTGCCCATCATGTAACCGCCTTGCTGAAAGAGAGACAGATACTTTAGACACATTCTTCGACTCATCCTGGTATTTTTTGAGATACACCGATCCCCAAAATGCTAACGCTGCGTTTGATTCAGGGGAAGTGAACAAATGGTGCCCAGTTGATCAATACACTGGTGGGGCGGAACATGCAGTCATGCACCTTCTCTATGCTCGGTTCTTCACAAAAGTGCTGCGCGATCTTGGGTTAGTCGAATTTGGCGAACCATTTACACGTCTTTTCAATCAGGGGACAATTATTGCAAACCAGCAAAAAATGAGTAAATCCCGCGGGAACGTGGTATCCCCTGATGAGTATGTCGCTCAGTATGGAGCTGACGTCGTCCGTACCTACCTGATGTTTCTGGGACCATGGGACCAAGGAGGTGAGTGGAATGACGGTGGGCTCAATGGTGTGGTTCGCTGGTTCAATCGGCTATGGGACTTACTCAGCCTTGATCAACAAGCCCTACTATCAAGCGAGGATACCGATGACACTGAATTCCAAAGCTTAATGCATAAGACAGTCAAGAAGGTACTTGAAGATACCGGGAATTTTAAATTCAACACTGCTCTAGCGTCTTTGATGACACTAACAAACGAGATGTCATCACGTTGGGAGGATGGATCAGTCAAACGAGACACATGGAACGACTGTATCACCAAGTTATTGCTGATGTTAGCCCCCATTGCGCCCCACATCACAGAAGAACTCTGGGAAAAAACTGGGCACGTAGGAAGTATCCATACACAAGCGTCGCCGTCTTGGGATTCTAGCCTAGCATATGACAAGACAATAACTTTAGTAGTTCAAGTAAATGGCAAGGTCAGAGACCGAATTATTACTCCTGTCGATATATCTCAACCAGCAGCTGAAAAGATAGCATTTTCAAGTAATCGGATTAAGCAACATTTGGAAAACCACGAAGTCCAGAAGATCATTTTCGTACCAGGTCGCCTCATAAACGTGGTAACCTCTTAGTCAATGGCTACTTCATGCCCATCTCCATACGCATCCCACTGCTGGCCCTACTAGTTAGTAAAATACAGCTCTTGGGCAACTTGTTGACAAGCGAAGTTTGCGAATGATATAACAACTCACGTTAGACATATTTTTACTATCTGACACAGGAGTTGATATTTATGCCGGCCAACATACTCGTATGCGTTAAACAGGTAATGGATCCAGAGACCCCTATGTCTCAGTTCAAAATCGATAGTGCCACAAGAAAGGTGCTAGACCCTCAGGGTATCCCCCCAGTGCTGAACGGCTTTGACGAAAATGCGATGGAAGCAGCCCTGCGCCTAAAAGAAAATGATGGCGCCACTGTATCCGTTGTTTCCATAGGAAGTTCTTTCGTTATGGACGTTATAAAGAAACCTCTATCAATGGGGGCAGACGAGCTGACGTTACTCCAAGACGCTGTTTTTGATGGAATGGATGCCTTCGGGACTGCCAAGTCTCTTGCTTCAGCCATTCAAAAGATGGGTGAGTTCGATCTCATACTATGTGGTAGGCAGGCATCCGACTTCGACCAAGCCCAAGTCCCCTTGGGGATTGCCGAAATACTGGGGGTGCCGTGCATTACTATGGCTTCAGATGTGCAAATAATTGATGGCAAGGTAAGGGTCGAAAGGAAACTTCCAGACGGATACGAAGTACTGGAAGCAGCGCTTCCTGCCGTGGTGACAGTAAGCAATGAATTAGCACCCGTGCGATACCCCACCCTTCGAAATATAATGCAAGCTAGCAGAAAACAGCCAAACTCTCTGGGTTTGGATGATATCGGTCTCGACACTAACGATCTGAACGGAGGTCTGGAGATTCGGGATCTCTACATCCCAATCTCAGATGTCGTTTGTGAATTCATAGAAGGCGATGACGACGAAGACGCTGGGAGAAAACTCGCTCTCAAATTGCGCGAAGCAAAACTTATATAAATATCAAACGCAATCAACGACATAAATGAGATAACCAACAGCGTAGCTCACAATTTCTCTAGAATGTTAGAAATTTCGCAACCCACTAACAGGAGTGTAATCATGGCAAGCAACAAAATAGCATTGGTAATCGGAGAACTCACAGATACTGGATCGCTAGACAGTATCACTGGTGAATTGATAGCTGCAGCAAGCAAAGTAACCGAGAATATTGAGTGCCTTCTGCTTGGTGCTGGTGCTAATAATGCAGGGCACCAGGCCGTGCAACTTGGTGCAAATAAAGTCCATACATCGGAAGATTCCCTACTAACAAATATCAATATCGATGCACTAGTCGAGGCCTCCCATCAAGCTTCAAGTCAAATAAGCCCCTCAGTAGTATTGGTTGGTAAAACCCTGATTGGCAGAGATCTCGCTCCTCGGCTTGCATTCAGACTTAATGTGCCTTTGGTCCAAGACTGTATCGATATCGCAGTTGATGACGACGACCGGGTGATCGCAACGAGGCCAGTGTACGGAGGAAATGCCCTCGCCAAGTTGGTCTGCAACAAAGACCCTCAAGTGATTGCAATGCGCCCAAAAACTCTCGACCCATTACCCGCTGACCCCTCCCGCTCAGGTGAAGTGGCAGAGATTTCTCTAACTCTAGATGCTAACGTACAGAAAGTTAGCCAAATCGAGAGAATAACAGAGGAGCAGGAAGGCGAAAAACTTGAGGAAGCGAAAATAGTAGTGTCTGTTGGGAGAGGAATAGCAGGACCTGAGAACCTGCCTGCCTTCGAAAGCCTAGCAAAAACTATGGGAGCTGCTCTGGGGGCCTCTCGTGCCGTGGTTGATGCAGGATGGCTAGATCACAGCTATCAGGTAGGGCTAACAGGGAAAAGCATTGCCCCTGAGCTCTATCTCACATGGGCAATATCTGGAGCAAGTCAACATATGGCCGGATGCACCAACGCGAAAAATATTGTAGCAGTCAACAAAGATCCTGATTGCAACATATTCAAGGAAAGCCGCTTCGGAGTGGTGGGCGACTGGGAAAAGGTTCTTCCAGGGTTTGCCGCAATGTTGTCCGAAATGGGTATTTCCTAAGCAATACAATAGACTTGATGAGGCTTTGGAGTGGACGGCGGATTTCGATTTGATATAGAGAAACTAAAAGGTCATGTAGAATCGGCAGATGTTATAAGCATACATTTTCCGATTCTACGTCGAACACTACTCATCGACACTAGGTACAATAACAGCGCTCCTCCATCCGTAGACTTAGTCCCTATGGCATCTTCCCTTGAAGGTAGGTTTGCTGCGATCGAGATCATGCGCCCAGAATTCCCCAAACCAGCATCCCTGACTGTCCTTCCATGGCCTGGGACATCATCAGGCCTTATCCATTTTGGGGTTATTAGCTGTATACTAGAGAGGTTTTCGTACGGACCCCACATTCAATCAATGCGCTCGAAAATCCAAGAGGTATTACTAGAGATAAAAGCATTGGAACGTACTGAAGGAGTGGATGCAATCAACGGAAATGGCTATTACCCTATCTGGATGCGGAGTCGGTAGGCTCCGACACCTGCTCAAACAGAAGGAGCCCTGCCCCTAACATCCCTCCATCGTCACCTAGACCTCCGATGCTAACCCCAAGGTCTCGCGTCACCTCGTAGAAAGCTCCTGACCGCAAGGACGCCATTATCGGATTCAGCAATTTATGCCCAAGTGCTCGCATAACACCTCCCCCAATGACCAAGGTATCAGGATTCAGTATATTCACCACACTGCTGAGTCCGGTCCCTATATTTTTTCCAACATTTTCAATCATCTCTAATCTTGAGGCATCTCCGAATTCAACGTCAATATATTGGAATGGCTCTCTTGTACCACAAGTGCCCGAGCCTTCAAATTCCCTGGCGGCAATCTGCATTTCCATACCTGATCCCGAATTCATGGCTTCCAAACATCCATATTTCCCGCAGGAGCACAACCTTTGAGAGCCTCCATAAATATGCCCTATCTCTCCTGCAAACCCTCCACTCCCCCTATATAAACTCCCATCAATAATCAAGCCTCCACCAATACCTGTTCCAATAGAAACATAAATCATATTTCTTGCTTCAATGCCAGCTCCTAATCGAAACTCTGCAAAGGTAGCAGCGGTTGCATCATTCTCGATAGTATGCGTCCCTGGAAAGTTATCGCCTAGCATATCCCTTAAGGAAGTGCCCACCCAGTGCTTCAGATGAGGTGAGGCCTCCATCACTCCCCGCTCTTGATTGATCAAGCCTGCTACAGCTAGGGAACCCCCCACAAATGAGTATGCTGATTCAGAATGCATCCTAAAATCAACACACAGCTGCTCCATTCGGCCCCGTAACTTGTCCAAAGTTAGATTTCGAGAACTGATACTCTCTGCCCGCTCCATAATCTCGCCTGAGGATGACATTATGCTTAAGCGACAGTTAGTTCCGCCAATATCACCTACTAGAGCGACACGATTATGAGTACCCAGGTTGTCGACTCCGTTCTCCATATTACCGCCTTGTTCTCGGTGCCAACTCTGCCTGTCTCTTGATCGTCCTAAGCTGATCAAGCATCCAATCTCTATAGTAAACTAGCTGCACCTCTTCTTCTAATGAAGGCTCATTATCCAATCCGAGGCAAACCTCCACGTAGGATCCATCTAGGATTTCCGTAAGCTTAAAGCACACATGTAAGGGGGTTTTGCCTATGACCCCGAGCATCATCAACTCATGTGAGTAGTTCAACTTTCCCACGAAAAGGCTGCCTTCCCCAAGCCCCATATTACAAGAAATCTGTGTTCCTTCACGCAAAACTTCTTCAGTAACCAGCTCCAGCCTGTATTGAGGAGCAGCCCACTTTGAGCGACTGTTAAAATCACAAAGAGCTGCCCAAACTGTAGGCACTGAGACTAAAACGATCATCCCATCTTTCAAGCATCTCACTCGAATATCCGAATCGCTTTCTATTTGCAAAATATTCTGAACATGTTACCCCATTTCACATACACGTGGATGCGCAAAAAGATATAGATACCATTTAGAGCTACCCTAGGCGTGGCAATATTGACAGAGTATCCTTCCTCTGCTAGAGTGGCGCGGTGCTGCCCCACAGTAGGCAGCCAGAAGTGCCTTGCGCATAACCTCGCTCTTGATGGATGAGGATAATGGGAACAGTAAATCAGCTAGTTCGAAAAGGGCGGAAACGCCAGACAAAAAAACCCAAGGCCCCTGCTCTCAGGGTGTCATCGAACTCACTTATAACTAGGACATTCACAACAAAAGGCAGTCCTCAAAAAAGAGGTGTTTGCGTTCAGGTGCGTACGGTAACCCCAAAGAAGCCGAACTCAGCCCTTCGCAAAGTGGCCCGAGTCAGGTTGACCAACGGCATGGAAGTAACCGCATACATTGGTGGAGAAGGACACAACCTGCAAGAACACTCTGTGGTCCTAATAAGAGGGGGACGCGTCAAAGATCTACCAGGGGTACGATATCACGTGATTCGGGGTACCCTGGATACTGCAGGAGTGGATAGCAGGAAGCGAGGCCGTAGCAAATACGGTACGAAGAAGACTTAGTTCAAATGTAACAGCAAACTAAAGGACCACGAGCTTGGCAAACGCCACTCGTCTGTCAGCCACAGGCAATATATCTCAAGTATCAAAGGAACTAGTTAGTGTAATTATGGCAAGAAGAAGAAGAGCCGAGGTAAGAGCCGGAAAACCGGATCCCAAATTCGGGAACGAAGAATTGTCTCGGTTTATAAACAAAGTAATGCTCAACGGCAAGAAGACAATAGCGCAGCGGATAGTTTACAGTGCGTTGGACTCTGCCGCAGGTTCCACCAACCAATCTCAGATTGACGTGTTTGAGCAGGCACTGCGAAACACCACCCCAGCTATGGAAGTGAAGCCAAGACGGGTAGGGGGGGCAACCTACCAAGTTCCAATTGAGGTTAGATCACGAAGGGCCACAATGCTAGCAATGCGGTGGATCATAAATTCCGCAAGAGCACGAGCAGGCCGTCCAATGGCCGAACGGTTGGCCCAAGAACTTCAGGAAGCGTCGCGAGGTCAGGGAGCAGCTGTCAGGCGCAGAGAAGAAATGCATAGAATGGCTGAGGCAAATCGCGCCTTTGTACATTATAAATGGTAATTCCTGCGTAACAGCCCGGGTAGGCCACAAAACCGCGTCTTTGAAGCACCCCCATCAAGTACGTGTCGTGGGTGCGCTATGCTTTCACTCCATATGTGAGAAAGCGTAACAATGTAGTAGCAAATACTGGCTAGAGAGGGTCTAAAGGTTTCATAGGGATATGTCGGAGAACAGTTCTAAGAAAACACAACTATCCAAAGTCCGCAATGTAGGGTTTATTGCCCACATAGACGCAGGCAAAACCTCGGTCACAGAGCGTGTCTTATACACGACTGGAATCACCTACAAAGTTGGCACCGTGGATCAGGGAACTGCTGTCATGGACTGGATGGCCCAAGAACAAGAGCGTGGAATAACAATCACGGCAGCAGCAACCTCAACGGAATGGAATGATCACGACATCAACATTATTGATACCCCAGGGCACGTAGATTTCACTGCAGAAGTGGAAAGAAGCCTACGGGTTCTCGATGGTGGAATCGTCGTTTTAGATGCAGTAGCGGGAGTCCAGTCCCAATCAGAAACCGTCTGGAGGCAAGCAGATCGCTACGGTGTACCTCGAATCTCTTTCGTGAATAAAATGGACCGCACTGGGGCAGATTTTATTGCATCAGCAAATTCGATTAAAACTAGACTTGGCGGTCAGCCGGTGCCCGTACAAATACCAGTAGGATCAGAAGCCGATTTCGTCGGCGTGGTAAATCTTGTAACCGGTGAGGCCAGTATTTATGAAAAACAAGAACAAGGTCCTCCTCAGCTAGTTAAGCAAGACATATCTGTGCAAACAGAAAGTGTGCAGAACACCTTTAAAGAGCAGCGGGATCTCTTGCTCAATGCAGTAGCAGATAATGATGATCAGTTCCTTGAGTTGTACCTTGGTGATACTGAACCGACTATAGACGATATTCAGACTGCGCTCAGAAGAGCAACCTTAAAAAACCTAGTCACACCAATTTTTTGCGGATCCGCAAAGAACGGTATAGCGGTAGAGCCTCTTCTCGACGGAATAATAACTTACCTTCCTTCGCCTGAAGACGTGCCTCCAGTCACTGGCACTGATCCTACCGATGCATCGAGTATCGTCCGACATGCCCACGATGAACCATTCACTGCCCTTGCCTACAAAGTAGTTACTGACCCTTTTGCAGGGAGATTGGTATATCTACGGGTATACTCAGGCGAGGCGAAATCGGGAGCAATGGTATACAACGCTACCAGAAAAAAGATGGAAAGACTTGGAAGAGTGCTACGCATGCATGCTAATCGCAGGGAAGAATTAGAGGTCATTGTAAGCGGCGATATACCAGCAGCTGTCGGGCTCAAGGAAACGTTCACCGGTGACACTCTCTGTGATCGAGATACAGCCATCGTCCTAGAATCAATCGACTTCCCAGATCCAGTGATCTCAATTGCAGTCGAACCTAAATCACGGCCTGACCAAGAAAAACTCGCACAAGCCCTGATAAAGCTCGGGGAGGAAGATCCAACTTTCCAAATCCGGCACGACAAGGACTCAGGGCAAACAATCATAGCTGGAATGGGAGAATTACACCTGGAAATTCTTTTGGACCGTATGCGAAGAGAATTCGGGGTAGAAGCCGCAACGGGGCAGCCCAAGGTAAGCTACCGAGAGGCCGTCAACCAACAGGCAAAAGGGGATGGCAAGTTCATACGGCAATCAGGCGGACGAGGGCAGTACGGCCATGCTGTACTCACGATCGAACCCCTTGATAGAGACTCAGGAATACAATTCGAAAACAAAATCACTGGAGGGTCCATCCCTCGTGAGTATATCAAGCCCGTTGAAAATGGGGCCAAAGAGGCCTTAGGCTCCGGGATACTGGGCGGATATTCTGTTGTAGATGTGAAAATCACCTTGACTGATGGAAGCTTCCATGCCGTTGACTCATCTGAAATGGCCTTCCATATCGCAGGGTCTATGGCGGTCAAAGACGCCTTAAGGCGTGCCGGGTGCAGCCTGTTGGAGCCAGTCATGGCAGTTGAAATCACAACCCCTGATCAATTCCTTGGTGACGTTCTAGATGATCTTAGTCGCCGACGTGGGCTAATAGGCGAAGTGAGACTTGACCGCATCGGCCAAATAGTGCAATCTAAGATACCTCTGGCTGAAATGTTCGGATATGCCACTGATATTCGCTCACTCACTCAGGGTAGAGCTGGTCATTCTGTCCAGTTCAGCCATTATGATCATGTACCTGCAAACCATGTGGCTAAGGCATTGGCAGAAGTATAAAAAATCAGAAAGATAACTGGAGATTATCATGGCTATGCAAAAAATGAGGATCGTCCTTAAATCATTCGATCACAAAAGCCTTGATCTTTCGGCAGTCCAAATCGTCGATGCTGCTGAGTTAACTGGTGCCTCTGTAAGAGGCCCCGTACCGCTACCTACGACAATCAGGCGATTCTGCGTGATTCGGAGCCCTCATGTTGACAAGGATTCTAGAGAGCATTTCGAAATTCGCACTCACAAACGACTAATCGACATCCTCAAACCAACGTCGAAGACTGTTGATGCCATGACCCGCATGAGCATTCCTGCTGGCGTTGATATCGTGATAAAACAATAGGAACAACCAAAATGATCAATGGAATTTTAGGAAAAAAACTAGGAATGACTCGGGTTTTCGAAGAGAACGGGGCAGTCACGGCAGTGACTGTTATAGAGGCTGGCCCGTGCACAATTACCCAAATAAAGACACGAGTAATTGACGGCTATGATAAAGTTCAACTTGGCTTCTCGGAAACCAAGCGATTGAACAGCCCTCAACGCGGCCATCTACGACGCTCAGGTGGGATGTTCCGTGAATTGAGAGAAATACCAGTATCTGATCTTGAGGATCTTGAGGTGGGGCAAAGGGTCACTGCTGATATGTTCGCTCCAGGAGAGATAATCAAAGTTACTGGCATCTCAAAAGGCCGCGGGTTTGCTGGTAGTGTGAAGCGACACGGTTTCCATGGAGGCCCGAAAACCCACGGGCAGTCCGACCGACATCGAGCACCGGGATCAATTGGTGCTGGCACATACCCAGGAAAGGTCTTTAAGGGGCAGAAAATGGCCGGGCACATGGGGCAAGAGCAGGTGACCGTAAAAGGCCTCCAAGTTGTACAAGTGGACGAAGCAAAGAATTTATTGCTCGTAAAGGGAGCTGTCCCAGGGCCCCCAGGTGGCCTAGTGGTAGTTTGCAAGAGCTAGGAAGCTGAAATCGTGGAACATAAGCTGAAAAATACAAACGGCGACGAAATTGGGTTGATCGAACTAGATGACACAGTTTTCGGAGTCCAAATGAACAAGGGCTTGGTTCACCAAGTCATGGTTGCTCATCGCGCAAATGCCCGTAAGGGGACTGCGCATACGAAAACAAGGGGAGAAGTCTCCGGTGGAGGAAGAAAGCCTCGACCACAGAAAGGATCAGGAAGGTCCCGCCAAGGGAGCATTAGATCACCACAATGGCGTGGGGGTGGCACCGTGTTCGGTCCACGCACACGAAGTTACAAACAGCAAACGCCAAAGAAAATGAGACGACTTGCGATTCGCTGCATGCTAAGTGACAAGGTTTCCAACGAATCACTCACGATAGTAAACGAATTCACGCTCGACTCGTACAGTACAAAAAGTGTTGTCGCGACGATGGATCAGTTAGGACTGTCCGCCTCAGTGCTTATAGCAACGGGAGATATTGACAAAACACTAGCTAGTTCAGAATTAGATCAAGCACAACTCGAATACAGGACCCTCCATCGATCGGCGCGTAATCTAAGTAAAGTAAGAGTCACTAAAGCATCGCTGCTAAACGTTCTGGATCTGCTCAATTATGATCATCTTCTTATGACAGAAGACGCTATAGCAAGGGTACAGCAGCTCTGGTCGCAATCAAAGCAAAGCAAAGAAGAAAGTTAGATGAACATTTACGAAGTCCTAAGACAACCGGTAATCACTGAAAAGAGCACTTATCTTCAAGAACAAAATAAATACGTCTTTGAGGTCGCACTTACGGCCAATAAAGTGCAAGTTCGACAGGCTGTAGAAAAAGTTTTCGGAGTGAAAGTACTGTCAGTAAACATGGTAATAAAGCCTGGAAAGCAAAAAAGATACGGGGTCAAACTTTACATGACACCAAGGCGCAAGAAAGCCATAGTTAAATTACGATCTGGCGATCGTATTGAGTTCTTCGAGGGAGCGTAGTTTAAAAGAAATGCCTTTAAAAGCACTAAAACCTACTAGCCCTGGACAACGGGGTACTGTCACATACACTTTCGATGAAATAACAAAAAAGCGCCCTGAGCGCTCTCTAGTCGTGTCGCTCAAGAAACATGCCGGTCGAAATGCTCAAGGAAGAATTACCGCTCGCCACAGGGGTGGGGGATCTCGAAGGCTTCTGAGGATCATTGACTTCAAAAGAAACAAGACGGGTGTTACAGGTAAGGTCACAGCTATCGAATATGACCCGAACCGCACTGCCCGCCTAGCGCTCATTCAATATACAGACGGAGAGAAACGCTACATACTAGCACCAAACAACTTAACGATAGGTGCTGAGATAGAAGCGGGGCCAGCAGCAGAGAATCGCGTGGGAAATGCGATCCCATTAAGATTCATACCCACTGGCACGATGGTACACAACATTGAAATGAGACCGGGTAAGGGGGCTCAGTTAGTCAGGAGTGCTGGCGGGGCCGCTCAAGTAATGGCGAAAGAAAATGATTACACCCTGCTCAGGATGCCCTCTGGTGAAACACGACTGATACTAAGTGAGTGTATGGCAACTATAGGTCAGGTTGGGAATCTGGATCACAAGAACGTCAAACTTGGAAAGGCAGGCCACAACAGACATCGAGGCATTCGCCCCCGAGTAAGAGGTAGTGCCATGAATCCTAATGACCACCCTCATGGGGGTGGCGAAGGCCGATCCGGCATCGGGCTAATACATCCTAAGACTCCTTGGGGAAAGCCTGCCCTCGGAGCACGGACAAGAAGAAACAAGAGAACGTCAAAGTTCATTATCAGAAGGCGATACGAGAAATAGCTGGACCTTGGGTAACAAGATGTAAAGTCAGCTGATATAAAAGGGGGGGAAAGTGTCACGGTCGATCAAGAAAGGGCCTTACGTACACCCCAAACTCGAAAAACATGTGAGACAAGTCCAGGAATCTGGCAGTCGCACGGTAATACGCACGTGGGCAAGAGCTTCTATGATAATGCCTAACATGGTGGGGTTGACCATAGCTATTCACGATGGAAGAAGGCATGTTCCTATTTTCATGACAGAAAATATGGTAGGGCATCGCCTTGGTGAATTTGCTCCTACGAGAACATTCAGGGGGCATATTTCCAAATCTGAGCGCACATCACAAGTCCGAAGATAGGAAACTATAATGGCAGTCAGGTCAGTTAGGAAAAATATAAAAGGATCTCCTAAAAAGTACCGCCGGATCATTAACTTGATACGAGGACGGCGCTTGGTGGACGCATCGGAAGATTTAAGCCTGATGGCTAGTCCAATGGCTGGCCAAGTCGCTAAGGCAGTAAAGTCTGCTCAAGCAAATGCTGAGAATAATGATATGCTTACCGCCTCGAGATTGAGAATATCTGCAGCATTTGCTGACGAAGCCCCGAAGTTGAAGCGTTTCAAACCACAGGCGCGCGGTCGAGTATTTCCAATCATAAAACGTAGAACCCATATCACAATAGTGTTGGAAGAGGATCAATAACATGGGACACAAAACACATCCTATAGGCTTCCGCCTCGGAGGTATCAGGGATTGGGATGCCAAATGGTTCGCCGGGAAAGCTTCCGATTTTCGGAGGCTCATACAAGAAGACATACGTATTCGGCAAAAGATCGCTAGCTACTACAAAGACGCTGGCGTGGCTAAAGTTGAAATAGAACGTGGAAGCGGGGATCTCGCAGTCTCGATCCACACAGCACGACCAGGCATCGTCATCGGCCGACAAGGGCAAAGAGTTGAAGAAGTGCGAAACGCTCTCAGTACCCTCACAGGCAAACGGATACGACTAACGGTTCAAGAAATCAAACAACCAGAGCTGAGTGCACCTATAGTGGCACGCAACGTCGCCGACCAACTAGAGCGGAGGATTGCCTTTCGCCGGGCTATGCGGCAGACAGCCACAAGGACGATGCAATCAGGGGCAGAGGGTGTCAAAATCATATGCTCCGGAAGACTGGCTGGCGCAGATATCGCCCGAAGCGAAAAAGTGATGATGGGGAGAGTACCGCTCCACACTCTTAGAGCTGACATTGATTACTCGATAGCAGAAGCTGGAACCGCGATGGGTCGAATTGGGGTAAAGGTTTGGATTTACAAAGGTGAAATTCTTCCAGAGCGAAAACTACCTAAGGCAGATGATACTGAAGCAGGAACGGGTAAAGATAATAATAATGGCACCGAGGAGTTAGCTACAAATGCTGCAACCCAAGAGAGTTAAATGGAGAAAATCGCAACGGGGTAAACGCAGAGGTATCGCAACCACTGGCTCCACCGTAGCATTTGGCGATATGGGACTCCAGACAACTGAAAACGCTTGGATCACCGCACGCCAGATCGAAGCTGCTCGAAGAACAATAACCCGTCACGCAAGACGTGGAGGCCAAGTATGGATACGAGTTTTCCCAGACAAACCTATATCCAAAAAACCACTGGAAGTGCGTATGGGAAGCGGCAAGGCTGCCACGGATCAGTGGGTAGCCGTCGTAAAAAGGGGCCGTGTACTATTTGAAGTAGGTGGTCTCAGCGAAGATGTAGCCATTGAAGCGCTCCGTTTAGCGTCTCATAAGCTTCCCACTGGAACGAGGGACATAACTAAGGAAATTATCTAGGAAAAGAGCATCACGAATGACGATTGAAGAAATCCGAGAACTGTCAGATTCAGACCTGGCAGCAAAGCTAGAGGACAGTCACCGAGACCTAATGAATTTAAGGTTCAGGATAGCGACTCGCCAAGTCCAAAATGTACATCTACCACGAGCAACGCGAAAAGATATTGCTAGAATCAAGACAGTGATGACCGAAAGAGGGATAAGACAAGTCTAATGAACAACATAAAACGAAAAAAATTCGTGGGCAAAGTAGTATCTAACAGTATGAACAAGACGGCTGTTGTATCTATAGAGTGGCGTCAGCGCCACCTGCTGTATGGGAAACAAGTCAAACGCATAACGAAAGCCTACGCCCATGACGAAAACAATCAATGCCATGCAGGTGACCTCGTAGCAATTACAGAGACTCGCCCTCTATCAAAAACCAAACGGTGGCGCATAGTCGAAATATTGCAGCGTCAAGCTCTCTCCAGTGAAGAAGCCAATCAACTAACTCAGGGTGATGCACCCGAAGCGCAGGCTGCCAATACTGAACCAGAACAGGAATCCTTAAACGGCAATACTAACGAGAAATAACAAGAAATCCTAGCAGCAGCACTCATGCTAGTCAGGAGCTATCACAGTGATCCAAACATACTCGCGGCTAATCGTCGCGGATAACTCGGGAGCAAAAGAAATCATGTGCATCAATGTGCCTGGAGGGACCGGCAAGCGGTACGCCCGTGTTGGCGACATAATTGTAGCAGCCGTAAAAGAAGCTGCCCCAAACGGAGCTGTGAGAAAACACGAAGTGATCCGTGCAGTAGTTGTACGGACCAAATCTCCAGTACGCCGCCCAGATGGCACATACATAAGATTCGACGATAACGCTGCAGTAGTGTTGACGGACAGGCTTATGCCGCGAGGCACTAGAATATTTGGGCCAGTAGCTAGAGAATTGCGAGATAAGAATTTCATGCGCATCGTATCTCTCGCACCCGAGGTTCTTTAAAATGGCTATCAAAACTAATGACACCGTCCAAATAATGAAAGGGAAAGATCGCGGGAAGCGCGGATCTGTGATAAGACATGACCCAACATCCAATACTGTTGTTCTGGAGGGATTGAATTTAATCCAGCGCCATACAAAGGCAACAAACGAATTGCGTCAATCTGGAATCATCCAACGTGAGGCTGCGCTCAAGTCAGCAAATGTAATGCTTGTTTGCCCGCATTGTGATCGACCAACACGAACGATGATATCTATTGTTGAAATCTCTGGGAAAGAAACACATGTTAGAGCGTGCAAAAAATGCCAAGAAATAATAGATCAACCCAAGTAAATAGCGAAGCGGACACCACCAAGCCAAAAGCTCGTGCTCCCCGCAAGAAGGTTAGTGCGAAGCCTGAAGCTGGTAGTGATGCAGATCAAAAGAGTACAACTGCGCTAAAAAGAATGCGGCAGGTGTACCTAGATCAAGCTGTGCCCCAGCTCCAGACTGCTTTTGAGTACAAGAACTCGATGGCAATCCCTCAGATAAAAAAGATAGTCATCAACATGGGTCTAGGCGAAGCACTAACGAATGGGCGCGCCATTGAGAATGCCACGCAAGCGCTAAGACTAATATCAGGCCAGAAGCCTATGGTAACCAGAGCTCGTAAGTCCATAGCTACGTTTAAGCTTAGGGAGGGAATGCCCTTAGGACTGATGGTCACTCTACGCGGCCACAGAATGTATGATTTCTACGACCGACTCGTGAATGCAAGTTTACCTAGGATTCGAGATTTTCGAGGTGTTTCCAGGAAAAGCTTTGACGGAAGAGGAAACTTCGCCCTTGGCATCCGGGAACACGCCATCTTCCCAGAAATTGATTACAACACGATTGATAAAATTCGACCTCTACAAGTAATCATCGTCACGAGTGCCAACACTGATAGGGAAGCAGTCGTACTGCTTGAAAACATGGGCATGCCCTTCACCCGAGAAGTGGTAACAGACTAAGCATCAAACAGCGATATTGAACTAACTAGACTGAGGTGGAACGCACGTGGCAAAAACATCGAAAATAGCGGCATGGAGAAAGCCCAACAAATACAAAGTCCGCGAACACAACCGCTGCAACGTATGTGGTCGGCCTAGAAGCTATATACGCTACTTCGGGCTATGTCGCATCTGCTTCCGAAGTCGTGCCCTCCTTGGTGAGATACCAGGGGTTAGAAAAGCAAGCTGGTAAGAACAGAGAGAGAGAGAGATGACAGATCCAATAGCAGACCTTCTGACAAGAATACGAAACGCCATAATGGCCGGACACACTTCCGTTATCCTGCCGTCTTCTGAGATCAAGCTGTCCATAGTTAAGATACTCAAGGAGCAACGGTTTATACGAGACTACGATCTGGCACGAGACCAAGACGGACGGCGAAGAATACGCCTCCAATTAGCATACGACCAGCAACGCAACTCGACCATAACTAACCTAAAGAGAATTAGCAAACCAGGCCTGAGAATATACGTTAAGAAGAAAGATATACCGCGACCTATGGGCGGCTTAGGTATGACAATCCTCTCCACATCACAGGGTGTGATGACAGGACGCCAAGCATGGCGATCAGGGCTAGGTGGAGAATTACTCTGTCAAGTCTGGTAGGCGAAATCTAAATATAGCAAACACATAAGTGTGGGAGTAGCAATGTCCAGAATCGGTAAAATGCCAATACATATTCCTAGTGGAGTAGAAATAAATATTGACTCACCATCAGTATCTGTCAAAGGCCCTCGTGGCACATTAGCGATATCGATACCAAATGGCATCAATTGTGAGATTTCAGAAGAGACTCTCAATATAACGCGCAATGACGATCTGAAGCCAACTAAGGCACTACATGGACTTACCCGAGCCCTCCTCTTTAATATGGTCACAGGGGTGGATTTGGGTTTCCGTCGATCTTTGGAGTTGATTGGGATTGGGTACAGGGTTCAACAAAATAACGAAAGTATCACTCTTCAGGTAGGGTTTAGCCATAACGTTGAATTTGACCCTCCAGAGGGCGTCAAGCTAGAAGTAGAAGGCACAAATAGAATTCACATCGATGGTATAGATAAACAAGCAGTAGGCGAAGTCGCAGCACAAATCAAAAAGATTCGACCACCTAACCCGTATACCGGAAAAGGGGTACGTTACCTAGGTGAGCAAGTGCGGCTACGACCCGGTAAGACTGGCGGTCGACGAGCATAGCCAGACAAGGGACCCGACTCATACAGAAACAACTAAGGAAAATATAATGGCAAGGCTAAAAACAGCACGAGCACACAGGGTTGACAGACATCGAAGAGTCCGAAAGAAAGTGGCTGGCACTACATTACGTCCTCGACTCTGCACATTCAGAAGCTCTCGACACATATATGCTCAAATCATAGATGACAGTACGAGGAGGACCATTATCTCCGCTTCAAGCCTCGGAATAGATTCGAGAGATGAACCGCATGATAAGACGCAAGTTGCAACAGAAGTTGGCAGCCTTATAGCTAGTAAAGCTACCGACGCTGGGATTTCAACAGTGGTTTTCGATCGCGGCGGGTATCCCTATCACGGTAGAATAAAAGCGTTAGCCGATGCGGCAAGAGAGGGAGGGTTGGTATTCTAGTGGTATCTTCATTAAGGAAATCACAGACAATAGACGCTACAGCACTAACATTGACCGAAAGAGTTGTCAATGTCAGAAGAGTATCTAAAGTTGTGGCCGGTGGCCGGCGCATGCGCTTCGCCGCCCTCGTCGTAGTTGGGGACCAAGAAGGACACGTTGGTTTCGGAATTGGGAAAGCAGCAGCAGTTCCAGATGCAGTGAGAAAAGGTGCGGTAGTCGCAAGGAAAAACTTAGTTTCCATAACTATGAGTGGCACCACGATCCCACATGCTGTCACGACCAAATTTCGAGCTTCTAGGGTTATAATGAAACCGGCACCACCTGGAACAGGAGTGATTGCTGGAAACAGCGTGCGTGCAGTCCTTGAAATGGGTGGAATAACCGACATAGTCACTAAGGCACTGGGCAGTACAAACCCTATAAATGTCATTCCCGCAACTTTCAAAGCACTAGGACAACTGCGCAGTCCTGAGCCAAGATAGCAAATCGTAGGAACCTCATTGGAGAATTTGATGGCAGGTACCCTAAAAATACAATATGTCAAGAGTACAATTGGTTATCGAAAAGACCAAAGGGACACTATACGCTCTCTAGGTTTTCGAAAGCTAAATCAGATCGTTGAGCGTCCCGATACCAAGGTATTTCGTGGCATGATCCACAAAGTTCGCCACTTGGTGCGTGTTACTGAAGAGGATGTATCTCCTTCGTAACGTCTCACCCAAGCTAGATCATGGATCATTGAAATAACTCATAAACAGTAATGGATATATAACTAGAGGTAGTATGAAACAGCACGAATTGGCGCCTCCTAAAGGGTCCAAGAAAAAAAGACAACGAGTCGGCCGTGGTGATGCATCAGGCAGGGGTAGCTACTCCACCAGAGGGATGAAGGGACAAAAATCCCGCTCTGGGGGAGGTGTTAGAAGAGGGTTTGAAGGTGGTCAATTACCCCTCGTCAAGAGGATGCCACACCTAAGAGGATTCACAAACATATTCAAGATTCCGTACTCTGTCGTGAACATCGAGTCACTAGAAGGGTTTGAATCAGGATCCAACATAGGCCCTCAAGATCTGAAACTCTCTGGATTGATCCGGAGTAATAGCCCTCGGATCAAAATACTCGGAGAAGGTAGCATAACCAAATCGCTTAGTGTCTCGGCTCACAGCTTTTCAAAATCCGCACGGACAAAGATTGAGCAGGCTGGTGGGCAAGTGACGGAGTTGTAGTTGTGACCGAATCCCGATATCAACCACGGGCACGTTCATCTGAAAATGCAGGGACAGGCACTCTGATTCAGGCCGTTATTGCGGCCTTTCAGGCACCTGACCTTCGAATGCGCATACTTTTCACCTTTGCCATGTTAATCATATTCCGTTTCGTTGCTCATGTCCCAATTCCCAACGTGGATCAATATGCACTCCAAAACCTGTTTCAACAGGAAGGAACAGGGGAAGTACTGGGCATGATGAATATTTTTAGTGGAGGCGCACTTGAAAACATGAGTGTGGCCGCCCTTGGTGTCTACCCATACATAACGGCCTCCATCGTGATGCAAATTTTAACGCCATTCACTCCAAGCCTGAAAGCTCTGTCTCAAGAAGGAGAAATGGGTAGACAGCGAATAAACCAGTACACCCATTGGCTAACAGTACCTATAGCCGCATTACAGAGCTACGGACAGTTAGTCATTCTCTCTCAGGCAGGGGTTGTGCCAGGTGTGAGTTTTGCCCCTGAGCGCATTGTCGGCACATTAGCCGTAATTCTATCAATGATTGCAGGAACAATGTTCCTTGTTTGGCTAGGTGAACTTATTACAGAAAAGGGAATTGGCAACGGCCTTTCTATAATAATATTTGGTGGCATAGTGATTGGCCTACCTTCACTATTGCAAGGGGTAACAGCAGAACAAGGCCGGCCTATCAATTTGCTATTCTTCTTTGCACTGTGGCTAGCAGTCATCTACATCATCGTCGTATTTTCAGAAGCCGTAAGAAGAATTCCAGTTCAATACGGCAGATCAGTGTTTCGAGGCGGTCAGATGAGACGAGCAAGTGGCACCAGTTATTTGCCTATCAGAGTCAACTCAGCTGGAATGATTCCACTCATCTTCGCATTTTCCATCGTGACGCTGCCAGGAATTGCTGCAGCATATTTCGCAGACCCACTAAGCAACGACTTCGTGGCACGTTCTGCAAATTTCCTAGTCGGTGTGTTCAATGGATCGAGCTTCGTATACTGGGTAATCCTGTTCGCATTAGTTGTAATGTTCGCCTTCTTTTACACTTTCGTAGTCTTCCAACAGCAACAACTCCACGAAAACTTGCAAAAAAATGGTGGATTCATACCAGGCATACGCCCTGGTAAGCCTACACAAGAATATCTAAACCGCATCATACTCAGGATCACGTGGGGAGGGGCCCTCTTTCTGGGTTTCGTTGCGATAAGCCCCTATATAGTCGGCTTAATAAGTGATGTGCAAGCATTTGCCCAATCCCCGGTCCTTACCGGCACGGCGATACTAATCATGGTTGGTGTAGCCCTCGATACCATGCGACAACTGGAAGCTCAGTTGTTGACTAGGCGATACGAAGGATTTATGAACCGATGAAAGGCATGAGAAAAATATGCGCATCATATTGTTAGGACCGCCCGGGGCGGGTAAGGGTACTCATGCAGGAACCATATCCGCGCTTAAAAGCGTCCCTCATGTAGCATCTGGGGACTTATTCAGAAAGCACCAACAAGAAGAAACTGAACTTGGGGTCCTAGCCGCATCTTTCATGTCAAAGGGAGAACTGGTGCCCGATGAAATAACAATCAGCATGATAGAACAACGCCTAGGAGAAGATGACTGCAGACAGGGAATTATACTGGACGGCTTCCCGCGCACTGTTGGTCAAGCGACTGCTTTAGACGATCTGTTCGACCGGCTGGGCACCAAATTGGACTTAGTGCTGTATATAGCAGTTGCGGAAGGCGAATTAGTCAAGAGACTTGGCGGCAGAATTACCTGCAGAAATTGCCAGACTCCCTATAATCTGGTAAGCTCACCACCTAAAATTGAGAATGCGTGCGACCAATGTAACGGGGAGTTATACCAAAGAACAGATGATACTGCAGAAGCAGTCAAACAAAGAATTCAGGTATTCACTCAACAAACAATCCCTTTAGTCGACTACTACACCTCCAAAGGCTTGCTTACTGAAATAGATGGCGAGCAGGATATATCAGAGGTGCAAAAAGCACTTATTGCTGCAGCCTAATCAGGCTTTATAACTTCGGAGAAACGCACATCCCGCGACCCATACGGAAGATAAGTGACAGTACGGTAAAATGACAACCAGTAAAACGAAAAAAGTAAAGATTACTGATACCAAGTTCGGCATCACCATCAAGTCAAAAAGGGAAATTGATCTGATGCGTCAGTCAGGGTCCATTTTAGCAAGGTCGCTAGAGACTCTGGTTGAGGCAATAAGACCTGGAATGACAACGAAGGAATGTGACAAGATCGCTGAGCAAGCTATTCGAAGTCAAGGGGCAAAACCAGCTTTCAAGGGATACAGGGGTTTCCCTGCAAGCCTATGCATATCAGTAAATGACGAGATTGTTCATGGTATACCCGGTGACCGTATACTAGTAGATGGCGATATAGTGAGCGTTGACCTAGGGGCCATAGTCAAAGGCTACTACTCTGACTCTGCCCTTACTATACCGATAGGCACTATAGGCGCCACTGGGCAAAAATTAATAGAAGTCGGAGCAGAGGCATTACGAATTGGGATCTCCAAAGCACTATCTGGCAACAAGATTGGAGACATAGCTGAAGCCGTGGAGAATACAGTCAAATCACATGACTTAGAGGTAGTACGGGAATATGTCGGCCATGGCATTGGGAAACAATTACATGAGGAACCCTCAGTACCAAATTATAGAATGCCCACTAAAGGTCCAACTTTGAGATCGGGAATGGTAATAGCTATCGAGCCAATGGTCGTTGCTGGTAACTGGAAAACCACGGCCCTCGATGATGAATGGACAGTCGTAACAGCTGATGGCGCCTTATCCTCACACTTTGAACACACTGTGGCAATAACAGAAGACGGGCCTGAAATACTCACATTGAGAAAGTATGAGCAAGGCTAATTCCAAAGACACTCACGGAACGGGCACTCGTAAACGCGGATTATGGAGCAAATATGGTAAAAGACAAAGAAGCAATTGAGGTTGAAGGCGCTGTACGTGAAGCTATGCCAAATGCTGTTTTCAGAGTAGAATTAGCAAACGGACATAAAGTATTAGCGCATTTGGCCGGTAGACTCCGAACTAATTTCATTCGAGTACTACCTGGAGATCGCGTTCTGGTGGAACTATCACCGTACGACCTGACTAGGGGTCGAATCACCTACAGGTTCAAATAAGGGCACACATCACCCGCTACAGTAGTAGAAACAAGCTGATTAGAAAGTGAAGTATAATGAAGGTTCATGCTTCGGTAAGAAAAAGATGCAATAGGTGCAAGTTCGTACGCCGGCGACGAGTACTAAGGATAATATGCGAAAACGCCAGGCACAAACAGCGACAAGGATAGCTTCGGCTATCTGGGGTAAAACCTGTAACCAAAGGAATAAAAATGGCTATAATCTCCGGCGTAAACATCCCTGATGGTAAGAGACTAGAAGTGGCCTTGCGAAGCATTCATGGAATAGGACCAACTAGCTCCATTCAAATCTCTAAACAAGCTAACATCAACGGGAATCCCCGAGTCCAAGAGTTAGATCAGGATGAACTATCAAGACTTAGAGAGGTCATCGACAAGAATTACAAAGTTGAAGGGGATCTTAAGCGCGAAGTACAAGGCAATATCAGAAGACTTATAGATATTGGATCGTACCGGGGATTGCGACACCGCCGCGGTCTGCCTAGCAGGGGTCAACAGACCCAAACGAACTCAAGAACTAGAAGGGCCGGATCAAGGCGAGCTATATCAGGTCGTGGTCGTACCGTCAAGAAATAATCGAGTTTTAATAACGAATAAGCTAAGTTGGAAGGAGTAGGTAATGCCCCCTAGGAGGACTAGGTCTCGACGAAGAGAACGGAAATCAATACCACAAGGCAAAGCATATATTCAGTCTACTTTCAACAACACCATGGTTACCTTAACGGATACCACCGGCAACGTAGTCGCCTGGGGAAGTGCTGGAACAGCAGGCTTCAAAGGGTCAAGAAAAGGAACTGCCTTTGCAGCACAACGGGCTGCAGAGGGGGCTGCACGAAAAGGCATGGACCATGGCATGCAAAATATCAGCGTATTGGTCAAGGGCCCTGGAGCCGGTAGAGAAGCGGCCATCAGGGCATTACAGGGAGCCGGGTTATTGGTGACCAGCATCCGAGACGTAACGCCAATACCACACAATGGCTGCCGGCCACCTAAAAGAAGACGAACGTAATAGCGTAGTTGCAGAAAATCAGTAACCGCTGCCGCTACTAATAAATAACTCAAATAACTGTTGCAACGACGAGAGGAGATCACGATATGGCTCGCTACACCGGACCAGCCTGCAGGTTGTGCAGACAGGCTGGAGAGAAGTTATTCCTCAAGGGCGATAGATGCTACACCCCCAAATGTAGCGTTGATCGCAGGAAAAGCCCCCCAGGTGCCGTGTCTTTCCGAAGAAGGCGCCCTTCAGAGTACGGTACTCAGTTAATGGAAAAGCAAAAAATGCGTAGGATGTATGGCACGCTGGAGAAGCAATTCGTCCGCCTATTCAAGACTGCCCAAAAGCGACCAGGCTCCACTGGGGAAATACTGCAGGAGATACTAGAGCGTCGCTTAGACAATGTTGTATACCGCCTCAATTTCGCGAGCTCTCGACAACAGGCACGCCAATTGGTAAACCATGGACATTTCAAGGTGAATGGGAAAAAAACCGACATACCGTCCTACCTAGTAGATCCAAACGACCTTATCGAATGGAAGGAATCTAGCAAGGAAAAAGACGTTTATAAGAACGTGGCCGAAAACATCCCTACTCGTCCAGTACCAGATTGGCTAGAGCTGAATACCTCTGCCATGAGTGGAATCGTGAGAACCGTCCCACTTCCAGAACATGCGGACAACCAAATAGATAGCAGAGTTATTGTCGAATTTTATTCACGATAGCTTCACAGAAAGAAAAACCATGGAACAAACAACATATGCACTCACTTCTGAATTTGGCACGGAAGAACCAGAACTAGTCGAGGCCCCTGAGCCCTCCATCGAGGTACTTGAGGAAACCGAAAACTACGGGAGATTCCGATTAGGACCTCTAAACCGTGGCTATGCAACAACCTTAGGGGCACCACTACGAAGGGTACTACTGAGCTCACTTCAGGGAGCAGCTGTCACTTGGATCAAGATTGACGGCGTCCTGCATGAATATAGCCCTATCCCAGGAATGCGCGAGAACGTACAGACATTCATGCTCAACGTTAAGAAGATTCGACTTCGCGGGCACACTGGCCGGCCAGGAAAAATGAGACTCGAAGCAACTGGAGAAGGAGAAATTTCGGCTGGAGATATAATTGCTCCTGCAGATTTTGAAATCGTTAACCCTGAGCTTCGACTTGGTTATCTCGATGGGCCAGCCGCCTCCGTCTCGGTGGAATTCAATGTCGAAACCGGGGAAGGATATATCCCAGCTGCATCTCATGAGGGATTCCCTATTGGGCATTTGCCAGTAGACGCAATATACAGTCCTGTTGTAAGGGTAAACTACTCAGTCGAACGAACTCGGGTAGGACAATTCACTAACTATGAAAGCCTCCTTCTAGAGATATGGACAGATGCAACCAAGACTCCTACTGCCGCAATCCAAGAAGCTACAGATACACTCTTAGCCCATTTCTTCATACTGAAAACTGTAGGTACTGAAACTCAAGCCCCCACAAAAAGTATGGGAGTGTCTCCTGAAATATATAACATGCCACTCGAGCAACTTGAGCTAACTGGCAGAACATTCAACGCAATGAAAAGGCATGGGCTTTCCAAGGTAGGAGAAATCTTGGCAATGGCACCAGAAGAATGGTTGAGCATTAGAAATTTTGGCGAAAAATCGCGCACAGAACTTGACGCAAAACTACAAGCACTCGGTCTAAACGAGAGCCTTGATGGCGCCGAGGGCATATCTATCACAACCGAATCAGAAGAACCGGAAGATTTAGACCAACAGGTTGACGCATTAGATGATGAATTAGAGTCCGAATAGAAACCCAAAGAGAATAATTTTACAAGAGTGCTAGACTCATGCTAGGCTCTGGAACTTGGAGATCGACAACAAAATGCGGCATCGAATAGCAGGAAGAAAACTCAATAGGCCTACGAGCCATCGAATGCTAATGTTACGCAACCAAGTAACACAGCTAATCAAGCATGAACGTATCGTCACAACTGAAGCAAAGGCAAAAGAAACCCGCAGGCTTGCTGAACACGCTATCACACTTGGCAAAAAGGGATCCTTGCATCATCGCAGACAGGCTCTCTCAATGATCATGGAAAAACCCGTGGCACACAAACTTTTCGATGACCTCGCCGAACGGTACGCCACTAGACCCGGTGGGTATACTAGGATATTGAAACTGCAACCCAGAAAAGGCGATGGAGCTCCAATGGCTTTACTTGAGTTGGTATAGAATGCCTAAATCAGACCCGACACACAAACTTATTACTACTGATTCTGTTGCCGGAATACGAATTGCGTTATTGGTTGAATACTCTGGGACTAATTACTCTGGATTCCAGCTTCAATCAAACAAACGTACTGTTCAGGGAGAACTCGAGTCTGCGCTAGAAAAACTTACGGGAATATTTATCAGGATACATGGAGCAAGTCGTACAGACTCTGGAGCGCACGCCTTAGGACAGGTAGTTAGTTTCACCCACGATACCCGACTAGATACATCGACGTTCGTGAACGGTTTAAACTTCTATCTGCCAGATGATGTGAAAATCAAACACGCACGAGAAGTCGCATTGGATTTCAGCCCAAGACATGACGCTCTGTCAAGAACCTATAAATATCGTGTCTTAACCAGCAGAACTCCGTCACCACTACTCAACTACCGCGCGTTTCACTTTCCCTTTATCATTGACGTTGACTCCATAGAAGAAGCTTCTGATTTCCTAATCGGAACAAGGGATTTCCGACCATTTACCAATGTACCTAATGACGTCACGACGATCAGGAGGATTGATGCCTTAGCGGTTCAATCAACTACACAAATGCTGACCCTGACCGTCAAAGGCAACGCTTTTCTTCCAAAGCAAATCCGGAGAATGGTTGGCATATTGCTGGAAGTTGGAAAGGGAACAACAAGCCTGACGTCGTTCAAAACAATTTGTTCCGCTGAGAATGGACTACAGGCAGGACCTACAACCCCGGCCCATGGCTTATATCTTACAAATGTATGTTATGCTGACTGGGAATCATCTGAGCAAACAACTCTTCGTCATACTGCGACATCACACACTATGGAGGAGCACATGACGAATAATCAAGAGAAATACGAGGCAGTGCTATGCTGAAAATTCAAAAAAGCTATATGGCCAAATCAGCTGATATCGATCCGGATTGGCATCTGATCGATGCCGACAATAAGGTTCTTGGCAAACTTGCCGCAGAGATAGCCACAATTCTTCAAGGTAAACACCGGGCAACATACACCCCTCACATACCAACTGGAGATTTTGTCGTGATTACCAATGCGGAGAAGATTCATGTATCGGGTGATAAAGCAAATACCAAAATATACTATCGACATACAGGCTACCCGGGCGGCCTCCGTGAGAAAGTATACTCAAAGCTTCAAGAAGAGGCACCTGAACAGATAATTATTAAGGCAGTTCGGGGCATGCTTCCCAAGAATAAGCTTCGTCAGATCATGCTACGCAGGCTTAAAGTATATAGTGGCACCAGTCATCCACATACTGCTCAACTCGGGATTGCCGCCAAGCGAAAAGCCGCAAAGTAAACTATCCAGAAAATTCTAAAAGGGAGATCCTTTGACCATGACCACACAGCACTACTATCAGGGGACAGGAAAACGCAAAACTGGCATTGCAGAGGTACGTTTATACCCAGGAGGAGACAGCCTCACTATAAATGGCAAGCCTATGGATGAATGTTACCCGTGGTTCTCCTGGCAAGACACAATAGTAGAGTCTCTAAAGGCCACTGATCAATTCGGTAAGTACACAGTTGTCGCAAAGGTTCATGGCGGGGGAAAGCCTGCACAGGCGGACGCTATTCGCCACGGCATCTCGAGAGCGTTATTAAAGGCGGACCCACAGCTTAGGCCTGTCCTGAAGAAGAACGGCTTTTTAACCCGTGATGCACGAGAGAAGGAACGGAAGAAATACGGCCTCAAGGGTGCCCGTCGAGCGCCGCAGTATACCAAACGCTAATCAGAGGATCATATTTGACAATTTTGTCCCTCTCATTTGATGCCTTTCAGTGCACTAATGTGAGGGACTGGTGATGGATCAACCTCAGTGAGTAAAGCCATATAATAACTCACCCAGTCTCCTAAGCACGATCCTATAAGAATTTGTAAAATCAGTTCGTGGGTGTACCATAGCGCAGGGTTGTGGGCGTCAGCAGCCTTTAGCTCTTTCAAGTCCTCTTCAATTGAAACCACCCGAACCGATACTTCCCTACCTTCAAACAATTGTCTTGCCTTAGCTATCTTTTCTGGTGCCCTTGCCTCAAATGGAGGTCCTGGCACAATGAACACTACTTCTACGTTCCCTTGCATATTCTCTTCTAATTGATATCCGTTAACAGAATTGTGATTTGCGTCAGGAAACATTTCCGAAAATGCCCATGAATTTGCATTTTCGTTGATCTGGGTCTTCCAGCGCCGTGCAACGGAATCAAGAAAATCAGTCCCATAAACCACAACCACTTTCCCGGCCAATCCTATTGCTAACTGTTTAGCAAAATTCGTACTTGTTGGCATTGCTGGTGAATATTTATCCAGCACTGACTTAGATACTCTCCGCAATTTATCTACATCTAAATCACCACCAAATTGCGCCAACCCTAAATCACACAGTATCCCTAGCGACCCCATAAAACTGGCCACGACTGTCGTACGAGGCTCTAGTGTATCTCTAGGAAATCCAGGATAAACAAAGCCAGCCACGTCAAAAATAGGAACTCCGGCTCCCTTGGCTTTCTGATATAGCTCCCCACCGCTTGTGAAAACCACGAGCATAGCTGAGCGCCGTACTCCATCATCAAAACAAGCTAGAGTTTCCGCGGTGTTACCAGAGTAGCTTGATATAAACACAAGTGTGTTTTCATCGACCCATAAAGGTAACGAATAACCTCTCGAAACAACGAAAATAGGAGTCCGCAAAGCTAGTGACAGCACAGATTGAACAAAGTCTCCTGCAACCGCAGAGCCCCCCATTCCGGCAAACACAACAGCCTTGGCATCTCTATACGACGGCGGGAACGCCATCGCCGACACTTGCGCTGCAGCAGAGCTAATCTGCTCCGGAACTGTCCTCATACGTTCCCACATATTCGATGGATCCAACACCTTTATCGCTTCGAGATCGTCTAGTTTCTTTTGTTCAATAACCACTTATACACTCTATCAAATCTTAAGTATTGCTGCCTATGGCTGCACTAAGATTATCACCTAACGATGCAGATTTCTTGCAGATACCCGGAGGAAATAGCAAATAAATGCTTGCTATATGCTTATACACCTAAAGAGGTACGTAACCAAGAAACCAAATCACTAGCAACTGCCTGACTAGAGCCTTCCGCATACACCCGCAGCAATGGCTCCGTCCCTGACATTCGAGCCACAACCCAAGCGCCCGATTCGAAAACAAACCTAGTGCCATCTGTGGTATCACGAGATTTGAGTACCTGCGTGGACAGGGAAGCAGTATCAATTGCTTCCATTGCTTCGAGAATTGCACTTTTTTGGGTTTCTGTAATTGTCAGATCATGTCGGACGTACTCATGCGGTCCGACCAGAGAATACAGCCATTCCAGAAGTTCAGATATACTCTTACCAGTCCTATGTACCATATCTAAGATGAAGAGGCCACTGAGAATACCGTCCCTTTCTGGGATATGCGAGCCAAAGCCGTAGCCCCCACTTTCTTCTCCCCCAAGTAAAGCCCCTTCAGATAGCATAAGTGGTGCTATGTGTTTAAATCCAACAGGCGTTTCAATAACCGGTACCCCATATTTTTCGCCCAGCCTGTAAATCATAGCCGTACTCGTTAGGGATTTGATCAGCGGGCCTCGTAAAGATCGGACTTCAAGCAAATAGAGGCCAAGCAATCCAAAAATCTGGAGTGGAGTGAGAACGTTACCATGCTCATCACAAATTCCTACCCTATCCGCATCCCCATCAAGAGCAATTCCCACATCAGCCCTTGAATTCCTAACTGCATCCTGCAAGGGAACAAGATTATTATGGATTGGCTCTGGCTGTTCCATATTCGGAAAGGATGGGTTTACCTCAGAACGAATCTCCACAAGGCTTGTAGAGCCCCCAGAAACAAGCTTTCCGAAGTAACCTGCACCAGAACCATGCATTGCATCAACTATCACGCTCAAGCCGCTTGATTTGATCGATTCGAGATCAATCAATGTAGCAATGTGATTCAGATAAGAAGGATCAGGATTTAATCTCTTGATCAAAAGATCGCTATCTTCAACAGGGACACCTCCAAAGCTGTCTCCTATATCTGCTATATACGCCTCAATGGCAGACACTACTTCGGTTGACGCACTGCCTCCATAGCTAGGCTTGAATTTAAACCCATTCCATTGAGGAGGGTTATGGCTAGCGGTGATCACAATACCTCCAGCAAAGCCATTATCAACAACTGTGTAACTGACAACAGGGGTTGGACAAGTCTTATCCAATAAAGTCACTGAAACCCCAACCGCTGCTACGGCCTTTGCAGCTGCAAGGGCGAAGTCGTAAGACCCAAATCTGGTATCGTAGCCTATTACAATTCCCTGCTGACTGGCACCAATCCCTTGAATATATTTAGCTGTTGCCGCAGCACATACCCGCACATTCTCAAATGTGAAATCTTCTGCGATAATAGCCCGCCAGCCATCTGTCCCAAATTTTATAGGCAAATTCAGTTACCCCTCTCTTCAAGAATACTTAGGTTATAGGAAGATTCAAAATAGCCGCACTCGGTATTCGCCGAGCAGGCATGACCGCTACATTCTCTGGAATTTCGTTATTGGAATCTACAACCGCTTCATTTCCAACAATAGTACCGGGAGAAATTTTCACTCCATCTCCTATTACAACTCCTTGCGCCAGTATACTGCCCGCCAATATACAATTGTCACCGATTACATTCTTATCCCATATAAGCGAATTCTCAATCCGTGTATTACTCCCAACTATCGATCCTGAACCAATCGACACCGGTCCCGTAATTTTACTGCCAGCGCCTATTGTCACCCCAGCCCCCAAATAAATAGGCGACTCCAATGTCACGTCATCGGCAATTTTACAACCCTCCCCTTGCCATATCCCGCTCCGGTAGGCCAAATTTTCGAAGGGCAAACGAATGTTATCTTTCAAAACATCACTGTGCAGTTTGACGTAATTAGAGGGGGTTCCGATATCTAACCAATAATTCCGCGATTTGTAACAGAATACAGGATACCCATTTTCTAAAAGCGCAGGGAAAATATCAGTTTCAAACATCTGGAATGATTCAGCTGGAATTTGTTGGAGCACCTCAGGGTTCATTAAGTAGGTGCCTGCATTTATCCAAGAAGAGCGAATATCCCCTAGCCGTGGTTTCTCTACAAATCTTTCTATCTGATCTGATGAACTTGTTTCTAGTACCCCATACGCAGATGGATTCTCTACCGGTGTACCAACAATTGTAAGCGCTGCATGCCGGGATTCATGAAATTTGACCAATTCCTCTAAATCGATGTGCGTAAAAATATCACCATTACAAACTAAGAATTTACCGTCTTCAAGCAGCTCACTTGCATGGCGGACAGCGCCCGCGGTACCAAGAGGGCTTTCTTCCAAAACACAAGTGACTTTTAATCCCACATCGTGCTCGTCAAAGTATGATGTGATTGCATCTGGAAGGAAATTCACTGCCAGAATGGCCTCAGTGATTCCGCAGCTAGCTAAATCCCTTAGCATCCAATGCAAAAAAGGCTTTTCAAAAATAGGGATCATTGGTTTAGGTAAATTGTAGGTCAGTGGTCTAAGCCTACTACCCACACCACCGGCGAGAATCAAAGCTTTCATATGGCATACATCTCTTAGGGTATGTTTGTGTTATCGGCGTGTGTCCCACATATACATTCTTGAAATGCAAGAGTGGGGCGTTAGTGCTATTCTTAACAATTCGTCTGGCTTACAGACCCGCGTCGGTACGAAGGATATCTGCTTTATCCGTTCTCTCCCATGGTACATCAAGATCCTCGCGACCAAAGTGCCCATATGCCGCTGTGGCTTTATATATTGGCCGTTTCAAATCCAAATCTCGAATGATAGCGCCGGGGCGCAAGTCAAAATGCTTTTCAATCAACTGAGCAATGACTTCATCTGAAACTTTGTTAGTGCCAAACGATTCAGCAGAAACTGAAACAGGGTGTGATCTTCCTATTGCATAAGAAACTTGCAACTCAAGGCGATCCGCTAGCCCTGCTGCGACAATATTCTTCGCCACATATCGAGCCGCATAAGCAGCCGATCGATCAACCTTGGTTGGATCCTTCCCAGAGAAAGCACCACCGCCATGCCTAGCAATACCGCCATAGGTGTCAACAAGGATTTTCCTCCCTGTCAGACCAGTATCCGCCATCGGCCCCCCTGTAACAAACCTTCCCGTGGGATTGACGTATATCTTAGTTTCAGAATCAACCAAATGACTAGGCAATACTTCATTAATCACATGGTTGATCATATCTCGTTCAATGACCTCATGGCTGACTTCTGGGTCATGCTGGGCGCTCACTACAACAGTATGAATCCTTTTCGGAATACCATACGCATATTCGACAGTGACTTGCGATTTCCCATCAGGGCGTAAGTACGGCAAAACACCTTCTTTTCTTACTGAGGCAAGGCGTTTAGCCAGCTGATGGCTGAGGGAAATTGGAAGCGGCATTAATTCCCGGGTCTCATTACATGCAAAGCCGACCATCATACCTTGGTCTCCAGCCCCTGTGGCTTCGATCTCAGCCTCACCACTATGCCCGTTACCCCCTCGGACTTCCCCTGCAGTATCCACCCCGATAGCAATGTCTTTCGACTGCTCTTGAATCGATAGAATCACACCACATGTGCGTCCATCTATCCCATGTTCCGCCTGAGTATATCCTACTTCACGAATCGTCTCTCGAATGACAGCCGGCATATCAACGTAGGTTCCGGTACTGATTTCTCCCATAACAACTACCAATCCAGTAGTCACTGCAGATTCACACGCAACCCTTGCGTCAGGGTCTCTGGACAAAATTGCATCCAGTACAGCATCCGAAATTTGATCGCACAGCTTATCCGGATGACCTTCTGTCACTGACTCAGAAGTCAGAAGATAGCTCTTTGACTCGCTAAAACTAAGCGCCATAGTTATACCTCATATATCATAATTGCTGTAAAAATTCTCTTTGCCCTCTTAAAACTAGGTACCAATTTCCCAACTATTCATGTATTGGTTTTGCTCGTCTGTTGGCGTATCAATCTCAATGCCCATCGACACCAACTTCAACTCTCCTACCTGACGGTCAATCACAGTAGGTACAGGGTAAACTTTTACATCCATATCGTTCGAAGATAATCTAATGTATTCAGCACTTAACGCCTGATTGGCGAAGCTCATATCCATAACACTAGAAGGATGTCCTTCTGCAGCTGCTAAGTTTATCAAGCGCCCTTCACCTAAGACGTTTAATTTCCTGCCACTGGGAAGTGAATATTCTTCAACAAATGGTCGAACCGACCGTTTGCCTAACGCCATTTTTTCCAAAGCGGCTAGATTAATCTCGACGTTAAAATGACCACTATTGGCTATTATGGCCCCATCTTTCATTTTTACCATATGCCGTTGATCAATGGTGTGAATGTTACCGGTGACGGTAATAAAAACATCGCCGATTCCAGATGCATCGTCAATTGACATGACAGCGAACCCGTCCATAACCGCCTCTAGTGCCCGGATCGGATCAATTTCCGTTACCACCACATGTGCACCCAAACCACGAGCTCTTGAGGCAACTCCACGGCCGCACCACCCATACCCAACAACCACTACTTTACGGCCGGCCCATAAAAGATTAGTAGCCCTAGTGATCCCATCTAAGGTACTCTGCCCTGTACCATAGCGATTATCAAACAAATGCTTAGTATCTGCTTCATTCACTGCGATGATTGGGTACTCAAGCTTACCTTGATCGGCAAGGCTACGTAGCCTGATCACACCAGTTGTCGTCTCTTCCGTTCCCCCGATAATTGAGGGGAGCAATTCGCGACGATCTCTATGAAGCGTCGCCACCAAATCAGCTCCGTCATCCATAGTGATGTGCGGTTGGACGTCTAAAGAGGTATTAATATGCTGATAGTACGTGTCGTTATCCTCTCCATTAATCGCATAAACAGAGATCCCATGGTCAACTACTAAAGATGCTGCAACATCATCTTGCGTACTCAGTGGATTACTTGCACAAAGCGTTACATCAGCTCCACCTTTACTCAACGCTATAGCCAAATTAGCAGTCTCAGAGGTAACATGCAAACAGGCGACTATCCGTGTTCCTAATAACGGTTTCTCGCGTTCAAACCTTTCTGCAATGGAATTGAGAACGTTCATTTCCCGAGCTGCCCAAGCTATCCTCCTAGCACCTTCCGGTGCCGACTTTAGATCTTTTACGTCACTACCTATTTGACTCACAACCTCTCCCTCCTATCCATTGATTCACCCTAGTTATCCGTTGGACAAATTCAATATTCCGTGGGAAACCCAGCCTCTATCCACGGGCCTGTTCCCGCATCAATGCTATACAAACGGTTTTCTGAAATACCCATCGCTGCTGCCATTTCACAGGCGAGGCCACTACGGACACCTGCAGCGCATATGAACAATAAATCCCCCTCTTCAGGCAACTCAGTGAGACGTCCCAACACATCATCGACAGGCATTAAGATCGCACTTGCCACATGTCCAGTAGCATATTCATCTGGGCGTCTGACATCCACCACAATTGATCCTGCCTCAATCATACTGAGCGCCTCTTCAATCGATATCCTCTGATAAGGCTCTCCTGATTCTTTTCTTGGCATGGCTTCACCTCTTTCTAAGTCTCACTACGATCCAAGGGGAAAAGTACGAACTCGCCTTACTATCAAAGAGCCTCTCTGCATTAGGCACTCTCTAGGCGGCGAGCATTCTGTCCTAACCCACATCTGCTAGCAGCTAAATACCTTTTAAAATCTTCACCTTAGCTTGGCATAGTAGGATATCACAGTGCTACACTATTCGTCATCACGCCCTACAGCCACCCGTTATGGATTCAAGCTACAGGGAATAAACTAAGGAGCATTCATGAGTATTGTAGTTTCGGGATCTCTTGCATACGATCAAATAATGACTTATTCTGGAGAATTCAAAGAACACATCCTGACGCAACAGTCAGAGGATTTGAATATATCTTTCTTAGTGAACGGCTTAACCCGGCAATTCGGTGGTACAGCCGGCAACATAGCCTACACCTTAGCTCTTCTTGGCGAACAGCCAACCATCATTGCCAGCTTAGGTCAGGATTGCGAGCCATATCTGGAATGGCTTAAGAAGAATGGCATCAGCACTGAAGGCGTGACGATCAATCAATCTACGTATACAGCAACGGCTTACATCTCAACCGATAAAAAGGGTAACCAAATTGCCTTCTTCTACCCTGGCTCTATGGAGCATCCATCAACAACTGCAATTCTCTCTCATGATTCGGCAAATACCTTCTCCATAGTCTCCCCAGGGAATATACTTGATATGTCAGAGCTCACGGCACATTACAAGCAATCCTCCATACCATATATTTTCGACCCTGGTCAACAAATCCCAGCTATACCCCTGGCAACTTTATTAGACTGCATAGCTGGAGCGTTCCTCCTAATCTGCAATGCATATGAATTCGAAATGATAAAAACTATAACAGGCTACTCTATTGAAGATCTTTTACGCCTAACATCTCAAATTATTATAACTCAGGGGGCTTCAGGCTCCACACTGATCAACCATGATGGGGCTCGCGTAATCGAAGCCAAGGCGGTAGCATACGCTGCCGATCCAACCGGTGCAGGAGATGCTTATAGAGCTGGCTTGTTAAAGGGCCTTGTCTCGGGCCATTCCATAGTTAGTGCTGCGAAAATGGGAGCAACCTGCGCATCGTTCTGTGTGGAAGCAACTGGAACTCAAAACCATCGTTTCACACTTGACGAATTCACTCAGCGCAATCAAAGCTAAACAACCCCAACAAAGCTTTCAATCCAACGTACGTACAGGTCTATATAGCAAGAAACCAGAAGCGACCTCTACACAGGCTAAGTCGCATATTATCTGGGCTATCTGAGGCCCAGCCAGCGCAGCCAAGAAGCCTGCTATGATGCCCCCCCACTGACATCATGACGCGATCCAGAGACATCAAGCTCATCACACGACCCCGCAGCTCAGGCGCCGATTGCAACAGAACAGCGGTCAGCAGAGGCATAATAGAGGATTGCCCAAATCCGAGCAGAGCAATGATCGGATAAACAAGTAACATCCAGATATACGTGCTGGCGGAAAAAACAACCAATATGCGAACGGATAATGCAGCGGATTCCAAAGGCAAATGTTTCTTAAGGTTGACGTGGAATGTGATATACCAACCCAGTTATTGCCAGATGCGTTGAGTGCTGCTTTTAGCACCTGTAACTGCAAGTACCTCAAGAAAGACCTTCATATTTTGACGCCTAAATAGCCAAATGCTAATATTAGCCCTGTTCCATCGCAGGATCAAAGCGCAAGGAGTTATACCATGGGAGAACTTCCCTCGTATTTACCCATCGCCCTGTTCGTCGTGTGCCTAATTTTATCTGCTTTCTTCTCAAGTTCCGAAGCCGCATTCCTCTATCTTGACCGGGTCCGCTTGAGGCATCTCGTATCTACCAATGCAAAGGGCGCGAAGAACATTCAGGATTACGCAGAAAAACCTGGCCGCCTTCTGTCGACAGTCCTTTTAGGCAACAATGCCTTTAACACCGCTGCGGCGTCCTTGGGAACTGCTCTGAGTCTTCAGCTAATCGAAAACCAACAAGCTGGAATCATAGTAGCAACTGTGGCAGTCACAGTACTACTGCTTATCTTCGGAGAAATTATTCCAAAAACTATTGCGACAACCTACTCACTCAAACTGGCCTTACTCTACTGGCGGCCTCTCAGGGCTTTTGAAATTGCACTGCGCCCATTAATATGGTTAATACAGATTTTCGCGACTGGCGTCCAAAAAATCCTAGGCAACCCTACTGAGAGCTCTACGGTATCGGAAGAAGACATCAAATTAATTATTTCCTTAGGACGCCTAGAAGGGGCTGTGGAGCATTCTGAAGCTGAAATGTTGGAAAAGGTACTAGCATTTGGAGATCGCCAGGTTCACGAAGTCATGACCCCGAGAACCGAAATTATTTGGGTGCAAAAAGGCACGAATTTGCGCCAATTCCTTGAGCTATACAGCGAACATACGCATACCAGGTTTCCAGTTTATGAATCAAAAATGGACAACGTCATCGGGCTTCTATCGATTAAGGATATTATGAAAGCAATCGCAAATAAAGAGTTAGAAGATGAAGATGAAGTGTCTGAGGTATTCAGGCAAGCCTATTTTGTCCCAGAAACCAAATTAGTTTCCCACCTCGTCGCTGAATTGCAGCAAGCTGGGCACCAAATGGCCATTCTCATCGACGAGTATGGAGGAACGGCAGGATTGGTAACCCTTAGGAGGCTTGTTGAGGAAGTAGTTGGAAGAGGCGGGGAAGAAGGATCCCCTCTTATTTCTGAAGTCACTCCGATAGACGATTACACATTTGCTGTCGATGCAAGTATACGCTTGGAGGAGGCGAACGACGAACTCAATTTAAATCTTCCAGAAGGGGACTATGAGACCTTAGCGGGTTTCCTCCTGCATCTCATTGGCCGCATACCATATAAAGGGGAGCACATTCTCTATAGTGGATTTACTTTCACCGTGTCTGAAGTATCCAAGGTCAAGATCGAATCAGTCACCGTGACGGCCACAGCAGCTCACTTAGAAGATTAAACCCACTTGTTTTCTTAATGCAGTAAACTTCGGTTATGGTTACCGATATTCATAGAAATTAATTTTATCTGCTGAGGTTAGTCCGATGACATCCAAACCTGAAGTCTTTCTCGAGCGTCGATTGATCCGCCAAACTGAAAAGGCATTGAAAGAAGCTGGAATAACATCACCAACATCACTGCTTGTAGGCGTCTCCGGTGGGCCAGACTCCATCGCTTTGCTTCATATGCTATGGCGACTCCGAAAGCCGTTATCTCTCGATCTAACTGTTGCTCATATCAACCACGGTGTCAGGCGCCTTGAAGGCATAGAGGACCTTCGGTTCGTCCGAGACCAAGCTGCAAAATTCAATATACCTGTATTTACCCGAACCTTAGACCATCCAAAGGGAGGCCAGCACACTAAATCCGTATCCGAGCAATTTCTCCGAACAGCGCGTTATCAGTTTTTCGAGGACCTAGCAACAGAACTGAAAATTGACCACGTAGTAGTAGGACACACAGCAGACGATCAGGCTGAAACAATCCTGCTCCACTTGATAAGAGGATCAGGGCTATCTGGATTAGTGGGGATGCAACTCAAGGGTTCACTTCCCGTAACTGACTCCAACGTCCACCTAATAAGGCCTCTGCTAGCAATCAGCAAAGCCATGACCCTCGAATACTGCAATAGCGTTGGCATGAATCCACGAGTCGATTCCACTAATCAATCCAGTGTTTTCTTGAGAAACCGAATTCGCAACGAACTTGTTCCATTACTTTCCCAATACAACCCAGCAATAAATGAATCGTTAATACGTTTATCTCACTCCTCTTATCAGGCCACCGAATTCATGGAAGAGCACGTTCAACGAATATGGCACAACCTGGTCGAACAATCTCCAGCAAATATAACAATAAGTAAGAAATTGTTCGCCTCTGAGCATCCTGCAATTCAAGCCACTATTATAAAGAAGGCCTATAATCTGGTAGCGCCTCCCGACAGCATGATCTCCCAAAAGCAGATTGACGATATACGCCAACTACTGTCAGTTGGAGCCGGCCGCCAATTACGACTGCCTGGGCAAATCGAATTCACTACCACATACTCTTCTGGAGTATTTGATAAAAGCTTTGCAGGAAATCCTGAAAAAAATATCTTAGGGACACATCCCATCAATTTCCCAGGCGTAACTACGATTCCAGGTTGGAAAATTGAATCCTCCGTGGTATCCCTAGAGGATTGGACCACCAAATTTAACCAACTATCTCAAAACGCCTTTGTAGCGTCCTTAGATATGGCGGCCATTGGTACTGAATTCTATGTCCGTGGAAGACTACAGGGAGATCGGTTTCAACCAATGGGCATGATTGAAGACAAAAGGTTGCAAGACTTCTTCGTGGATGAGCATATTCCACAGAGTAAACGAGACCAAGTGCCCTTGCTGCTTAGCTCCTCAGGCCTTGTTTGGGTTGTAGGGCACCGAATAGCAAACTGGGCTCGCATTACCGACACAAGTACCACTGTTCTCATAACTGAATTCACAAAGCTTTAACTAGAGGGCTATAGAATTCTATTTAGCCGTGGATTCCTGGTCACACCAGGTATTCGCCCTCGCTTAGCAATGGGCTTTCCGTCAACTTCATGTATATCAGCCGTGAAATCATTTGGAGAAGCTCCCGAAATATAAGATCCAACTCCAAATCCTGTGACCGGGCTATCCAGCTCTCTAAATCGCGCAATCCGTTCCGGATTCAGACCCCCACTAACCCAGATGTTGACATGATTGAACCCCTCTAAATCCAAGCGTGCTCTTATTTCACGAACTAATTCTGGTGTCACCCCTCCTCGCTCAGAAGCAGTGTCAAGTCGGACTCCTCTGAGTTTTTCCCGAAGTGCACGGGCAACCAATAAAGATTCCTCTGCCTCATCCTTAAACGTGTCGACGAGAGCTATTCTAGCAACCTCAAAAGGCATGTGCTTATCAAAAGATTGCATTGCTCTCACCGTATCACCAAATATCAGAATCAAGGCATGCGGCATAGTCCCTGTTGCACTCACCTCTGCAAGTTTGGCCCCTAAGTTTGTCGAGCAAGAAACGCACCCACCTGTTACAGCAGCATAATCAGCAATTGCTGCGACATTTGGATGAACGTGCCGTGCCCCGAAGGACACTACTGGGATGCCTCCCTTTTCTGGAGAACCACCCGCAGCTTCAACAATCTCTGCAGCAGCTGTGGCCCAACCTGTTGACGATGCCAAGATTCCACATATAGCTGTTTCATAAAGGCCTAAGGGAACATACCTTGCCTTTATCCTTAAAACAACTTCCTTCCTGTCAATTGTGCTCCCCTCTTCCAGGGTCCATACCTCTGTATTTTCTTCAGGCAAAACCTTATGAAGAAGCACTTTCACTTCTTCTAGCCCACAAATAATTCCTGGCCTATTCGCAAAAAACTCCATAATCACAGTCGGATTCATGTTTTCTAGCCTTAGAACCTCCATAGTTCTATGGAAATACACATCGGCAGTATCCCCATGAATTATTGAAGGGCTTATCCCAAAATCAGGATTGCTCATGGAAACTCCTCAGAACAAGAATTCTCTATTCATCCTTCACTGTTACCCCAAGAATGGTGCCCATATGGTGGAGGGCATATTTATGTGCACCCTGATCAAATGATGCAACCGCACCACTAACAACCTCAACAGCAAGGTCCCTGTTGCGTGCGTCAGCAGCTGTATGCATAACACAAATATCAGTACATACCCCAGCTAGCATCAGCTCTTGAGTGCCTGATTTCTTTAAGCGATCGTCCAGATCCGTGTCGAAGAACGCACTGTAACGTCTCTTCCTCACTATGCTATCGACGTAAGGAACAAGTCTATCTATAACATTAGCTTCCTCAGTTCCTTTGATGCAGTGCTCAGGAAACATTTGGAATTCGAGATCGCCCACATCGTGGGAATCACCCACAAATAGAATAGTTGTCCCTTTAGTTTTTTCCTGCACTATTAATTGCTCCACCCGCGAAATGATCTTGACTGCCTCATCTCCAACATAAAGCGGCCTCCCTGGCTCCAAAAAACCTACCAGCATATCTATAACCAATAGAGTTTTAGACATATTTTTGGCCTCCAAGTCCCTTATTCAGCAACTTTTCGTAATCCCACAGCATCGCTCAAGGCTAAGTGGTTTACTATCCTTCAGCGAGGTGAAGCTTGGTTTCCGAATCTTAACCTCATTAGCCCCTTCAAATCTTCTATCACTGTACTGGCTATTCTTACTCGTGTATCTGGATCATCAGTCCATATTATCGGAATATCTTTTCGTTTGAACCCAAATCTTTCTGCAAGAAGTAGTAATTCCGTATCAAAAAACCAAGCATTATCTTCAACCAATGGCATCAGAGCCTTGGCCGCTAAGCCAGAAATAGCTTTGAACCCACACTGAGCATCTGTGATACCAGAAAGGAATAGGCATTTTATTAAAAAAACATAACCCCGTGATAAAGCTTCTCGCTTTAAAGATCTACCAACCACTCTAGATGCTGGCAACAGACGTGACCCAACGGCTAGATCAAACCCATCGTGCTCAATGGCATCAACTAAAGGTATCAGCGATTCAAGCCCTGTAGAAAGATCAATATCCATATATACCAATATAGCCGCACCGTTATCGATCCACGCTTGCTTCAATGCTCTCCCTCGACCACGTTGGGTAAGGTACAATGTATCAATATTGTCGAATTCTGACATCAACTGCTGGGCAATATTGAGGGTCTGATCAGTGGATCCATTATCAGCCACAATAATCGTCCATTCATAGGGGAAATGATCTGTCAAGAACATTCTTAACTTCTCAACAGATTCTCTGAGAATCTTTTCCTCATTGAGAACCGGCAAAACAATACTGACTCGGCTACTATTGGGCCTCACGGCAGTGTTATCTCCTTCTCAATGACTTTTTCAACATCCCACACAATTGTACGACATCCGAATAACAACTGAACATTTCAGCGACGCTTCAACTATAGCGAGATCACTAAGCGTTCCAAAGATAACCGAATGTTGGCATTCATCCCAATATTACGTATTGCTACACTTATTGCCTGAATAGAATCCAAAACTGCCTCAGGGGTAGTTTGACAGCTCAATTCTTCTGTCTTATCGCTGAACTGCGAATATAGAACCCCTTCCTGCACACCATACTGCACTACCAATATGTCTCTATACCATCCCACCCACAACCGCAGCAATCGGATTATCTGCTCTCTTGATCTGTCAGCACTTTGCTCAAGAACTGGCACCATTCCCAATCTTTCAGGAATAGCTTTATCAAATATTTCCACAAACTGCGTGAATTTACTGTTTAGCTCAATTTGCCATTCCTGGTTTTCCATCAAAGCGTCAGCAAGTCCCGGCAACCCCCTTGCAGCTCTAGCAATCACAGATGCTGAATCAATAGGAAGTAGTTTAACGTCTACTAGGTAGCTCATCATAGACTTGAATGAAACAGGGCTTATAGTCACTAACTGACATCTAGACCTCAAAGTATCCAACACGGCGTGGGAATTTGCTGCTAGAAGCATAAGCACAACATTAGGCGGTGGCTCTTCCAGCAATTTAAGGCAGCTGTTTTGAGCTTCATTACTGATTCGATCTGCATTCTCGAAAATTACAACACGCACTTTCCCCTCTACAGGAGTCAGTGCCAAGGATCGTGATATATCACGTAGGATAGCAAGCTGATTCGAATTTTCAACGCCAGAACTCGCTTCTTTTTGTATATCTATAGTCAAGATGTCAACGTGCTTACTGTCATTAATTCTCACACACTGATAACAAGTTTCGCACGGCTTATCACTACTAAGACAATTCAGGGCCTTAGCAAACTGCAGACCCATAGCGCGTTTGCCTGAAAATTCAGGACCTACGATCAGATAGGCATGAGCCCATCGCCTGGCGATAATGCTATCTTGTAGCAATGCCACCTCAGGTTCGTTGCCAATAATATCCCACACTCTTGTTCCTTCTATGGTCGTTAGTAAATTATAGCTGCCTTTCGGCAGCAATCAAATCGTGAAACGTCTGCCGGCGACGCACGATGCGCGATCCCTCGCCATCAACTAGCGCAACTGCCGGTTGCAATGCCATATTGTAGTTGCTACTCATTGACAGACAATACGCTCCAGAAACTGGAATCGCTACAATATCCCCCGCAGATACGGATGGCAACTTAATGTCACGCACCAAAATATCACCGGATTCGCAATATTTGCCCACAATGGTCACAACGGATGTTGCTTCATCCGTAGCCCTATTGGCAAGAATAGCCTCATACGAGGAGCCATAAAGTGCGGGTCGTATATTATCCCCCATTCCACCATCCACTGCACAATATACTCGTATCCCTGGAATTTCCTTGACGCTGCCGACCGTGTAGAAAGCAACCCCTGCTGTCCCAACAATAGACCTACCAGGTTCAATAACTAAGCGCGGCAAGTTAATCCCTCTCTTCTTACACCCATCCACTACACTCCCTACGATTGTACTAGCGTATTCCCTTACTGTAGGAACACTGTCGTTGCGCGTGTATGGGATTGCAAAGCCTCCGCCTACATTCAACACCTCCAGCTGCAATCCTTCTGTAACCGCCTTCGCTGCAAAATCAAGCACTATCTCGATCCCCTTAACATAATCTTGCAATTCTGGAATTGGGGACCCTAAATGAAAATGCAAACCCCGCACGGTCACATATTGTGAGTTGAGCGCTTGTAGTAACAATTCATGAGCCATCCCCGTCACGATCTGAGCTCCAAATTTACTGTCAAGCACCCCGGTAGCTGTATAGGCATGGGTATGAACATCAAAACCTGGGGTTACCCTAAGCAGCACATTTTGAACAGTCCCTTCGGTTTTGCAAATATCCTCTATCAGGCCTAACTCATGTAGGTTGTCCACAACCACATACCCGATCCCATACCTCACAGCATCCCGCAACTCTTCTGATGTCTTATTGTTACCATGGAAATACACTTTCTCCGGAGAGAACTGAACCTCCTGAGCAAGTGCGAGTTCCCCTCCAGATACTACATCTAAGCCAAGACCTTCTTCCTTTATTATAGTTGCCATCCAGAGTGAAAGGAGGGCCTTACTGGCGTAAACAATCTCAACATTACTGTATGCATTTGAAAATTCCTGTACAAATTCTCGACACCTGGCCCTAAGCGTTTCTTCATCATAAACATATAGAGGCGTTCCATATTCCTCGACTAGGCGAATCGTATCGCACCCACCTATTTCAAGATGCCCTAAAGCATTCGCCGTACTGCTATCCGGCAATATATCGCCTAGTAAGTCAATAGTCATCAAACTCTCCTAACGATTACAGATAATGAATAGCGTATTATCATATTTTACAGACAAATACCACCCAACAATAACCCTATCACAACACCTTCACGTCTTAGTTCGCTGATGCTAACTCTATCCCATTCATATATCAAGTCTTATAATACTCTCAAGCTGCAGGCATTCTTTATAGTGAAATGTCCGTTAATGCAAGTCGTTCAAGCAGTGGGAATCATGGAGGCATCTTGGACTACGATCAGGCTATCTATCAATTGCTATCATTACCCAATTCTGAGACTGGTCCCCAGGATCAACAGGCAACGAAAAGGTTCTACAACTTGGACCGTATTAACGCCTTAATGGAACGTCTTGGAAATCCTCAAAATGATATCCCAACCATTCACATTGCAGGTACGAAGGGAAAAGGCAGCACTGCAGCAATGATTACCTCCATCTTAACTGCCGCAGGATACAAGGTCGGCCTATTTACTTCCCCGCATATTCATGAATTCCGTGAGCGCATTCGCATTGGGCTTGAACCCATAAGCAAGGAACTGTTCGGTGCTCACTACGAAACACTCTCCCATGAGATTAGTAGTATGGAAAACCATACTACTAATGACATCACATCAGTATTCGAAACATTAGTGGCAATGGCTTTCACAATTTTTTCAGAAGAGAACGTTGACTTTCAAGTCTTGGAAGCAGGATTAGGGGGAAGATTAGATGCTACTAACATACTGCATTCTCCCCTCGCATGTGTTATCACCTCCCTTAGCTTGGACCACACAAGAATCTTAGGGGATTCAATACAGGAGATAGCTCACGAAAAAGCTGGCATTGTCAAATTAGGCGTTCCGCTTGTGTCCTCCCCCCAAACGAATGAGGCAATGAAAGTAATTGAACAACGTTGCTCAGACATGGGAGCATTATTATATGTTCCCAGCAACGAATGGACAGCGGACATCATTGAACAAACTTTCGAAGCCCAAACTTTCCAGATCCTCAACAAGAAAGATAATCCCGTACATCGAACTCCGCTGCTCGGAAACCACCAAATTGAGAATGCTATCGTTTCATTAAAGACTATCGATATCGTGACCCAGGCCGGGCATCCAGTCTCACAAGCGGCTAAGTATCAAGGATTAGCTAATGTCCAGTGGGCTGGAAGGTTTCAGGTTCTAAGCACGAACCCTTTAGTCATAACTGACGGAGCTCATAACGTTGACTCAGCAAAACGATTAAGGGAAACAGTCAGTCAGTACATTACCGACCTCGACATTACCTTGATATTCGGGTGCGGAATTGACAAGGATGCAAGTAACATCGCTAAAGAACTAAGCCTCATGAATCCTAAGAAAATCATCACGACCCGTAGCAGGCACCCAAAAGCATTTTCCGCTGAAGAGATCCGAGGATTTTTCGAACGATTTTCTCAACCCTGTACTGAAATGGACTCAGTGGCATCTGCCTTGACCTTCGCTATCGCATCCAGCGGAAATACTGATGCAATCCTAGTGACGGGCTCTCTTTTTATTGCATCCGAAGCAATAGAGTGGGCTACAGGAAAAACTCCGGAACTGTACACTACTAGATCCCCTGTACTTTAAGTGCCACAGTACATGAGGTACCTTCATACGCATAGTATCAAAATATAAGGAGAAGGATATGACCAAGCACATCGGGATAATCGGCTCCGGAATCATGGGATCAGGCATTGCACAAATAGCAGCACAAGCGGGTTATTCCATCACCATGGTTGACCTCACTGAAGCTCAATTGTCAACGGCTGTTGCCCGTATCAAAGCCGCCCTCGAACGCTCTGTTTCACGCGGATTCATTACAGACGAAGTAATGAATACTGCTATCGCCAACATAGCTACTTCTGACTCTATTTCTTCTGTAGAAAAATGCGACCTAATCATTGAAAACATCTGGGAAGAACTCGCAGCAAAGGGGGCTCTCTTAAAGCAATTAGAGTCATTAGTTCCTGTGACTACAGTCCTAGCGTCGAATACTTCCACTATCCCTATCACAGAATTAGGAGCGACAGTACAGCACCCCGATAGGGTCATAGGTATGCACTTCTTCAACCCTCCTTATGCAATGAATCTAGTGGAGGTTATTAGGGGATATCACACAAGTGATAAAGCAGTGAAAGTTGTCACCGACCTATCACTGGCGCTTAACAAGACACCGGTTCCCGTCAACGACACCGCTGGATTTGTTGTAAATCGACTCATAGCTCCCTTCTTGAACGAAGCATCCTTCCTGTTACAGGAAGGGGTCGCCACTAAAGAAGATATTGACGAATGCGTACGATCCGGCCTGAATCACCCTATGGGGCCTTTTCAATTAATGGATCTAATAGGATTAGATATAACCCTTCACGAGATCATGACTGTTTTCGAGCACACCGGCGATCCAAAATATAGGCCAAGCGGATTATTGCAGCAAATGGTCACTGCCGGTCAATTAGGGAGAAAAACAGGAAGTGGTTGGTATAC
>Ga0114999_10000459_pt1 | contig 60613 bp, 57 predicted proteins | sample ArcticOcean_MG_C_3_FD_89820 | JGI IMG/M metagenome (GOLD analysis project Ga0114999, IMG submission 89820) | Marine microbial communities from western Arctic Ocean - ArcticOcean_MG_CB8_126 | ecosystem: Environmental > Aquatic > Marine > Oceanic | place: Arctic Ocean: Canada Basin | collected...
ATGAGAACCGGCCCTACGGTATCGCCAGCCTAGAGTTGCAAGAAGCCATCTACGCCAGTCCTCACCCGTACCACTGGCCGGTCATTGGGTACATGGACGACCTAGACGCAGCCTCCCTTGAGGACGCTCACGCTTTTTATCGACAGTATTACGGGCCTGCGAATGCTAGCCTCGCCATCGCCGGAGACTTTGAATTCGATGATGTGCGGAATTTGGTTGAGAAGTATTTTGCTGACTTGCAGGGAGGTCATGCCGCCCCAAAGTCGCAACCCTTGGACGCTCCGCTTACGGGGTTGGTCCAGCGAACTCTCTACGATAATGTGAACCTGGCGCGGGGCTCCCTGGTATGGCCGGGGGTTCCGCATTTCCACCCTGATGAAGCGGCCCTTGATGTCCTCTGTGACATCATGAGTGATGGTCGTAGTTCCCGACTGCATCAGAAGCTGGTGTACGAGAAGCAGCTTGTTCAGAGTGTGGGCATACGCAGTGGCACGGCGGAGTTGGCGGGGGATATCCAGTTTGAGGCCACAGTTTCTGACGGCCACACCACGGACGATGCCTTTAACGAGGCGATGTTGGTCATAGAAGGGCTCCGCAGCCATCCGCCAACGGAGGAGGAAGTTGCCCGGACTAAAAATCGCATTGAATGGGGACACGTTCGCCAACTGGCCAACGTTGGGGGATTTGGTGGTATTGCCAACCAGCTCAACTCCTTCAATATCTACACCGGAAATCCGGACCTGCTGAACACCGATATTGAGCGGTATCTTGCCGTGCAACCTGAGGATGTACATCGTGTTGCCAGCAAGTATTTGAACGAACCGCGTGTGAAGTTTGTCGTTATTCCTGAGGCCTTGCGCTCATCCCAACCGAAAGCTGCCACACCTATTGATCGTACAATCCAACCCACTGCTAGCGCGGCTCGATCCTTTACGCCCCCTGCACTCCAGAGCGGGCGGTTGGCAAACGGCCTTGAGGTCATCGTTGCAGAAAAGCGTGGCGTTCCCGCCGTGTCCTTTGCTGTATTGCTTGCCTCCGGAGCCTCCTCAGATCCCACTGGTTTGCCGGGGCTGGCATATATCACTGGTGATATGCTTCAAGAAGGGACAGAGAGCCGTTCAAGCAACCAGATTGCTGAGGAATTTGAGTTCATGGGCACCCGGCTTGGAATCAATGCTGGCCGTGAGCAGACATCACTATCGGTCTCAACGCTGACCAGGGAGTGGCCCAAGGCGCTAAACCTTGTGGCAGACCTGCTTTTGCACCCGGTGTTCCCTGAGGAGGAACTTGTCCGTGTGAAGAACGAGACCGTCATGGATCTTCGCCGAATACAGGACGATGCTACTTCAGTGGCGAGCCGGGAGTTTTCAGCGCTTATGTATGGGGTGAAAAGCCCTTACGGCCATCCTGTCTATGGAACAGAGGCTGCGCTTGAAAAGATTACCAGGAACGACTTGCTGTGGCATTTCCAAAGTAACTTCAACCCCTCCGTGGCTACGTTGGCCGTAACGGGTGACGTCTCATTGGGCGAGGCAATGAAGCTTGCTGAAGAAACCTTTGGTGGCTGGAGTGTGCCTGCCAAGGCGTCTTCTCCTGCACAGGGGAAGACCGATAACCAAACGGGCATCGCCAGGGACAAGACAACCATCTATTTACTCGATAAACCCGGTGCAGCTCAGTCTGTGATTCGGGGAGGGATTCTCGGTCTACCAAGGGATGACCCCGATTATTTCCCGCTCATGGTATTTGACCACCTGTTTGGAGGGCAGTTCACGGCTCGACTCAACATGAACCTGCGCCAGAACAAGGGCTACAGCTATGGGTATCGCTCCTGGATTGAGTGGCACAAGGATTCTTCGTCCCTACTGGTTGGTGGGTCCGTGCAGACAGAGGTGACAGCGCCTGCGGTGGTGGAAACCCTTAAGGAGATTGCGGAGGTTATAGGCTCCAGACCCGTTGAAGAAGGCGAGTTCCAGGCAGCGAAAGACGCACTGCTCCAGGGGTACCCCTTAGGGTTTGAGACTCCATGGCAAATGCTTAATCATCTTGGGCCTATCATCCACTACGGATTGCCGCATGATTATCTTTCCACGTACTCTGCCAGTATCACCAGCGTGACTCTTGAGGATGTGCAGAGGGTGGCTGTTGAGCGCCTGAGTAAGGATGGATTGACGTTGCTTGTGGTGGGAGACAAGGCAGTGATTGAGACTGACCTCAGGGGTATTGGCCCGGAGGTTGTTGTGATTGATGGTGAAGAATAACGATGCAGGGGCGATGATAATGTCCGCTTTGGTTAGCGGGCATTATCTGCCTTGAATCTTGGAACGCTATAATGTCGCACGACACTCGAAATTGGAAGGGCTTTCATGCAAGGAATGCTATTTCTGGGTGACAAAAAAGTAGGATTACGAGAATTCCCTGAGCCTACTCCAAGCGGGAGCCAGGTTGTTGTGAAAATGAAGGCCACGGGCCTGTGCGGGAGCGACTTGCGTCCATACAGGTCTACGCTTGATGGTTTGGGAGTCAGAGCCAGCGTTATTGGTGGCCATGAGCCGTGCGGCGAGGTTGTGGAACTTGGCCTGGATGTCCGCACCCTCAGCGTTGGGGACCGTGTGATGGTTCACCACTACAGCGGCTGTGGAAACTGTGAGCACTGCCTTTCAGGCTGGGCGCAGTTGTGCCAGAACGGCATGACGCTGTACGGCTCCCAGGCCCACGGTGGGTTTGCAGACTACCAGTTGGTTGAAGCCCACATGTGTGTGCCAATGCCAGATTCGTTGACCTATGAAGAGGGCGCTGCATGTTCATGCGGCACTGGAACGGCTTATCAGGCTATCAAGCGATTAGGAGTCTCTGGCAGGGACACCTTTGCCGTTTTCGGTCAGGGGCCGGTGGGTCTGAACGCTACACTGTTTGGGGCAGCTACTGGGGCCAACGTGATTGCCATCGATCCCATTGCTGAGAGGCGGGAGCTTGCGCTTAAGCTTGGTGCTTCCCATGCGATTGACCCAATGGCCGTTGATCCGATTGAGGCTATCAAAGAGATAACCCATGGAAAGGGCGTGGAAGCGTCTCTGGATGCATCAGGAGTAGGCGAGGTAAGAAGGACGGCCGTGCGGTCGACCCGCGTTTGGGGTCGAGCCTGTTTTGTGGGAGAAGGCGGTGGTGTGAACTTTGAGGATGCCACCAACGATATCATCCATCGACAGGTCACACTCCTGGGCTCTTGGACCTTCAGCACCGTGGTGCTGGAAGAGTTAGGTCATTATATCGTCGACCGCAGGATACCCCTCAAGGATCTCTTGCTCCACCAGTATTCCCTGGATCAGGTGGAAGAGGCATTCACGCTCTTTGAGGCAGGCAACGCGGGTAAGTCCACCATTCTGTGGAGCTGACATTAGCCTTGAATTCAAACCAATAACACCTGGAGTTTATATGCAGCAAATTGCTGGCGAACCCCAGGGTCAGGAGGCAAGCTTGCGGGAAAGATTTTTCTGCATGTCCTCCACCATGGTCTCCAGGTCGTATCGTGGTGCCCAACCCCGATTCAGCACGTGCAGCTGAACCGGGGTTGGGAGCTGGGCCATGAATCTGCAACGGCTTGGCGCATTGGGTCCATGGTGAATCCGGAGATGTGCCGTTTGATGGCCTCTGCCAAGTCCTCTGGTGCAAAGCTCATAGCATTCAGGTTGAAATCTGCGAGATGCTGGAGAGCTGAAACGTCTGCTTCCGCTAACTGAATTAAGGCGAGGACTGCGTCTGGCATGTACATCATGGGTAGGAGCGTGCCCGACTTTAAATAGCAGGTGTAGCTGCCTTTTTGCACAGCTGCATAACAGGCTTCTGCGGCGTAGTCCGTGGTTCCGCCTGCCGGCTCGGTCTTCCATCTCACCAGTCCAGGAAGTCGGGCTCCCCTAAAATTCAGGCCAAATTTGTTGTAGTAATAATTGCCCATTAGCTCCCCATACACTTTGGAGATGCCATAGAGCGATGTTGGCCGCTGCATAGTGTCATTGGGAGTATTGTTTGGTGGGGTTCCAGGCCCGAAGGCAGCATTTAGATCCCTCTTTGAGATTGCCACGATGGAAGAGGGGGCTGGGGTCGTATTGGCGGCAGGTATTCAGCCTGACCATGATGAAGCATGTTGTCCCGTAGAAATGACTAGGCCCCCGGACGATTCGTCCGAAGGCCTAGGTGCTCCGTGTTTGTGGTGTTTACGGGAGAGACGGGGCCTCTCCCGTAAACACTATTTGGAAATCCTTTTGGTTGCCTAATTTCCGTTTTAATCTCAACCCCAATTCTTAGCTTTGAGGCTTGTGTCGACTCCATTAATGACTTTAGCTTGCACGATTAGAATGTTCAGTGTTCCTTCTTGCCGTGATACAACGCCCTGCACCTTCAGCAACGGGTTGGCGAGCTGGTGCCGAAGTTGCTGGTACTCCCGCCCCCAGATCATGAGCGGGATGTGTCCGAACTCGTCCTCCAGGGTGATGAAGACTGTTTTGCCAGATGGCCGCTGACGACGTACCACAAGCCCCGCAACTACCACTTCCTGCCCATCTACTAGGCTGCCTAACCCCTGACTGGTCAACACCCCATGCAACCCTGGTCTCAGGTGTGCCATCACGTGCCCGTTGGGGTACATGCCCAAGGATCGATACTCGCCCTCCATAAGTTCCCCTGCATGGAGCGACGGCAGAATAGCGGCGTCTTGAACCACCGGAATCCCTAGCCCCATCTGTTTGCCGACGGGGTGGTAGCGTAGGCCAATCTCCCACTTCATCGTTCTACGGCCCGGGTTGAAGCCATCCAACGCCCCAGCATCTGCCAACGACTCCAGTTCGCCTTGCAGCAGCGCTGTGCGCTCCATGAAGTCCGCTAGTGAAGGAAATGAGCCGGCCTGCTCTCGTGCCTCAACAATCCGTTTGCCAGCTTTGTGTCCGACGTCCCGCACATACCCAAACCCTAGACGAATAGAGCTCCCCTCAATGGTGCATTGATCCCTACTCATGTTCACGTCAGGGTTGAGGGTGAGAATGCCATGCCGATGGGCGTCTTCTTTCAGCGTCTCCGGTGAGTAAAATCCCATCGGTTGCTGGTTCAGGAGGCCAAGGTAGAACTCCAGCGGATAGTACCGCTTCAGCCACGACATCTGATAGGCCGTCACGCCGAAGGCGAAGGCGTGGGACTCCGGAAACATGTAGCCCCCGTTGAACTTGCTGAAGATACGCCGTGCGGTCTCCTCGACGACACCCTTCTCTGCTGCGCCGTCCTTGAATATCTCCCAGTAGTGATTCAGGAGACTCCGGTTGTTGCGTCTGCCATAGGCTCTTCGGAGTTGGTCTGCCTCGCTGGGGCTGAGTCCTCCCACGTCGATGGCGAGCTGATTCACCTGGTCCTGGAACAGGATGATTCCCAGCGTCCGCTCCAATGCCCGTTTCTCCAAGTCGTGGTCGAAGACGACAGGCTCTTGCTTGCTGCGTCGCCGGATGTAGTGACGCACTCCATCGTTGGCGCCCACTCCGGGTCTCACCGCTGCTACCTCACGGGCCATGTCCGTCAGGTTTAGGGGTTTGATACGCGAAATAGTCTGGATCTGGGCCGCCGACTCCACCTGGAAGATACCGATGGTATCCGCCCTGTGGAGCATGGCGTAGACCTCAGGGTCTTCGAAGTCTATGCGTGTCAGGTCTACTGCTTCTCCTGTGCGCTGCTCGATTGCTCTCGTCGCATCCTGTAGTTGGGAGAGTGCTCCCAGGGCAAGGAAGTCTATCTTCACGAACCCTGCATCCTCGACCGCGTTCTTGTCCCACTGGCAGATGTACCGACCCTCCATAGCACTGGGCTGGACGGGCACCATGTCGATGAGGGGCGAAGAACTGATGATCATCCCACCGGGGTGTTGGGCCAGACCACGGGGGAATCCCTCCAGCTCACGCGCCAAACTCAATAGGTTGTGCCAGCCGGGGGCATCCGCGAGCCCTTTAAATTCTGGTAAGTCTTCCATCTCCTGACGAAGCCCTTTGGCACTGCGAGTCTCCACCTGTTTGGCAAACCTATCGATCTGGTCGGATGGCAGACCCAGCGCCTTGCCCAGGTCACGGATTGCCCCCTTGCTTTGATAGGTGACCAGCATCCCCGTCAGGGCGGCCCTGTCCCGCCCGTACTTCTTGTGTACTCGCAGGATCAACTCCTCTCGGATGTTGCGTGGGAAATCCAGGTCAATGTCCGGAACCTTTGCCAGCGAGTCTTCCGGCAAGAACCGCTCCAGAGACAGGCCGTATTTCAATGGGTCTATATGGCTCAGGCCGATGAGGTAGCCCACCAGCATGGAGACGCTGGAGCCGCGTCCTCTCCCTGGCGGGGCTTCTTCTAACGGCACTTCCCTGTCTACCAACCCTAGGTCCACCATCACCTCCCGGCCCAATTGAATGACTTCATGATAGAGAAGCAGGAATCCCGCAAGGTTGTGCTTGCGGATCAGCTTGAACTCTTGTGCTAACCGCTCTTGTACTTGGGGTGTGACTTCCCCGTAGCGACGTATCGCCGCCTGATGGCTCAATTCTTCCAGGTACGTGTCAGGGGTATAGCCTTCAGGCCCAGGGTAGTCAGGGAAGCTGTAGCCGAGGTCGCGGGACAGGTCGAAGGCGCACTGTTCGGCGATGTGGAGGGTGCTCTCTACTGCCTCGGGTAACTCTGCGAAGAGAGAGGCCATCTCCTCCGCCGACTTCAAGTAGAACTCGCTGTTAGGTCGCCGCTCCTGGTGGGTCTCTTCCAGGCTCTTGTTGTGTTTGATGGCGATTAGGCAGTCCTGGAGGCGGTGACGCTCCCTCACGTGATAGTGGACGTTGTTGGTGGCCACTGTACGTATACCCAGGTCTTTGCCCTGCACCACTAGAGCCTTGATGCGGTCGGTATCTCCATAGATAAAGTTCTGTTGAATCTCCAGGTAGACGTTCTCCGCCCCAAACCACTCCCTGTACTCTGAGAGTCGTCTACGTGCTTCTTCTATCCGACCCTGGTCTACCAGAGATGGTACGGACCCCTTAGCGCAGCCGGTAAGCAGCACCAAACCCTCTGCGTGGTCTGCAAGCAGCTCTGGGTCGAGTTGCGGGTCCTTGCGCTCACCCAAAATATAGGACGCAGTGACCAGACGACAGAGGTTAGAGTAACCGTCGCGGTTAGCTGCCAGCAGGGTCAAATGAGAGCCGCCCTGAAGGGTCACTTCGCAGCCGATGATGGGCTGGATATCCAACGAGCGAGCCATCCCAGCGAACTCCATGGCGCCACACAGGTTGTCGTGGTCCGTCAGGGCCAGGGCAGGGTATTCAAGCTCCTTGGCCCGAACCAGAAGCTCCTCAATAGAGGAAGCACCCTCCTGAAAGGAGTGATTGCTGTGACAGTGAAGCTCCACGTAGCTAGTCATAGCTCTGTAGATACCATCGCTTGTTCACCAGGTCTCGGAAGATAGTGATTTCTCGACCATCCTCTAGCAGCACCCTGAAATACATGCGGCTAATCTCTTCACCTCGCCACCATTCATCGTCGATTCTCCAGCGGTCTCGCCACTGGCGTATCACAAACCATCTTTCCTTGATCAGCAGCCGCACCGGGTCTCCAGCGTCCATCTCGATTGGAACAGGTTTATTTACGAAGCGAAGGGGATCAGCGCGTGCCTCCGCTCTGGGATTCTCGACCATGGTTCCACCTCCCTTACTACATATACCGGCGGTCTTGTACCCAACCGCTCTTCCATCTGTGCCATGGTCGCCTTGAGCCGGTCTCGTTGCCGGGTCTCTTCAAAGAGGCTCCCCTGCTGGCCCGACTCTCCAGTGATTCCACCCAGGGTGAGCCTCAACCCAATCAGCGGATGCGGCAGAATAACGGAATCTAAAGCCCCCTGTAACACCTTAAAGACTCCTTCTTTTGATCCCATGGTGTCGCGAAATGACACGGATTTTTGCCACGAAGAGGTCATCTCTCCATCCCCCTCCAGCGTGACCGAGCGCACATATCGGCCTCGCATATGCGCCAGAGAGAAGATGCGCCCCAGCAACACCTCCACCGCCAGTAATAGCGACGGCAATGTGGCAGAGGGGCCCGGGAATTCCAGATACTCCGTCACTGTTTCCTGGCTTTGACGAGGGACGATCAGCCTTGTGTCTGTACCCACCGATAGCTCCCACATGAAACGACCTTCGTGCCCGAACTGAGCCTGCATGGGCCCAACGCCTACGGCGGCTACTTGTCCCAGGCTCGTAAGCCCAAACCCCTGGAGGCGCTTGACGGTCTTAAAGGACACGGGGAGTATTCCCACCGACACATTCTCAAGGTAACTAGATGGGTTCTCTGGGACCTGGGCTGCTCCGTGATAGTGGGCAAGGGTCGCTGCAATGTAAGCGGGAAACTTGCCATCCCCGATTCCTACTTGAGGAGTAAATCCGTTTGGTACCGCCTGGAGTAGTGCTGTGACCATACGGGCTTCGCCGCCATACATCTCCGAGAGTCCGTGAACGTCGACGTAGGCAAGGCCAGGGGCACTGTCCTCTACCACGGGGCTAACGCGACTAAGAGCCTCTAGGAGAGCGTTGGCAGCGTTGTTGTAAAGAGGCAAGTTGGCATCGAGGAGCACAGCTTCCTTGCAGTGGCCGAGAGCCGTAGAGAGGGCCATCCCCGGGGAAACCTCGGATGCTCGTGGTGAGGCGTCATAGATAAAGCGACGAGACCCTTTGGAGTGGACAAGCACCACTGGCTTGCCCTGAAGGTCAGGGCAACGCCTTACTTCTATCTGCACTGCATAGTGCGGAATAAGGACACAGGCAACGCGCATAAAAACTCCTCGCCACATGAAGGAATGAGGAGTATAACAGAACAAATGTTCGTTGTGTCAAGAAGGAATTGTCACACCGCTGTCAGGAGCTCCAGATTGCTGTTCTTCACGCTGTTGACCAGGTTGCTGACCGCGTACGAGGTCATGGCATCAGCGTTATAGGGCACTAGCAATGATTGGATAGCTTCTACGTCGTCAGTTGGTGCCAACCATGACACCTCGGCCTCTTTCGGCAGGATTACCGGCATCCGGTCATGGATTGGAGAGACAAGCTCGTTTGGTGGGCAGGTGATGACGGTGCAAGAGTGGAGGTTTACCCCTGTTTCTTTGTTCGTCCATGATTCCCAGAGGCCAGCAAAGGCGAATAACTCCCAGTCCTTCAGGCCGATTCGCATGGGTATCTTGGTGCCATCAGTTTTCTTCCACTCGTAAAAGCTGTCAGCAATGATGAGACAGCGCCTGCGCTTCAGCGCATTCTTGAAAGCTCCACTGGTCTGAACTGTCTCAGCTCGAGCGTTGATCATCTTGAACCCTACCTTGATGTCTTTCGCCCAGAAAGGCACGAGACCCCAGCGCATCATCTCGGCGTGGCGCTCTCCATCCTCAGTGACCACCAACACCTCATGGCTGGGAGCAACGTTGTAGTTCGGCTTCCAGTCGAAGTTTTCGAAGTCGCTATAGGAGAAGCCAAACCGGAAAGAGAATGCGTTGGCGTCCGGCTCAGCTACTGTGAATCGACCACACATATGTACCACCTAGAGTTCACTAAAGGCTGAGATTACATAACTTGGAGACATCATAGCATTGAACAAGGTCTCCAAAAGGGATGTACACTTTCTCAATCTGAGGTCAGGCTATAATACGAGGCTCCAGAAGGATTCCCTTTTGGCGGTGCGATTCAGCTTGTCATCAATGAAGTGAATCTTGACAACGGCCAATTGGCCTTTCGCTACAGCCTAAAAGACAAGTGACTCGTGGCGCGCTGTATCTGCACTCGGTTAAGACATGCGGCCCCCGAACGTTCAGGCACTCCTTCGTTGACACACATTGCGCCGGGCATACAATGGCGGCAAAATGGCATCGTGCGGAGGAATACTTACTCTCATCATCCGAACTGACGAGCCTCAAGGCTATTTCAGAGTCTAGGGAAAACCGAAATGGGAAATTTCATGTTCGATCAGTCGTTTTGGGAGGAGATCGCCAACAATATGCCTGAGCTCGTCGGCAATCCGGATGGAATTGAGCTCCTTGCCTACCGATTTGTCGGCTCCTATTTACCGGCCTTGCTCTCTGCTAGAACTAAAGAGGCCACAGACCACGTCTGGCTCGCCTACTGGACATACTTGAACGCGCGTGAAAGCAAGCGTAAGCCGTTCAGGCTTTCCCAACAGGGGGCCGATCAGCTCATAGGGGAGTTTCAAAAGGCTCTTGCGAATTTATCTGAAAGCGCTTAGTGCTCATCTTGGCCTTCGACTAGCTCTCAAAATCACTTGTTTATTGCTGACCTAGCGTCAGATAGAACCCTCCGTAGCTGACAATTCGACCATGATTTTAATGGCCCATAATCTGGATAATTGACGTATTGCTGACGCAATAAGGTCAGAGAGGCTCCAAACGAAATCCATGTAGAATGTATTCACCGTAGCAGTTGACTTGAACCTAACATACAAAGCGGCAAATATCGGCTGGCATGGCTTAGTATAAAGCCCATATTTACCCTATGGGAGAGGGTCTCATTCTAAAGATACTCGAAAATCGGGACAACGAAGAACCGGGAAAAGATGTTGTTCGTTACTCCGTTTTGCAAACAACCAATGGGGACTAAGGTTCAGGAAAGAAGGTTGTCATGAAGAGCGTAACAATCAACCGCAGTCTGCGGCTCAGGGATGATCCCGGTACGGGGCACAATCGCTGGCACCCAGATATAACCCCAATCGTAGAAGCTGCGCCCGGCGAAGAAGTGGTGCTGGAGACGCGGGACGCCTCCGATGGCCAGACTGGGCCGGGCGTACTGGAGCCGGTACGAGGAAAGGCAATCCATCCGCTGACAGGGCCCGTCTACGTGCAGGGCGCGGAACCCGGAGACCTACTGGAGATTGAATATCTAGACATCATTCCTGAATCGTACGGGTGGACGAGAGTCAGGCCGGACGCCGGCTTCTTGAAGGGCGTCATCGAAAAACCCTTGTTGGTGAACTGGGAGCTGAAGGACGGTTGGGCAATCGCTCCGGAGTTGCCGGGCGTTCGCATTCCAGCGGGGCCGTTTATGGGAACGGCCGGGTTAGCCCCCTCTCATGCTCAACTTAAAGAGTGGACGCGTCGAGAAGGGGACCTAGTAGAGCGCGGTGGATCTGCTCAGCTACCGGACCCACAGGACGCTGTGCCATGGGTCGAGCCAATCGCAAGCCAGGGACTTCGCACCGCGCCACCACGGGAGAACGGCGGCAATTTTGACATTAAGCAGCTCACCAAGGGCTCCAGACTGATGGTGCCGGTTACTGTTCCCGGAGGATTGTACTCAGCAGGGGACGCGCACTTCGCCCAGGGAGACTCGGAGTGCTGCCTGACAGCCATAGAGATGGGGGCGACGGTCGCAGTGCGCTTCAAGGTACTTAAAGGAGAGGCGGAGCGACACAATATCCGGTTCCCTCGGTTCGCGCATCCAGGGATGTTTGCCGCAGCGGAGTGGGCCGCGCCCCAGAATTTCATCGCGACGATGGGCATGCCGATCCGCGATGACGGCACGCAGGAGGACGGCGACCTGAACCTGGCAGCTCGGAACGCTCTCATCCAAATGATCGATCTGCTGCAAGAGCGTGGCTTCACTCGGGAGCAGGCATACGTCATCTGCAGCGTAGCGGTGGATTTAAAGGTGAGCAACGCGGTGGATATGCCTAATGTAACGGTCTCGGCATTCCTGCCGGAGGCCATCTTCCAAGACTAGTCCTGCACCTGAGTTCTCCAGCAACCAACGTGTTTGACCAACAAGTTGAGTCCGCCCATCCTAATCAAGTAGACTCATCGGCAAAACATGAGAAGAATCTATGGCTGGCACGCCCCACGGGCAGGCATTCGCATCGAATGATGCAAGTATTATCCGATTCCTGAGCCATCGATTCAGTAGGTTCACGCGCTTTCAAACAGCAGTATTAGGATGCACTGGATGTAGGGGCTCCAAAAGGGGGCTTCAACCGGTGGATTCAATTTCGTCTTGAAAAGAGGGGCTCCAAAAGATTCCCTTTCGGAGGCCTCAATATAGTGATACCAGACTATCCCGAGGGAATCTACATCACCCGTTTAGACGACTCACAATCCGCATCCTTCACGGGAGTGTAGGTTCGAATCTTATCTTCGGCACCATTTTTGCCGCCACTTTTCCCTACTGCATACCTGGAGTTTTCGGGGAAGTCAACCTGGTTGCGGGCGTGCTCCCAGAAGCCTGGATGGATAGAGCCCTGGCCAAGCTCCAACTCCAGGAAGGGACGGATCGTATCCAGAAGGAACACCAGTCCACAGTAGATAGGCTTCGGCGGTTGGGAAGGGCATTTGTAGACGGACTCTATTCCCAAGAGGACTACAAACGTGAGGAACGTACCCTAGAAGACCGAATTGCGTCTCTGGTTTCCCCGGATCAGGAATCGGCGATACGAGCTGGGAAACTTCTAGAGGACCTGCCTGACCTATGGGAAAAGGCGACCATGGACGAACGGCGGGCGCTCTTGTTCACGATGCTGGATGCCGTCTACGTCGATGCCAGGGAAAAGGAGCGGGTAGTAGCAATAAAGCCCAAGGCAGCATTTAGATCCCTCTTTGAGATTGCCACGATGGAAGAGGGGGCTGGGGTCGTATTGGTATCAGGTATTCAGTCTGACCATGATGAGGCATGTTGCCCCGTAGAAATGACTGGGCCCTCGGACAATTTGTCCGAGGGCCCAGGTGCTCCGTGTTTATGGTGGAGACGGGGGAGAGTCGAACTCCCCGTCCAAAGAGCGCTCAAGGGGATATACTCCAGGCGTATCCACTGATTTGGTTCTCACCGCACTATCCCCCAGTGGCAGGGTCTAGCTTGGCCAGCCAGATGAAGTCTTTGACCGTCACGTATCGGCGTCCGTTCAGGTCGCACCCTGATTTAGTTGCGCCCGGAGCTCCCCTTCAGGGAAGAAGAGGCCAGACGGGCTGCCTTTTTAGGCAGCCAGAGCGTATTCGCGCTCGCCAGTTACTTTTTTTCCGCCTGTTTAACGAGGAGGGCGGACCTCGGCCTGCAATCCCGCTCTGCTACCCCCTGTCGAAACCACGCGTCCCCATATTAATGTAGTATACAGTACTTCTGAGTATGTTTCTAGACATAACGCATGGATAAATTTAGAATTTGTGAGGAAGAGGCTATCGTCCTCCCTTAAGCTCACGCCGGATGTCGCGATCAGCCTCGCGCGCTATCAAGTTATCTTTCTTGTCATAGCGACGTTTACCTTTGGCCAAGCCTAGTAACACCTTGGCGACCCTATTCTTGATGTAGAGGCGTAGCGGTATTACCGTCAGCCCCTTTTGCGTCAATTGAGCACCCAGGTCGTCCATTTGTTTCCGATGGAGAAGCAGTTTGCGGGGTCGCTTTGGTTCGTGGTTGTTGATATTCCCTTGCTCGTAGATAGCTAGGTGCATACCTTCCAACCACAGTTCGTCGTCCAACGCCCTCGCGTACGCGCCGCGTAAATCTACTTTGCCGTTGCGGATGGACTTGATCTCCGTGCCGGTGAGGACTAGGCCTGCTTCCACGGTCTCAAAAATTTCATAGTCGTAGGATGCACGGCGATTTACCGCAACAGGGCCGGCCTGTTTGGCGGGAGCGGCGGCGACCTTTGCTGCCTTGCGGGTTGTTTTTGTTCGCATAATTAATCAAATACCATATATGAATTTAAGATTTCGCTGCCGTAACAGCCTCTTCAAGCAATTCCAAAGCCTTTTCTAATTGCGGGTCAGCCTGTAGCACTTGAACACCCTGGGGCACAATTACATCCGGCTCAAGGCCAAGGCCTTCAATGAGTCGACCTTCTGGAGTGTACCATCGGCCATAGGTATAGTAGAGAGCCCCACCGTCGGAGAGGGGCTTCAGCCGGTTGACGCTGCCCTTGCCAAAGGTTGTGACGCCAACTATCTGTGCACGCTTACGGTCTTGGAGGGCACCGGATAAGACCTCACTGGCACTAGCGGAGAACTGGTTAACTAACACCACAAGAGGAAAATTTTTGGCAACGCCGTTGCTCTCTACATCCCAGTCTTTGCGATTCCCTTCACCATCTACTTCGGTCACAATAACCCCGTCGTCCAGGAACTGACTTGCAATGGTGACCACTGTTGTTAGGAGTCCTCCAGGGTTATTTCGAAGATCCAAGACTATGCCACGCGCGCCCTGCTCTTCGATCTCTTTGATTGCCTCTATTAGCGATTCATCGCTGTTGCTATAGAAAGCCCTGAGGCTGAGGTAAGCAAACCCATTTGAGGTCATGTTCCAGAAGACGCTTGTCAGGTCAATGTCTCCACGTTTGATGACAATCTCCTCAACCTGTTCCTGTCCTAAATGGGTGATACCCAAGATTACGGTAGTGTCCCTAGCCCCCCTGATTGTCTGGACAACTTCAAGGATTGACCAGCCATCAACGCTGACCCCGTCAACGGTCATCAGCAAGTCACCGGGGCGTATTCCTGCCGCTTCTGCGGGGCTATTGGGCATTGGACTGAGAATGAACCGGCCCCGCTGGTTGTGAACCTCTGACCCAACCCCCTGGTATTCGCCAGTGAAGTCCAACTCATCCAACGCGTAGCGTTCTGGTGAGATGTACGCAGTGTGCGGGTCAGCTAGCGCTTCTATGACACCTCTGACCGCTGCTTGTGAGAGGACAATAGGATTCAATGGGCTATCAATGGTGTTGTACTCTTGGAAAACTCGTGCCCAGGCATCCCAGAAGGAATCCAATTCCTTGGGTACCTCATCAGGGCGGTTGAGAGATGTTTCTTGGAACCCAGGATTATCTTGAAGAGCTGGAATCCCGGTTGCTTTTAGAAACGACGTGACAGCTCCCTCCATGAGAGCTGTCACGTCCAGGTTGTTTCGTAGGACAGACTCGTTCTCCAAGATGCCCCAAACGTCACGCAAGGCTGAAAGTGCTTTCACCGGGACATCGCCTGGCTCAAGGGTGGCTGCCTCAGCAGCAATGGCCTCTCGGGTTGAGACAACGTCTTGTTTCTCCTCAAGCAAGGAACACGCGGATGTCAGTGCGAGTACAACCAACAGCGCAGTCAGCACGCTCCAAAGGGCGTTCGAGCCGACTAGGCGCAGGTGAATTATGGGTGTCTGTGGTTGATGCATTGCGTGTTCCTAACTAACTGAGTCAACGATGAAGTGTAGCCCTGGGATAGGACTAACAATCCCTTTAATTGTAGCACGGCAACTAATGGGCTCAGCTACAACCATCTTCGTTGACACTTTAGATAGGCCAGTGCTAGGATATTATTCACTTCAAAGAGGTGGCGACCTTTATCGCTGAGCTTATTTTCGTGCCAGTACCATGTGCTTAAAGGCTCGTTACTAAATCAAGATTTAATGCACATAGCCACAGCGGTCTCTGTCCCAAGAAACATTGTTGTTCAGGAGGTAATTTATCATGCCAACCCGAGAGGTAGAGCTTAAGCGAGGCCTGAAAGACGTCTATCTGGATAGGACGCAGGCCAGCTTTATAGACGGTGGGGAAGGGAAGCTGCTTTACCGCGGCTATAATATCCATGACCTCGCAGAAAAATCCACCTTTGAAGAGGTGGTGTATCTGCTTCTCTACGGAAACCTGCCTAACCAGAAGCAACTGCAGGAGGTAGATGCCACCTTAAAGGCGTCTCGCTCCATTTCGGAAGAGGTCTACCAGGTCATCGAGTTGACCAAAGGTGGCCATCCGATGGACGTGCTCCGTACTGCGGTATCAGCGTTAGCATCGTTTGACCCGGAAGTGGAGGATAACTCGCCGGAAGCAGTCCTGCGGAAGGGGCTTCGCATTACCTCCCAGACCGCTACTATCATCTGTGCTCATTACCGAATTCGGCAGGGGCTGCAACCCGTGGCACCTAGCTCAACAATGAGCCACTCCGCCAACTTCCTCTACATGATGCGCGGTGAGGAACCTGACGAGGATGAAGCGAAGCTGATGGATGTGGACTTCATCCTCCACGCGGAACACGGTGCAAACGCATCGGCCTTCGCATCCAGGGTGACGGCATCCACGCTTGCTGACTTGCATGCAGCAGTGGTTACCGGCATTGGGACCCTTAAAGGGCCCCTTCATGGTGGAGCCGCTGAGTCTGTCATGGCAATGGCAGAGGAGATTGGCGATCCAAGTCAGGCAGCGACTTATGCCAAGAGAGTTCTGGAAGGCCACGGACGAATCATGGGCTTTGGCCATAGGGTCTACCGTGCTGAAGACCCCCGTGCGCAGCATCTGCGTGAACGATCAAAGGCACTGGGAGAGAAGCTTGGTCAGCCCAAATGGATACAGATTCTGGACGCGTTGGTTGAGGCAATGGCACCGTATCGAGCCAAGGGAATCCACGTGAACGTGGACTTCTTCGCCGGCTCCATCTATCAACTCATGAACATCCCAGAAGACATGTTCATCCCCATATTCGCCCTGGGGCGCATCCCTGGATGGACGTTGCAGGTCCTTGAACAGTACGAGAACAACATCCTGATTCGCCCGCTCTTGTACTATGAAGGGCCCATGGACCTGGAGTACGTGCCGATGGAAGCACGTAGCTAAACTCAACATAACATCGCATTTACGTAAGAGGCCCCTGCTTAGCAGGGGCCTCTTGTTTTGCCCTCATCTCCGGGGGTGAGAAGTCGATTTCCGTCCCCCTGCCCATGACCCGTTGAGGGGGTAACGTCAGTCAGGAACACTAGGGGCAGCGTTAAGGGTGTCTCTGATGGACTTATCTCCTTTCCCTAATCTTTGAGATGGACATAACGCAATTCAGGGAAATTCGCATAGATTTAGATATTGTATGTAGTATATCGACATAACGATATACATTATGTAAATAATCTTCTTTCATAATTACATAATATATATAGTGCGAACTTATTCTGATTCAAGAATTAAGATTGGCATTAGGTAAGAGCAATGGAGGAATGAGTTAGACAGTAATCGCTTTTAGGATGGCTTCGCCGGGCGGTGTGCCACGGTTGTAGAGGGTAAGGCCGACATTTCGTTGTGCCATGAAACAGGAGCGTGTTAGTTTATTGCCTGGTGTGGCTGGTAGAGTGAGGTCGGGCGCAGCGGTCTTCAACGGATGGACTGATGGGCCTACTCCAGCGAGGATGCTTACGCAGGCGCATTCTAACGCCCTGAGGCTCAGCCGTTAATCAATGAAGTGGACCTCTGACTTGCCCGTGGTCTCATTGCCTGTTAATTGCTGCAAGCGTTCCAAGATGGCTGATTGCAGAAGATCTAACCCCCATCCCTGGGATGCTGAGATCATCACACCACCAGCAACGCTCTCCCCCAGTGCGGAGAGATCCGGCGCGGCGGAATCGTTATCACTGACAACCAAGTCGATTTTGTTCAGCACCATTAGCCTGGGCTGATCTTGCATTTTCAGTTCTTTTAATGTGTCCTCTACCACAGCAATGTGCTCGGCAGCATTACGATGGCTTATGTCAACAACGTGGAGCAGCAAGTCTGCCTCGGACAATTCTTCCAACGTCGCACGGAATGCGGCGACAAGTGCGTGAGGGAGCTTGTGGATGAAACCCACGGTGTCCGTCAGTAGTGCCAGGGTGCCGTCCGGCAAATACATCTGTCGTGTAATGGGGTCAAGGGTAGTGAATGGCTTTGATTCAGCCGAAACGCTCGCCCGAGCAAGGGCGTTGAACAGCGTGCTCTTACCTGCGTTGGTATACCCCACCAGTGAAACGACAGGGACTCGCGATATTTCCCTGCGACTGCGGTGCCGTGAGCGATGGGCCCGGACTTCCTCCAACTCAGCCTTGAGCTTACTGATTCTTCCACGGGCTAACCGGCGGTCTGTCTCTAGCTGGGATTCGCCTGGACCTCTGGTGCCGATGCCGCCACCAAGACGCTCTAAGTGGGACCATTGTCCAGACAGCCTTGGCAGGAGGTATTGGTGTTGCGCCAGCTCTACTTGCAAGACGCCCTCTTTGGTCCGTGCCCGGTCTGCAAAGATGTCCAGAATCAGGGCACTCCGATCCAGGACTTTAACCTCTAAATCCCGCTCCAGGTTTCGCTGCTGAGAGGGAGTGAGTTCATCGTTGAACACCACTGTGGTATAGCCTGCTTTTTCACCAATCTCTTTGAGTTCAGCAATCTTGCCGCGGCCCATATATATGGCTGTGCGCCGTTCAACGGACTGGGTGACCTCTCCCACCACTTCTCCACCGGCGCTAATAACAAGTTGCACAAGCTCACTCATGGAGTCTGCCAAATCCCATTTAGCGTTGCGATCGTTCTTCAAGGTAATACCAGCAACTAACACGCGCTCCTGTTCCGGGTGCGTGGCAACTGTGCTGGTGGCAGACGCTTTTACTCTAATCCTAGCCAGTGGTTCCTCCTCTGCCTGTGGGCGATGCTGGTTTAGAATTCAACCGTTATGTGAACCTAGTACCCTTCGAGCCTATTCGATTCTACTCTCGACTGCAAGGTCTGGTACTGGGGTAAGCGGCGCTGGTGGGCGGGCGAGGATTGCAGCGATGGCGCAGGTAACGGGCATGGCCAGAAACAGGAGGATAACGGTGGAGTAGGAATTGGCGATATCAAAGGCGATTCCGAAGGGTAATGGCCCCAATGCCGCCGCAGCTACCATGCCTGATGTTGCTATGCCCCGTATGCTGCCTATGTGTGTTCTCCCGTAGTAGTTTGGCCATATGACGGCCGTGGTGGTCATGGTGAAGCCTGCGCTAAAGCCCAGCACCCCACCGAAGACATAGGCCTGCCAGCTTGCGTCAATGGTGAGCGCCCAGAGCATTGCTATGGCCAACCCCAACTGGCTAACTACTAGGAGGTAGCGGTTGGGAATCTTATCTGACAGATAACCAGAAATAAACATGGATAGCAGCGCCAGAGGGGCCATGATGCTGAGGGTTACTGCCGCTGCCCCGTCTCCAATGCCACGGGTCTGGAAGAAGGAGATCAAATGAAAGACTAGGGCTGTGCCAATCAATGACTGCGATGACCCTGCGTAGAGGAGAAGCCAGAAACTCCGTGTCGCCATTGCCTGCTTAAGAGTGAACCCCTCAATGCGGGCCGATGCAGGCTTGGCTTGCGGGTCAACCACCGGCATGGTGTCACCGTCTGGAAGCACACCTATCGACTCGGGGCTGCGACGTACCAGGATGACGGCGATGGGGAGGACGATTACCCAGACTACAATGGCAAGGGCTATCCACGCCCCTCGCCAACCGTAATCATCTATGAAGAAGTGAATCAGGAGAGGGAACGCCATTTGGCCGCCAGCAGTACCCAGCGCGGTCAACGCTGTAGCCCTGCCACGCAGCCGAACAAACCACATGGCAACCAGCGTCGTGGAGATGAGCATCATGGAGCCTTGGCCCAGGGTACGGATGGCAGCGTATCCGATGTAGAGCTGTACCGGGTGGCTCACTGTGCTCATCCAGAGCAGTGCAACGCCAAAGGCAATCCCCACGACTGTAAGCATGATGCGCGCGCCATACCTGTCTAAGAGCCGACCAACCATCACAACGCACACTGCGGCCGTCAAAGAACCTGCGGTGTACAGGCCAGAAGCCAATGTGCGTGACCATCCCAGATCCTCAAGCATGGGGTCAAGGAAAACAGAGGCAGAGTAGGTCTGACCCGGCCCGGATGCGAACATCCCCAGCGTGGCGGACGCCAGAATAACCCAACCGTAGAAGAATGGTATGCGGGACGGCCATCCTGACGGGCCTGAGGGGCTGGCTGGAGGGATATTAGGTGTGGTAGTTGCCATATACAGAGTATAGCTGCCAGTAGGGAGTCTGACGATACAAAACAGCCTTCCGTTTTAGAAAGGCTGCTCTGAAAATCAAGGGACTTGTGGGTTAGCCCCAAAATGGAGCTCAGGGCAGAGTTTATCGTGATTACCCTGCGGTAGGTATCTTCCACGCCTCCAACCGCCGTACGCCCTCTTCCAGGTCATCGTCGGAGAGGGTGAGGGAGAGGCGGATATAGCCCTCGCCAAACTTGCCGTAACCAGTGCCCGGCGTCACCACCATGTCCAGCCCGTCCAGAATAGCAGTGGCAAATGATGCCGCAGTGAACCCTGTAGGCACTGGTGCCCAGACGTAGAGGCTTGCCTTAGGTGGCTCCACGTTCAGCCCCAGGTTCTTCAGGGCACTGATGACTTTGTCTCGACGTATCTGATAGTGAGCGTTGCGCTCGTCCAAGTACGATTGCGGCGTCTCCATTGCGCGGATGCCCATCTGCTGCACCGCCTGGGACACGCCCGAATCCAGGTTGGACTTGACCAGGAAAAGCGCCTTTATCAGGTCTGCGTTGCCCACGGCCATGCCTACGCGCCATCCAGTCATGTTGTAGCTCTTGGATAATGAGTGGAACTCCAGGCACACGTCCTTTGCGCCGGGAATCTGGAGTGCGGAGACCGGCTGGTAGCCATCAAAGGCCACCTCTGTGTAGCAGGCATCGTGGAGCAGCGCGATGTCGTTGCGCTTGCAGTAGGACACTGCCCGATCAAAGAAGTCCAAATCTGCTACGGCACCTGTTGGGTTGTTTGGATAGTTGAGCCACATCACCTGAGCCTTCTGTGCCACGCCAGCGGGAATGGCATCCAGGTCAGGCAGCCATCCACCTTCCTCGCTCAGTGGCATCCAGTAAGGCTCTGCTCCGGCGAACAGCGTTCCCACGTTGTACACGGGGTAAGATGGGTCTGGTTGCAGTGCGACATCGCCTGGCTCCATCAGCCCCAGGGCGATGTGCCCTATGCCTTCCTTTGCGCCGATGAGGGATAGCACTTCCGTGGCGGGGTTCAGCCCAACGCCGAAGCGCTTTTCGTACCAACCAGCCACGGCCTCGCGGAACTCTGGCAACCCTTCTGTTTCCGGGTAGCGATGGTTCGGCCTGTCATGGGAGGCCTCTGCCAACCGATCAAGCACGGGCTCTGGCGTCGCTAGGTCAGGGTCGCCGATGCCGAAGCTGACGACACGCTTGCCCTCTGCCTTCTTGGCAGCAATGCGACGTGATATCTCTACGAACAAGTACGGGGGTAGCTGCTGAACGCGCTGGGTGAATTTCATTTCTTGTCCTTATGCATGTTGGAATGCGGTGTTTATTGGGTACATGATTCAAAGAACTAGGTAGAGTTGTGCCTAATTTCTTTTGGGGCTATTCGGGCCACTCGCCCTCAAAGACCTGCTCAACCGGGCCTTCTAGGAACACATCGCCCTGGCCGCCCCAGGTGAGGGAGAGGGTTCCGCCAGGAAGTTCTATGTCAACATTGTCGTCGGTGTAGCCGTGGAGTCGCGCCGCCACCGCTATCGCGCATGCGCCGCTGCCACAGGCTAGCGTTAGGCCCGCGCCACGCTCCCACACTCGCGCGGTCAGGTGGGTGCGATCTACGACGTTCACCACCTCGAAATTCACGCGGTTGGGGAACAGTGCATGGTGCTCCACCATTGGGCCAAAGGTCTCCAATGCCATCTCTTCTACCGGTGTATCGGTGAACGTGACTGCGTGGGGGTTGCCCATGGATACTGCGGTCACTGCAAAGGAATGTCCGGGGACAGCCACTGGCCAATCGAACACGATGTCATCAGGGTTGAAGAACTCTGAGCCGCCGCTGGTGGCTCGCTGGGCTGTGGAGTGGCCTACACCAATGGGTACCAGCCGTTGGGACGGGTCTACAGGTACGTTCTCAGGTATCAACACCGGTGCTCCCTGGTTCACACGAGCTCGAACGACCTTGCTGCCATCCATGATGGGCTGAACCTCAAGGACGCCAACCATGGTCTCCGCGCGGAACTTGCCATCCTTCAGCGTGACGAGGCCGCGCTCCACCGCGAACTTGGTGAAGCAGCGGATGCCGTTGCCGCACATCTCCGCCTCTGAGCCATCCGGGTTGAACATGCGCATACGAAGATCGCCCTTATCAGAGGGCAACACTAGAATCAGCCCATCAGAGCCGACGCCGAAGTGCCTATCTCCCATCGAAGCTGCCATCGCGCCCCAATCACGGTCCTGGCCGTGGGCGTCCACAACGACGAAATCGTTTCCTGCTCCATGCATCTTGGCGAATTTCAATGCAGTCTCCCAAGGTAATCAAGGTCTGTCCTCAGTGTAGTAGCGTTGTGGTTTGCCAGCAAGGGCCAGCTACCAAGGTTCGGGATTGCATGGTACCACTGGCAGCATGGATGCTGAAGCGCTTTTAGCCCTCTATGACACTCCGGATCCCGCACACCCAGGACACATGATGCCTGGCTATGACCGCGAACACGCACGGCGCATCACGGCTATTGTGTTGAGTGCCGCTCCACAGGTTGGTATTGCCCCAGAGTGGATGGAGAGGCTAGAGCTCATTGCTTTGCTCCATGATCTTGGCCGTGCCGGCATGGATCCGGTGTTGTTTGGACGCATCTTCAGTCTTGCCCAGCAGGCGGGCCTGCCTGTGCGCCTACCGGAACTCAAAAAGCGCTACTCTAATGTCACCGAAGAGTTTGCCGCTGAGTTGTGGCTGGACTTGACTCGCTCTACGCTAGAATCAAATACTGTCTATGTGACGTCACAATTGCATAGCCATATAGCTATGCGGATGGACTTCAAGGGGTGTCTACGTGAGCAGTTGAAGCGGCATGAGGCAACACTGGAATTCCTGGGTGTAGTGGTTGAGCCGTGGATGGAAAAGGTGATTCTCTACTACTACCCTCACCTGATTGTTGGGGAAGAGCTAGCGGTGCAGAGAATGGGCATGCTGCTGGTAGCGTGTGAGAACTTTGAGGCCTTTAACAACGCCCGAAGAGGGCGTGACTACTACGGCAGGGATCGGGAGACGGTGCAGGATGCGTTTGCCACGCTAACATCGTTCCAAGAGCGGAGGCTGGTGGACGCTGACATCATTCAGGCACTGGCGTGTTGGGCTGCGCCTGGCGAGCTGGATTCCATTGTCCAAGAGGCACGTGACCGCCCCGCAAACGAACCCCTCCCCGACGAGGATAAAGCCTTTTTGGATAGTTTTTGCCAGTCTGGCGGTTAGCTATTGCTCCCCTAGCCACTCCTGCACTGCCGTTTCTGCTTTCGTACCGCACTCCTCACCAATGGCCAGCCAATGAATTCGTGGGTCGGTGGCTTTGAACCATGTGTATTGGTGTCGCGCCAGTCGGTGGTGAGCCACCTTAATGAGTCGAACCGCTTCTTCTAATGGCAATTCCCCGGCCAGATGCTGGGCCAGTTCCCGATAACCCATGCTGGACAGGGCGGGTAGCTCTGCCGAGTAGCCTTTATTCAGCAGCGTACCCACTTCATCAAGCCACTCTCCAGCTACCATTGCGTCTACGCGCTCGTCGATGCGTTGGTGCAGGTCAGCACGTGATGGTGTGGTCAGTCCGAGGATGAAGGTGTTGTACGGCGGTGTCAGCTGCCGTGCTTCGTCCGGCGGCGCCCCTGTGGCCTCAGCAACTTCGATTGCCCTGATGACACGCCGGAGGTTGCGTCTATCGACGCGTTCAGCCGCCGCGGGGTCAATCGACTGCAATTGCGCGAACACCACCTCGACCCCCTCATGGTTCGCTAGGGCCTCAAGTCGCTCCCGAAGTTCCGGGTTGGGAGGTACTCTGGGCGTTTGCCACCCATGAACCAGCGCGTTGATGTACTGCCCGGTGCCACCGACTAGGATGGGCAGGCGGTTATTGCCATGAATGTCTTGAATGGCCTGAGTTGCCATGGGCATGAACTGGGCAAGGCTAAACCCATCGGTGGGGTCAGCAACGCCGTAGAGGTGGTGTGGGACGATGGCGCGGTTAGCCTCCGATGGTGCGGCGGTGCCAATCTCCATTCCCCGATAGACCTGACGGCTGTCTGCGTTGATGACCTCTCCCATGAAGCGGGAAGCTAGGTGTAGCGCCAGCCCACTTTTGCCAACGGCCGTGGGGCCAACGATAACCAATAGAGGCGGGCTGGTGTTTGGTGAATCGGTCACAGTGCAATACCCGGAGAAGTCATTCTGTTGTAGGGGTTTCCGGCTCGGCGGCCTCGTCGTTCACCGGTTTCCATGTAGATTTGTCTATCTGTCGGAGGAAGGCATAGTACGTTGAATTGGCTACTGAGCGGGCCTCTACAGCGCCCGTCTCAACGATTTTTTGGAGAGCGATGTCCAGGTGTGATGAGTCGATATACGTTCCTGGCTCTACCACGCCGAACCGTTGGTACAGCTCTTCCTCGGAGTACGCTGTGTCCCTGTGTTCTTCTAGGAAGTCGTAGAGGGCAACCATCAGCGCTTCGATACCGCCGTCGATTCCCATCTCGAACTGGAGCTTAGTGATGGGCATGGTTTCTTCTGTACTCCTGTTGTTTAGGAAACGCCTTTGACTTGCGCTGTTGTCCTGACGATTTGGGCAAACTCTTCTGCCTTCAAGCTTGCTCCACCTACCAGTGCTCCGTGAATGCAGGCCTGCTCCACAAACCCCTGAACAGAATCGGCTGTCACGCTACCACCGTACAGGAGCGGTATTGCCAGGGCAGCAGGCTCGCCATAGAGCGCTATCAGGTTTCGTTGAATCACGCCGCCCATAATCTCCACAGCCAGTTCAGGGGTGGCTGGGACACCGGTGCCAATGGCCCAAACCGGCTCGTAAGCAATTACCAGGCTGATAGCATTGTCCACGCCGTCTAGAGCTTTGATAATCTGTCGTTCAACCACTGACTCTGCCGTGCCAGCCTCTCTCTGGGCCAACGTCTCGCCAACGCAGATTATTGGCTTTAACCCTGCCTTGAGGGCTGCTTCTACCTTCAGGTTCACACTCTCGTCCGTCTCTCCATACAATGCTCGTCGTTCGGAGTGACCCAGGATAACGTAGTCGCACAATTCCGCCACCATGTTGGGCGCTACTTCTCCGGTGAACGCGCCCTTCTCCTGGTAGTTCATGTTCTGCGCACCTACACCGATAGACGAGCCTGCAACGGCCTCTCGAACCAGTGTCAGGTAAGGGAATGGCGGACAGAGCACCCGATCAATACCGTTCATGTCGCCTATAGAAGCCTGAAGGGTACTCGCCAGGCTTTTTGCTTCTGCCAGGGAGGTGTTCATCTTCCAGTTGCCAGCTATGGTAGCTCGTGCCATTGAACTCCTTTGAATGTAATCTACGAAACGACATTAGGTTCTGACCCGCTGATGCAAGCCTTAGGGCCCAAACTTCGTGAATTTTTCCGCGTGGGCCAATGCTTGAAGCATGATGTGCTCCGCCTGAAAACGCCCGAGTGCTCCAGTACCCAGCGAACGCTCGCTGAAGCACTCAACGCCCTCACCCAACGTCCATTTGGAGTGAAGCAGGAAGGGTACAGGGTGCCAGGAGTGGCCCGCCATGATCGCAGGGGTGGCGTGGTCTCCTGCCACCATGAACACGTCTGGATTCATGGCCAACAGCGTAGGGATGTGCCGATCAAGCTCCTCCAACGTGCGTACTTTGGCATCGAAGTCGCCGTCTTCCCCTGCGGCGTCTGCGGGCTTGTAATGGATGTAGAAGAAATCGTGCTCGTCCCAGTGTTCTCGCAGCGTCTCAATCTCTTCCTCGAACGTCGCGCCTGTAGGGATGACCTTCATGCCCAGCAGGCTAGCCAGACCGCGATACATTGGGTACGCAGCAATGGCCGCCGGGTTGAGCAGGTAGCTGTCTCCCATAGAAGGTAGATGCGGAAGGATGGAGAACCCTCGCAGTGTCAACATATTGGCTCTGGGTTGGCTTGCCAAAATTTTTTGTGCCTCTGCGACAAAGGCGTTGACCGCTGCCGCTGTGGCTGCTCCTTCATTGGAGATTGGCTTCACGGTTAGGGGAGTTTCTCCTACTCGCTGTGGGTCTGTCTCCGTTATTTGATCGCTGAGCCCAGTTCCAGAGAGTTTAAGGACAAACCGGTAGTCCTTGACGGGGTGGACTGAGACCTTAACACCGGGGATATTGATGGTATCCAGCAACTCGACCAGTGGCGTGCTCTCCTCTGTGGAGATGCGCCCTGCCCGACGGTCTGTGATGATGCCTAAGCCGTCTACCGTGCAGAAGTTGCCCCGCGCGGCGACATCACCCTGCGCCAATCCAACGCCGATGCCTAACGCCTCTAGAACGCCTCGGCCAATGAGGTATTTCACCGGATCGTAGCCGAACAGGCCCAGATGCCCAGGGCCGCTTCCAGGAGCAATCCCAGGAAGCACGGGCGTAGTGAGTCCGGTGGCGCTCATGCCTGCTAGCTTGTCCAGGTTTGGGATGTTTGCAGTCTCAAGCTCAGACTTGCGGGTCTCCGGGTGGGCCAACCCGCCAAGGCCGTCTGCCACCAAAATCACAATCTTGGAGGGCGTCTTGGTGACGATGTCTGCGAGGGCAGGGAAATCAATCATGGTTCTTTATGTTCTCCTGCTATTTTTCCAGAAGGGCAGCCACGCCCGGCAATTCTTTGCCTTCAAAAAATTCAAGCGATGCGCCTCCGCCAGTGGAAACGTGGGTCATCTTATCGGCCAACCCCAGCTCAGCTACCGCCTCTGCGGTGGAGCCTCCGCCCACAATGGTAACAGCGTCTTCCATAGATGCTAAGGTCTGCCCCAGGGCCCTGGTGCCCTGAGAGAAAGCCGGGAACTCAAAGACGCCCATTGGTCCGTTCCACAGGACAGTCTTGCACGTCTCCAACTCCGATATGAAGGACTTTGTGGCCTCTGGGCCGATGTCCATGATACGCCAGCCATCGGGGATTTCCCTGGCATCCACAACCTGAGACGGGGCGTCTGCACTGAACGCACTCGCCACCACCACGTCCTGGGGCAGCACCAACTCAACGTTCCAGTGCAGGCAACGGGTGATGGCCTCTTCCGCGAAGGCGACGCGTTCCTCTTCCAGGAGCGAATCACCAACCGATGCTCCCATTGCCTTGATGAACGTGGCAGCCATCCCTCCACCAATGATCAGCTTGTCCACTTTGGCCAGCAGGTTTTCCAGGACGGATATCTTATCGCTGACCTTTGCACCACCCATGACGGCGGCGAGGGGTCGCCGAGGGTTGTCCAACACGCCGCCAAGCATTTCCAACTCCCGCTCCATGAGGAACCCGCTGACAGCAGGGAGGTAGCTCGCTATTCCCGCAGTTGAAGCATGGGCGCGGTGAGCGGTGCCAAAGGCGTCATTGACGTAGACGTCAGCAAGCTCAGCCAGAGCCTTGGAAAATGCTGGGTCGTTCTTCTCTTCGCCGGGGTGAAATCGGACGTTCTCCAGCAGCAAAACATCGCCACTGGCAAGGCCTGCGACTGCCGCCTCCGCTACAGGGCCGATGCACTCCTGCACATAGGCAACGGAGGCTCCCAATACCTGTTCCAATCCTTTGGCGATGGGCCCCAAACGGGCTCCTTCATCCACCGCACCGTTGGGGCGCCCAAAGTGGGAGCATAGGATGACTTTTGCGCCCTGCTCTCGCAGGTATTGGATGGTCGGCAGCGCCGCGCGTATGCGGTTGTCGTCACTGATGCGTCCGCCAGTCATCGGCACGTTGAAGTCAACGCGTACCAGCACGCGCTTGCCTTTGACATCAATGTCTTTAAGCGTTTGTTTTTGCATAGCTGAGGGTTAGGCTCCTGTTAGTCCGTTTTGAATGAAATACTCGGCAAACGCTTCAAACTCGGCTAGTGGCCCTGGTTTCACTCCAGCGCCTTCCATCGTTGAAAGAAACTCAGCCTGCGCCTCTTGAGTCGCCTCGATGCTGCGTTGCCGCGCTCCTGCACCGTCAAGAAGATCCGCCAACCTTGGCATATCCTTGGGGTCAAGGACCCGCGTGGTGAAGAGCGTCCCAATTTCCCGCTTCACTGCAACCGGAGCAGTCTCTATGGCATAGACCACCGGAAAGCTCTTCCGGACAATGGTTACAGGGCCACCCGTTGAGGTTGCGCCCCAAAATTCGTTTATGTCATGTTGAAGATGGAGCGCTAATCCTAGCTTGCGGCCAGCTTCCTTGCAGCGTTCTTGTACTGCCTCATCTGCACCGCTGATAAGTGCGCCAAGCTGTGCAGCGCACCCCATCAACGACCCTGTTCTCCGTTCAGCCATTGCCAAGTACGCTTGCTGTGTCACCGTAACTTGGTTCTGGATTTGTAAATCCTGGTGTTGGCCCTCAAACAGATCAAGCGATGCCGCATCCATCACTTTGGTGGCGGCCAGCACCTGTTCTGTTGAGACACCCTGGCTTCCCATGCTGAACAACGACAATCGAGCCAGCACATGAAGTGCATCGCCCGCGTTGATGGCTTGGGCAGGGCCCCACACCCACCACACACTGGGTCTTGGCCCGTTATCGGGGGTACCATCCTGGATGTCGTCGTGGACGCGAGTGAACTGGTAGAGCAACTCCACAGCGGTGGCAGCGGACATGGCTGTCGTCGCGTCGCCCCCTAAGGCCTCGCAGACGCCAAGGCAGAGGGCCGGGTACGCTCGCATGAGCGAGGGAGTAAGCGCAGCGCCGCCTTCGTCCACCCAGCCCATCTGATACTCCATCATGCGATACAGCGGGTCTTGCCGACCCTGTACCGTGGCTTGGAGCGCGGCTTCCACCACTTCTTGGTGTCGAGTGACCAGGTCAGGTAAGGTCATGCGTTTCGCTCCGTAGTTTCGCCCACGCCTATTGGGCCGTCGTATACGCACTGTAATGCTTCGATGGATACTGCTCCCTGGCGCAACACCCGTGGATGCTCACCTGTTATGTCTACTACCGTTGATGAACGTCCTGTTGGGTTCGGGCCACCTTCAAGAATCATGTCCACGGCGTTGCCTAACTGCTTTCTGACTTCTTCCGCCGTGGTTGGTTCCGGCCCGCCGCTACGGTTGGCGCTGGTGCCGGTGATGGGTCTGCCCAACTGCCGTGCTAGCTCCCTGGGTATGGGATGGTCTGGTAACCGAACCGCCACCTTCCAGCCTCTGGCAGTGACGAGCGCAGGAACCCCAGGGCCAACGGGAATCACTAATGTCAGGCCTCCGGGCCAGAACGCTTCTGCGAGTTTCCACGCAATTTCTGGCACGGTTTCTGTAAGCATGGAAAGCTGTTCCTGCTCTCCAATGAGCAGGGGCAAGGGCATCCCTTGAGGGCGCCCCTTTGCCTCAAAGACGCGCTCTACAGCAGCTTCGTTTAGAGCGTCTGCGCCAAGGCCATACAGCGTATCTGTTGGGTACGCCACCAGCCCGCTAATACGCAGTACTTCAACGGCTGATTCAATAAGGCGCGAGTCTATTTGTGACGTCACAAAGCGACTCCATCAGTAGGTTTTCCAGGACGGCATGAGTATAGCATGAGAGGCAGTCAGATGCAGGCTGCTGCATCGCGCTATAGCGCAAGGAAAATCGTACCAGCCACAGTGCAGAGGATGCCAATAATCACTGAGAGGCTGAAGACCTCCAGGTGACGGTTCACCAAGAACGAGAAGACCAGCACGAACACCGGTACTGTGCGCATAAGCGGTACAACCACCGTAATCGGCGCAATGGACAACGCCAGATAGCGACTGAGTTGTGCCGAGAACGTGAGCAGCGAGCTTAGAGCGAACCACCGTATGGCAGACCTGGGTGTCTGACGGACGACGGCGAGTTGCCTCGTTATGAGCACTATAGGAGCCAAAACCAGGCCGGCGGCCAAATAACCCAGCATCCCGCCCGCTAAGCCCAAACCAGTGCCTGCAAGCACGGACCTCGCAAGGCCATCGCCGGCACTGAAGGCAGCTACAGCCAGTAAGCCGTACAGGATGCCCTCTTTGGCTCGAGAGTGCGTTGACCCCACTCCCTGTGTGGCACGGGCCCGACTTAAGAGAACAAGCCCCGGGCCAATCATTATAAAGACCAGCGCGATAGATATGGCTATCGTCATGCTTTCCCCCAGTAACGACAGCCCTACGACGACGCTTGCGGGGACTTGGAGCGCTTGCACAAGCTCCGCCTGGTTGGCTCCCAGACAGCCGATGGAGCGATAGAAACAGTAGCGCCCTATGACGAGTTGGAATACACCAATTGCCGCCAGGCTTAGCAAGTCATGCCAAGGCAATCCGGAGAGGCGTGAGAACTGACCGGTGAAACCGACTGCCAGAAGGAAAAGCGGAATACCAATTAAGACGGTCATAAAGGTGCCAGTAAAAGGGGATCCGGTTAAGACCCCGCGTCTGACGGTTATGGCCGTAGCCCCTAAACTGCCAGCAGAAACCAAAGCAATAGCAAAGCCAAGCATAAATGACCTCCATAAGTGATAGTGACGGTACGAGTGGAGCCTGAGGACTGGAAGTTAGACAGGGGCAGGCATGTGCGTGGATTGCAGGGCCTTCAAAAAACGATGGCGCAAGGCTACGTCCTGTACAGTACTGGGCAGCCCTGGAACGGGCCTTACATCTCCTAGAGCGAGTGCCGCAGCTTGCAGTCTATGCAGAAGCGGACCACGGTCTTCTTCTAGGGCGGCGTTGGGGAACTCCCGATGAAGCATTGTCTGCAGCTCGGCAGCAGACGAGTCGATGAATAGTGCACACCTGCCGTGGGTGGTCGTTGCGGCGGCTACCCAGCCCTCACCGTAGGGAGAAAGGGCGTAATCAATGGTCAGTCCCCGCCCTCCACGCTTGTACTCGCCTGGAGTCATGCCCAGGAATGAGTGTTTTTCGGTGTACAACTGGGAACTAGAGCCGTAGCCCGCTTTGTACAGGGCGTCTGTGATGATGTTGCCATCCTGCAACGATGCCTTGAACGCCTGCAGCCGTAACGCCCCCACGTATTCCTGAAACGTAACACCCAGAGTCCGCTGGAAGGCACGCTGCATTGTGCGCATGCCCACCCCAAGGTGTTGGCAGATATCCGTCAACGATGTACTCGCGGCGGGTTCCTGCTCCAAGAGCGTACAAACAAGATGCACCAAACGTACAGGGCCAGGAGGCTCGACATCGTTTGGACGACATCGTAAGCAGGGGCGAAACCCGGCACTTTCAGCTGCGTCAGGGACGGAGAAGAACGCAACCTGGTTACGTCGAGGGCGGCGGATTGGGCACGATGGACGGCAGTAAATCCCCGTAGAGCGCACGCCGTAGAACAACACGCCATCCCACAGCAGGTCCCGTTCAAGCACAGCTGTCCAGAGGGTTCTTGTCTCTGTTCCAGCCGATGTATTGCCGTCTTGCGTTGCCATAGACGCCTCAATCAAGAATCTATTGGTACTTTAGCAATGATGGAAGGTTATCGCTATCGTAAACGCGTCGTCAAAGTGAATTGTCCTAACACGGCTTGGTGAATCACAGATTGAGAGGCCAATGAAAACAAATGGAGTAAAGCCGCGTAGAAATCCGTAGACGGAGCCTGCCCCTGAGTGATAGCCTCACTCCATCAAGCAGCGACGAATACCGTAAGGGGAAACGTGAGTAATAATCCAGCATCCAGCAGTAGAAGAGGTGCCACTAGTGGCGACGTAGAGGTCTCCAAATACCTGGAGATTGCCGAGGAAAAACTTGGCCAGGCCACCGGGCCCAGCGAAGCGCATAAGGGTGTGGACGAGGCTGTGGTGGTGCTGGACTTTGGCTCTCAGTTCAGTCGCCTGATTGCCCGCCGCTTGCGGGAGTCCCATGTCTATTGCGAGATATTCCCGCCGAACGTCGCTGAGGAGCAACTTTCCCACTTGAACGTGAAGGGTTTTATCCTCTCAGGAGGCCCTGCCAGCGTCTTTGACGAGGATGCGCCCCAGCTTCCGGCTTTCGTCCTGTCTCGCGGTGTACCCGTGCTAGGTATCTGCTATGGCATGCAGCTCCTTGCCCACGCTTTGGGTGGAGTGGTTGCGGAGAGCGCGCAACGTGAATACGGGCATGCTGTGATTCATCAGAACACCGCTGACCACCCCCTCTTCTCCGGACTGGATGCTTCTATGCCAGTTTGGATGAGCCACGCTGATAAGGTGATGGAAATGCCTCCGGGCTTCCAGTGTCTGGGCTACACGGAAAACTCTCCAGTAGCCATGATGGGCAACGATTCCGGCATTATTGGGCTGCAGTTCCATCCAGAGGTAGTGCATACGCCTTCAGGCAAAGAACTGATAGAGAATTTCCTCTACAAAATCTGTGGGTGCCAGGGTCTGTGGACGCCAGGTAATTTCATTGACGAGAGCGTTGACCGCATTAGGGAGCAAGTAGGGACAGGGCGTGTCATCTGTGCCCTATCTGGTGGTGTTGATTCTGCCATCACGGCGGCTCTAATTCACCGTGCTATTGGAGACCAGCTCACATGCATCTTTGTGGATAACGGCCTTCTACGGAGAGAGGAACCAGAGCGCGTTGTTGATACCTTCCAGCGAGGCATGAAACTTAACCTCATCCATGTAGATGCTAAGGATCGTTTCTTGGACAAGCTTCAAGGCGTGATTGACCCCGAGGAAAAACGACGAAGCATTGGCGAGACGTTCATCAGGGCCTTTGAGGATGTTGCAGAAGAGATTGAGGACGTGAAGTTCCTAGCTCAAGGTACCTTGTACCCAGACGTCATTGAAAGCACTTCGGCGGAGACAGGCTCTGCGGCCAAGATTAAGACGCATCACAACGTTGGTGGCTTGCCCTCAGTCATGAAGCTCTCGCTGGTGGAACCGCTCCGATACCTCTTCAAGGACGAGGTTCGTGACGTAGGGTTGGCTCTCGGCCTGCCGGAAGAAATCGTTATGAGGCAACCTTTCCCGGGGCCTGGCTTGGCCATTCGCATCATTGGCGAGGTAACGCCGGATAAGCTGGAAGTGCTTCGTTCTTGTGACTGGATTGTTATGGATGAGATTAAGGCCGCAAACCTTTATCGTCAGCTCTGGCAGAGCTTCGCGGTGTTGACAGATACCCGGAGTGTAGGAGTCATGGGTGACCATCGCACCTACGGCTACCTAGCTGCTATAAGGGCAGTCACCTCTGAAGATGCTATGACCGCCGATTGGGCCCGGCTTCCTTACGAAGTGCTAGCAAAGATATCCAGTCGCATCGTCAATGAAGTCCCAGAGGTCAATCGCGTCGTCTACGACATCACTTCTAAGCCGCCTGGCACCATTGAATGGGAGTAGCCTACTATAGCTGACTCCTATCTACCGCAATTGACTGGGAATCAATGTCACACTACAATTGTTGTTGTCAACAACTTTATTTTGAACTGATGTGATATTCATGACAGACCACGTTGAGGGCCATATGACTGTCCAAGAGGCTGCTCAAACCCTGGGCAGATCTACGGAACAGGTGCGCCGCTACCTTAGAGAAGGCAAGCTTGAAGGCCAGCGCATTGGCGGTCAGTGGTTTATTAAGGAACCCGTTACTTTGCATGGCGCCAAGCCTGTGAAGGGCGCGGGTATGGCAACGGAGACAATCAGCCATTTCCCAGGGCTGGGCCGAGAGGCTGTGGTTGACGATGGGCGTCTTGGCCTCTTTGAGCGCATCAACCGCAGGCGGGAACAAATTCGTGTGCAGTGGGCCCAATTGGGGGTTAACTTGACCGCGGGTGAAATTGTGCGCGCATCGCGTGAGGAGGAGTCCTAACCATGGCTTTACGTTGTGTGGATGCAAGCTTCGTCATTGGTTGGCTGGTTCCTAGCCAGGGCTCAGAGGCTGTTGCTGCAGAGTGGTCCGGGTACGTGCTTGGCAAGGACGAGTTCGTTGGCCCAGCATTGTTGTATCCGGAGACCGTTTCTGCAGTGCATCGGCTTACCCACCAGGGGCTCCTTACGGACGTTGAAGGTTCACAGATAGTCACAGATTTTCTTGCGTTGGGAATCCCTGCGTTAACTCCACAGGGTATGTACAGGAGGGCCTATACGCTGGCTGACAGGTACTATCAACCGAGAGTGTATGACATGTGCTACCTGGCGTTGGCCGAGAAGCTTTCATGCCAGCTTCTGACGATGGATGAACGATTCTACACCATGGTTGCAGGAGACTTTCCATTGGTCACGTTGGTTTCACGATGAAGGTGATGGTCATAGGCGGCGGTGCCCGGGAGCATGCAATTGTCTGGAAACTACGTGCCAGTCTACAAGTGACTGATATTTTTACAGCACCGGGAAACGCGGGTACGGCGCAGTTAGGAACCAACATCGATGTTGCCGCCACAGACGTGGAGGGCCTTGTTGCCGCTGCAAAGCTCAACAACATAGATATGACGGTGGTAGGGCCGGAAACCGCGTTGGGTGCGGGAGTGGTAGACCGTTTCCAATCAGAAGGTCTGATTATTGCCGGCCCTACGCAGGCTGCTGCCCGGATTGAGACTTCTAAAGCCTTCGCCAAAGATTTGATGCTGAAGTATCACATCCCTACCGGCAAGGCAAAGCTCTTTACCAACTACGAGAAAGCCATTCATTATGTTGAGCATATGCCCATGCCCGCTGTTGTGAAGGCAGACGGCTTGGCTGCGGGGAAGGGCGTCACGGTGTGCCAGACCCGCGAAGAGGCCCTTCAGGCTTTGCGAGAGGCCATGGAGGAGCAGGTCTTTGGCGCGTCTGGTGACCGGGTGCTCATTGAAGAGTGCCTCTTTGGCCAGGAGATCAGCGTGTTCACCTTCACTGATGGCGTCCACCTTAGTCCTTTGGTGGCGGCGTGCGATTACAAGCGTATTGGGGATGGAGACCAGGGGCCGAACACCGGTGGGATGGGAAGCTACAGCCCTCCTAGAGTCTGGGATGAGGCTCTGGCAGAGCAGGTTATGTCAGTAATCATGGCACCTACCGTCAAAGCGTTGGCCGCAGAGGGGTTTCCCTTCCAAGGGGTGCTGTACGGTGGCATCATCCTCACCCAGGAAGGGCCTAAGGTCATTGAGTTCAACGCCAGGTGGGGAGACCCGGAGACCCAGACCGTTTTACCTCGATTGCAGACGGACCTGTTAGAAGCGTATTTGGCGACTGTAAACAATACGGTAGACCAGGCGAAGATAGAGTGGTCTGAAGATGCCTGTGTTGGTGTGGTGATGGCCTCCGGAGGGTATCCCGGGGACTACGTGAGAGGATTCCCTATTAATGGACTGGACACCATTGATGATGGGGTATCGGTTTTCCATGCAGGAACAAAGCCCCAAGCTGGCGGTGTCGCTGGTCTACCAATTACGTCAGGTGGCAGAGTGTTGACAGTCTCTGCAATGGGAGCATCACTGGAACTGGCACGTCAGCATGCGTACAATAACGTAGCACGTATAGCCTTTGAAGGGGCACAGTACCGAAAAGATATTGCAACGTGACGATTGAGGAGGGGTAAAACATGACTATGCAGGGCATTCCTCGTTTAGAGGACTTGATTGCGGAACAAAATAATAGACAGGCGTTTCTGGACCAAGTCGGGGTCTATTTCATTCGAGAGATCAACGATGTAGAGGCAGAGCGCTTTTCCAAGTCGCTTCTAGTCATCGCAACCCGACTCAAAGGCCATGCAAATCAGCGTATTACGGTGTATATCAACTCCGGCGGCGGCTCTGTAGGTGCAGGGTTCGCCATGATGGAGATGATGTACAAAATTAAACGAGATTTCGGTATCCCCATAGATACGGTAGTGCTGGGGTATGCCTACTCTATGGGTGCTATTATCGCCCAAGCTGGAGACAATCGGTCTATGGGCTTCTTCTCTACTATGATGCTTCACGGCGGTACTTGGACGGTTTCTGGAGAAGACCAAAAAATCTTTACCGACTATCAAAAGCTGGCGACGATGTACCAACAGAAAATTGGTGAGTTGTTTCAGCGACGCAGCGGCCTTCACACTACCCGTTGGTGGGCCAACTTCATCTACTCCGGCCGTGATCGCTTCCTCTCGTCAACTGAGTGTATGAAACTTAATCTCGTTGACGAGATTTGCGAGTTTGAACCCTGCTACATTCTGACCCCTGAAACAAAGCAGTAGGCAAAGACATTAAAGAGCATGAGGAGAAGATATGGAAATGAAGCCGTTGGTGGGCGTTCTGGTGGGAAGCCGTACGGACGAACCACTTATTCAAGACACGTTGAAGGTTCTGAACGACATGGGTATACCCTACGAGTTCAACGCGATGTCCGCGCACCGTTCTCCCCAGCGGGTGATGGATTATGTGGTATCAGCTGAGGAACGTGGACTGCAGGTGATTATCGCAGGGGCAGGTGGCTCAGCAGCCCTCCCCGGCGTGGTGGCCTCCTGGACTACCCTTCCAGTAATAGGGGTTCCATTGCCCACAAGTGACCTTAATGGCGTTGATGCGCTTCATACCATCGTCCAGATGCCCCCGGGTGTCCCAGTGGCCTGTGTGGCCATTGGCGCGTGGGGCGCTAGGAACGCGGCGTATTTAGCGGCGAGTATCCTGGGTCTTAAGTACCCGGAGATCAAAAAGGCCTATGCAGGCTACCGTGAAGGGCTTCGCAACGCATGACAGGTGAGCGGGTAGCCTTGCTGGTGGACTTTGATGACACCGCTGCAGAGCAGAACGTGGCGGAAACGTTGTTGAAGGAGTTCGGTGGCGATGGCTGGCAAGGGTTTCGGGAATCGTTTCGGAATGGAACGATGAATCTCCGCCATTACCAGGAAAAAGCCTTTAATCAGGTTGATGCAACATTGGAAGAGATGAGTACAGTCATAGCTAAATTAGCTTGGTTGAGATCAGGATTCAAGGAATTACATAACTATTGCATATCAAATGAAATCCAATTGTCTATCGTTACTAATGGTCTTGAATTCTACGTCGATGCTCTCCTGGGGGAGGCTCAGTTACGGAGTATCCCTTCCTACTCAATCGGCGTCACGGGACAGCCCGGAAACCTACAGTACAGCTACCCCTACGCTACCGAGGCATGCTGGGAATGGGGCAACTGTAAGTGCAAGGTGCTCGACGAGCACCGCAACGGCGATACACGTATCGTTTATGCTGGTGATGGTCGGTCTGACCTCTGTGCGGCTCAGCAAGCCGACTTTGTCTTCGCGCGGTCAACCCTGTTGGATCATTGCCGAGAACTAGGGCTGCCGCACCAAGAATTCAGCGATTTCCACGAGGTTTTGACGTCGTTTAAGGCCGGCATACCAAATATCTGGGAGCCTATGCACTAGCTGCTCTCTAAAGTTACTTTTTCTAGCCCCTGATTCTCTGTGAAACGGGCAAGGTGAAAAGCAGAAAATCTGGGAGTTTCAAAGTATCGCTCTGGCCTCTTCTGCATGATATGCTAGTCCTTGGCCACAGATACTGTTTCGTAGGAGCGAACCGTGATTGACAGGTACTCCCGACCAGCAATGAAAAAGGTGTGGTCTGATGACAATGCCTTTGCGTTGTGGCTTCAGGTGGAAATTGCTGCCAGCCAGGCGTGGGCAGACTTAGGTATCGTGCCACAAGAGGACATGGATTTGATTCGGCATGCCACCTTTAATCGTGCCTCTTATGACAAGTGGTTTGATGAGACGAAGCATGATGTGGTGTCCTTCACCCGGGCGGTTTCAGAAAACCTGGGGCCAGAAGCCCGTTGGATTCACTACGGGTTGACCTCTAACGACGTTAAAGACACAGCCCTGGCAATGCAGATGACTGAAGCTTGTGACCTTGTTGATGCCGGGGTTGTTCGTTTAATGGAGGCGTTGAACAAGCAAGCGATGGTGTACAAGGACACCCCCTGCATAGGGCGTTCCCACGGCGTGCACGCGGAGCCAATGAGCTTTGGATTGAAGCTGGCGTTGTGGTGGTCTGAGATGCAACGCAACCGAGATCGGATTGCAGGAGCACGTAGTAGAGTTGCTGTAGGCATGATATCCGGGCCGGTGGGCACCTATGCTGGTATTCCCCCGGAAATAGAGGATTCGGTGTGCCGTCAATTAAACCTGACCCCTGTGGCGGTATCCAACCAGGTGATTCAGCGGGATCGCCACGCTGAGTTCGTGCAGACCCTGGCCCTCATCGGTGCATCGCTGGAAAAGATAGCTACAGAGATACGAGGTCTGCAGCGCACAGAGGTTCGAGAAGTCCAGGAACCCTTTGGCGAGCCTGGCTACGTGACCAAGGGTTCTTCTTCTATGCCGCACAAGCGGAACCCCGAGTTGTCTGAGCGTGTTTGTGGTCTGGCGCGACTGGTTCGAGGCCACGCGGTCACGGCACTGGATGACGTTGCCCTGTGGCATGAGCGGGACATCTCCCACTCATCGGCAGAGCGGATGATTCTGCCTGATTCATCGCTTGCCATTGACTACATGCTTGACCTGATGACGGGCATCATTGGTGGCATGACGGTAGATACTAACAGGATGATGAAGAACTTGGAGTTGACCAGAGGGTTGGTGTTCTCGCCTCGCGTCATGCTCGCGTTGGTAGAAGCTGGAATGGGTAGGACAGAGGCGTATGAGCTGGTGCAGAAGCACTCCATGCGCTCCTGGGACACTGAAGAGGACTTTAGGGACATCTTGCGTAGTGACGCTGCAGTGACGGCTGTTCTTTCGGTAGAGTCATTGGCCCCTCTGTTTGATTATAGCTATTACCTTAGCCATGTGGACTATATCTACAACAAGGTAGGGCTTCGCGGCTAGTACGTTCCTTGGGATAAAATTCATTGATGAGGATGATAGTGGAAACAATCGCAGAAACCAGCCTGCCAAACCAGATTCATCGCGGCAAAGTCCGGGACACCTATGATTTAGGGGACGGCTTGCTGCTTATGGTCGCCACAGATCGCATTTCTGCCTTTGACCTGGTGTTACCTACTGCCATCCCTGAGAAGGGCGTAGTGCTCTCTTACATATCTGCGTTCTGGTTTGACCGAACTAAATCCATATTACCCAACCATTTCATATGTATGGCAACGGACGTAGACGCTCTTGGCAGCATCATCCTTCCTGACATGCCCCTGGGTGTCGCTCGTAGGGGAACCGTGGTTAAGCATGCCCAGCGTTTGGATGTGGAGTGCATTGCCCGCGGCTATATCACCGGCTCTGCGTGGTCTGAGTACACCAAGAGCGGCACGGTCCACGGGATGAAGCAGCCCGCGGGCTTGGTTGAAGGCGATAAATTTCCAGAACCGTTATTCACGCCAACAACCAAAGCTGATGAGGGCCATGACATGCCGATGTCGCTCAAGGAGTTGGGCGATATGGTTGGTGAGGACATGGCGAAGCGCCTGGGAGAGAAGACCGTGGAGATTTACTCTACCTCAGACGACTATGCTCGGTCCAAAGGGATCATCATTGCGGATACCAAGCTGGAGTTCGGGCTGATTGATGGCGAGCTTACGGTCATTGACGAAATGCTGACGCCAGACTCCAGTCGATTCTGGGACGCAGAGGGGTATGCTCCAGGGAAGAGCCAGCCTAACTACGATAAACAATTCGTCCGTGACGCCCTTACGACAATGGGTTGGAACCAGGAACCCCCGGCCCCGGAGCTGTCTCAGGACGTAGTGAACAAGACCGTAGAGCGCTACAGTGAGGCCTACCAGCGTCTCACCGGACAACAGATACCATAAAGGAGAACCGTGGCCAGTAACAATTCATCACGTAAAATCAGCCAGACAGAGAAACGTAGGGCCAGGCAGGGTAGACGGAAGCAGAAGAGCCGGGTGAAGGGCGGTTTGGCCGTCTTGGGTATGGCCACATTGGCCCTCCTGATTATTACTGGTCTGGCGCTTCCTTCCTTTGGCGGCGGCGCAAGCAGCGGCCAAACAACCACTCAAACGCTGGATGATCGACCTACTGGTGACGCTGCGCCAGGAGACTTCTTGACGGACCAGGGCCGTGTGCACTTGGCCGTTGGTGAGGTCAACCCCGTGGGATACTACAACTCCACGCCTCCAACATCTGGAACACACGCACCGTCCTGGGTGGAATGTGGTATCTACACTGAGCCTATCCAAGACGAAATCCAGGTGCATAATTTGGAGCACGGCTTTGTATTGATTCAGTACAATTCTGAGGACCCAGCTCTTATAACCGAGGTTGCAAGCGTTGCCGAGGCCCTGGGTGAATGGCCCAATTACCTCATTGTGGCACCTTACCCGGAAATGGAGCACACCATTGCGCTGACTGCATGGGGCGTCACCCAGTATATGGAGACCGTGGATCCTTCCGATATTGAAACCTTCGCTGACGCATATCGTGGTCGAGGCCCGGAGGCGGGGACCCCAGCATGTGCTGCGGGCGGATTCATGCCGCAGGCTGGTTAGTTTGGTTGAGACCCAAGTCGTATCGGAGAATTAATGGACTTTCTGGCCAAGATTTATGTGACATTGAAGCCTGCAGTTAACGACCCCCAAGGGGTCACGGTGCTTGGTGCGCTCAAAAACCTGGGCTTCACAGCCCCGGCGAACGTGCGTGTTGGGAAATACTTGGAGGTTTCGCTGAATGCGGAGTCGCAGGACGCGGCCAAGTCGCAGGTGGACGAGATGTGTAAGAAGCTGTTGGCGAACATTGTGATTGAGCAATACCGGTTTGACCTTGAGGAAGCACCATTACGGAAGCCTGAGGTCTGACCTACCTACGTATACAGTCCAATGTACCAATTCCCAAAGGCCGCCTCAGTAAGCAGCGTTGCTATAGCTCCTCCTGCCAGGAACGGGCCGAAGGGTTAGGCATCTTTCCTTGACCGTTTGTGGACCAAAATCAGGTAGACAGAAATGACTCCCCCGCCAATAAATCCCAGCAGCAGAGCCCCGAACATGGCAGGAAACCCCGTGGCCGCGCCTATGAGTGCTGCTAGCTTCACGTCTCCTGCCCTCATTGCGCTTCCAAGAAACTGGGCCTACCAGATAGACCGCCAAGAGTAACCCAAACCCACTCAGTGCCCCCACTACCGTTCGTATGTACGCCTCACCTATGCTCCATTCACTGCCAGGGCCAAAGGGGAACAGCATTAGAGCTACTATCAGTCCAGGGCCTACCAGTACGTTTGGGATGAGGCGAGTATCGAAGTCGATGATGGCAATGACTAGGAAGAAGCCAACGCTCACCAAGATCACCCCAGCTTCTATTGAAAGGTCAAGCCTTGCGACCACTAGGGCGAACAACAGGGCGGTGCCAGCTTCCACGAAAGGCACACGTACGGGGATGGCTGCTGCACAGTATCTGCATTTACCCCGAAGCCATAAGTAGCTGAAGACGGGAATATTGTCTTTGAGGGCTATTGGGTGCTTGCAGGTGGGGCAGTGGGACGCTGGGAATACGATGGACATGCCTTGTGAGGAAGTCGGTCAGCAACTACGTTGAAGAAGGTGCCAAAACAGAGTCCTAGAAGGACAGCATAGGCAAGGTTGAGGGAGTCAGCCACAGATGGGTACAACTCTTATGCGCCGGAACCTGCGTCAATCGCTACAACCATGTACCCCTGGCCTCGTACTGTCTGGACGCACTGCCCACCCCACGCCCTTGATCGTAACAACTTGCGGCGGATGCGGTGCACACAGACATCAACGACATTACCCTGGGCAACAAAGTCAGAGCCCCAGGCTCCATGCAACAGAGTGTCCTGATGTATCGGCGTACCGGGTTCTTGGGCTAGCAGGTAGAGTACATCAAACTCAGTCTTGCTCAGGGACACATCTTGTCCGTCCAGTGTGACCTTTTCCGTTCGAGGCTCCAAGACTAGTGACCCTACTTGTAATCGTCCGCGGACTTGGAGGTTTTGCAGTCGAGTAATTCGACTCAATGCAACATCTACCTGAGGTGCCTCTACCAGGGTTTCTGTAGTAGGCGCATCTGGGATGGTTGGTACTTCAGCAACAGGAGCTGGGGGAGTAGCACGGGAGTGAACATCCCTGTCCATGAACCCCAGAAGGGCTTCGCGCTCTGCTGGGCTTACTATCCTGCGTGCTGCAAGGTATCCCGCCATCAGCGCGATCAGATAAAGGATGGGAATTTGGACGGCGTAAATGGGGTCTGTATCTGGGGCGTCTACAAGCCACTCCGTAAGAGCAAGGTAGCCCGCAGAAGCCAAGGTTGCAGCTAACAACCCGCCAAAGTAGCCAAGATACATGCTGTGATAAATCACTAGCACGGGAAGCGCGATAAACATTGACGTGTTGAACCCAACAACGACAAAGGTTGCCAATGCAGTGCCGATGTCTGCCAAGAGCATGAAGGTTACAACAATGATGTTCGGGTAGCGTGGGAGCAGGAACCGGTCAATAACTAGGGAATATAAGAGGTACCCGCCTACGAGCGAGTATAGGGGCCAGCCCAAGGGCTCTCGTAACGGCTCGTCTAGCGCCAATGCAGCAACAGCAATGGCAGCTATGGCAAGCACTCGAAAATAGAGCGTGTCCCGCTCTGTGGCCAGGGCGCGATCCTGTTGAAACTGTGGCAACCGCTACCTCCAACCCACCATAATGTGTCAACCTAACGATGCGATTGTAGTTGCTTGGGGGTGTACTTGTCACCTTTTGGACTGTTTGGTGGCAAATAATCACTGAATCCTTTTTCAGGGAAAGGAGGGGGCAGTGGTGCGGTAAAGTCCTAAATTTCAAGGTGGTTCGCATTGTGCTCCTCCTGATTCCCAACCCTTGACAGTCCCTAGGCAACTCAGTAACATTCTAGAGCGATTAGCAGTCACCCTAGTCGACTGCCAATGTTTTTCAACAACTGGCATCAATAAAGGAGAGAATATGGGCCGGACATTCACACCGCTGGGCGATCGCGTTCTGGTAAAGCCTGCAGAGCGGGAAGAAAAGACAAAAAGCGGAATTTTCCTTCCTGATACTGCTCAGGAGAAGCCTCAGGAAGGAACCATCATAGAGGTTGGCCCGGGTAGGGTTACCGAAGATGGCAAGCGAGTTCCCATGGATTTGAAAAAGGGTGACCTGGTTCTGTACGCCAAGTATGGCGGAACCGAGATCAAGGAAGACAATGAGGAGTACCTGCTTTTGACTGAGCGGGACATCCTGGCGAAAGTATCCTAAAACAAAAACGAAGAGCCCCGGCCATAGAGGCCATGAAGGGTAAGGAGAGGTAATGCCTAAGCAGATAGTCTTCTCAGAAGATGCGCGAAACCTGTTGAAGAGTGGTGTTGACGCGCTGGCTAACGCAGTAAAGGTCACGCTGGGGCCTGGTGGCCGCAACGTGGTGATTGATAAGAAATTTGGCCCACCACAGATTTGTAGTGACGGCGTAACCATTGCCAAAGAGATTGAGCTTGAAGCTCCCTTTGAGAACATGGGTGCCCAGATCCTCAAGGAGGCGGCCAGCAAGACCAACGATGCTGCTGGTGATGGCACCACCACTTCCGTAGTGCTGGCCCAGGCCATCATTCAAGGAGGCTTCAAAAATGTGGCCGCTGGCGCAGACCCCATGGCCATGAAGCGCGGCATTGAGAAGGCAGTTGTTGTTATCAAGGCTGAGATTAAGGCCATGTCCAGTCAGGTAGAGGGGAAAGCCCAGATTGCCCAGGTGGCCTCCCTCTCAGCGCATGAAACCAAGATTGGTGAGCTCATTGCAGAGGTGATGGAGAAAGTCGGCAAAGACGGCGTCATCACTGTTGAAGAGTCCAAGGGCCTTGAGAATGAGACAGAGTTCGTTGAAGGTATGCAAGTAGACCGTGGCTACATCAGCCCCTACTTCGTAACCAACTCAGAACGAATGGAAGCTGTCTTAGAGGATCCCTATATCCTCATCACGGACAAGAAGCTCTCCGCCATGAATGATTTGCTGCCCGTGTTGGAGCGAGTACTTCAGGTGAGCAAGAACCTGGTAATCATTGCTGAGGATCTGGATGGCGAGGCTCTAGCGACTCTGGTGGTCAACAAGCTTCGCGGTACCCTCAATTGCTTGGCCGTGAAGGCTCCCGGCTTCGGCGATCGACGTAAGGCCATGCTTGAGGACATTGCCATCCTGACCGGTGGCACCGTCATGAGCGAAGATGTCGGCCGAAAGCTGGATTCCGCCACAGTAGCAGACCTTGGCCGCTGCCGCCGAGTGACGGCAAACAAGGACGAGACTACCTTTGTGGAGGGCCACGGCTCTGAAGAGGACATCCAGGGCCGAATCAAACAGATCAAGGCTCAGATTGAAGATACTACCTCGGAATTTGACCGTGAGAAGCTCCAGGAGCGCATGGCCAAGCTTTCCGGCGGCGTAGCCATCATCAAGGTTGGTGGTGCCACGGAAGTTGAGCTCAAAGAGAAGAAGAACCGGGTGGAAGACGCATTGTCCGCCACTCGTGCAGCCGTTGAAGAGGGGATTGTCCCTGGCGGCGGTGTTGCCCTAGTTCGTTCCCAGAAGGCCCTACAGGCCCTCATTGATTCGCTGGAAGGCGACGAGCGCACCGGTGCCTCCATTGTGAGTAAGGCACTGGACGAGCCCGTCAAGATCATCGTTGAGAACGTGGGCGGTGAGGGCGCAGTTGTCCTGGAGGCTATCAAGAACCAGCAGGACAAGCCTGACTGGGGCTTTGATGCAGAGCGCATGGCCTACGGGAACATGCTTGAGTTCGGTATTATTGACCCTGCAAAGGTGTCACGCTCCGCTCTGGAGAACGCTGCCAGCGTAGCGGCCATGGTGCTGACCACAGAGTCCATGATTACGGACATCCCAACCAAGGATTCCGGTATGCCCGCTGCTCCCCCCATGGATTACTAGAGCACCCAAGTATATCCACCTAGGGTTGTATGGAGAGGCCCCTTTACAAAAAGGGGCCTCTCCTGTCATTCTGCGGTAAGTCCGAACTAAGACCCCAGGTACGCTTAAGGTGGAACACATATGACTGAAGCAAAGACCCTCTCTGACCAAGATCGCAAGACGCTGTTGGATATGTCCCTCCCTGCTGTGACAATGGAGGTGGAGAAAGGGCACATCAAACGCTTTGCGGAAGCCATTGGTGACCCCAACCCTCTGTGGGTGGACGACTCAGCAGGCGGGATTATTGCCCCTCCCACGTTCTTGCGAATGATGATCACGGAGGCACCAGCACCTCCTGAGTTTACTCCCTTCCCTCAAATGCTGGACGGCGGCAGTGAGTGGACGTACATGAAGCTGTTGAAGCCAGGCGATGTCATTACTGCGGTTACCAGGTTTGCCAGCGTGAACCAGCGTAATATCACCGTAGGCCCTGCTGTCTTCTTGCTGTTGGAGACCGATTACACCAACCAACGTGGTGAGGCCGTGGCCAAGCAACGTAACACCTTGATTCGCTACTAATAGGCAGGGCTTGCCCTTCACCCACATTCCTGCGAGTACCAAAGACGCCTGGTTCCACAAGGTCCATCCCCGAGCGAAACAATCGAGCATGAAATACAAAGGCGGTAAAAATGGCTGAGAAGCTGTACTGGGAAGACGTGGCTGAGGGCCAAGAACTTCCGTCCCTGGTGAAGCAACCATCCAATCGTCAGTTGGTTAAGTACGCTGGAGCGTCGGGCGATTTCTACGAAGTGCATTATGACAAGGATTTTGCTGTGGATATTGGCTTGCCGGGGCTTATCGTCCATGGGGCGCTGAAGAACGCGTACCTTGCTCAGGTAGTGACGGATTGGATGGGGCCAGAGGGCGTTTTGAAGAAGCTCTCAGTCAAGTACCGCGGCACTGACGTTCCCAATGACGCTTTGACATGTTCTGGGCGTGTGACGAAGACGTACGTGGAAGGTGGATTACATCAGGTGGATTGTGCGTTGACCTTAAAGAATGGAGCGGGGGAGCAGACCACCACAGGCTCAGCAACGGTTGTACTCCCATCACGAGAGGGGTAAGGGCCTACGACGAGGATGCCTCTTTCGCCTTCGCTCGTGCTATCCGGTCTTCCTCTTCTTGCTGCAACTCTTTCCAACGATCCCGAGTCAGCTCCATGTAGAGGAACTCCCATCCGCCACGTTTCACGGGACGGATGATTTTGAACCCACACTTTTCAAATGCTCGCTGGGCCCTGTGGTTCCAGTCCAGTGTATGCAGGTAAACCTTCTTCATCGGCATCTCTGTGAACATGTAGTAAAGCAGGAGCTTCACAGCCTCTGAGCCGTAACCGCCACCCCAATAGTCACGGCCACCAACCAAAATACCTAGCTCTGCTGACCCCCGGAAGTAATCCGTGTCATAGTACATGCAGTTGCCTATGTGCTTACCTTCCAGATTGTCTATGCCGAACCTACGTGACCATGGGCTGGAGTGCTCTAGTTCCTGGTTAAACTGACGGATGTATTCGTCAAAGCCCATGCGGAGGGGTGTGGCGGCGTCAAGTTGAGCCAGCTCGGGGTCGCACCGCCACGCGTGGTCGTCTGCAGCGTCAGAAAGTCGTTTCTCCCTGATGACCACCTTTTCTCCCTGCATGAGAAACTCATCCACTGCTGAATTCCTCTCTTACCCGAGTGAGCGCCTTCTCCACGATGGTTGCATCGTTGGCGTAGTTGAGTATGCGCAAGGCCTCTTCGCCAGGGAACCATCGCACCTCATCAAACTCATGGTCATGGTTGTCAGTAGCTCCGCCGGTGGGCCTCATGAGGAAGTAATGGACGACTTTGTGGCATCGGACGCCGTCTGTAGGTCGGACGAACCAATACGTGATATCGCCTATGGGTTCCTGTATCTCCACCTCTAGGCCGGTTTCCTCGTTCACTTCCCTCAGAGCGGTTTCCTCAACGGTCTCGCCATCGTCGGGGGTGCCTTTGGGTAGGCTCCACTTACGGGGGTTGTTCCTGCCGCAGAGAACGGTTTCAATTGCATCACCGTTGGTGCGATAGACCACGCCGCCCGCTGACATGTGGTGCTCAATATTTTTCTGGCCAGACATCGTGCCTACCTGGATACCGATTGCGAATACCGTCATGTATTATCGTCCATGGGTTCAACCCGGTACAAGCGAATGAAGGGGCATTCCTGGTGGCCTTTGCGCTTCTCCCCTATAGTAAGGGAGAGGAACAGAAGGAGCGGAGCCATGCCAAAACAGCAGGTTGTGTTGGCCATAGATATCGGCGGGACCAATATGCGCGGGGCGTTGGTCTCCAAAACCGGCGATATTCTGGCTCGAGATGACATCCCTACCCAGGCTGCCGAGGGCGAGTCTGCTGCGATGAAGCGGTTAGCGACTCTATTACGCCGATTGAGCAGCGAAGTGCCGGAGGCCGAACCTGTTGGTATAGGCATGGCGATAGCTGGCACTGTAGACCCCCCCACCGGAATGTTCTTCAATCCGCCCAATTTGCCGACTTGGCACGATAGCACCCCATCGCTGGATCTTGGTGAGCATCTTGGGTTGCCTTCATGGGTGCACAACGATGCTTCCCTGGCCGCATTGGGTGAGTACGTGTTTGGCATTGGCGCGGGCACTGCAAGCCTGGTGATGGTCACCCTGGGGACAGGCATTGGGGGTGGCTTGGTGTTTGATGGACGCGTTTACGGGGGGCACAGGGGGTACGCCGGGGAGATTGGCCATCTGGTTGTGGATAGCGCTGGGCCCCAGTGCCCCTGCGGTGGCAAGGGCTGTCTGGAGATGATGGCGTCTGGCACAGCAATGGCACGCATCGCTAGGGAGCGACTGTCCGACGGAGAGCTGAGCTTGGTGACGGAGCTAGTGCACGGTGACTTGGATAGGGTCCGTGCTGAAACATTGGTGACTGCAGAAGAGCAGGGTGACTCGTTAGCGGGCGAAGTTCTTCGCGGAGCAGCGGACTACATGGGCGTTGGCGTGGCAACGTTGCGGAGTGTCCTTGACCCGGAGATGATCGTCATTGGGGGGGGGGTGTCACGGAACCTCCACATCTTCTTCCCCAGGTTAGTGGCATCGGCCAAGGCCCACGCAATGACAGTTGATAAAGCGTTATGTCCAGTTGTGACTACGGTATTGGGTGATGATGCTGGACTTTTGGGCGCCGCAGCCCTGGCGTGGGAGAAGCTGGAAACGTAACGTCAGAGTTCTAAGCTTGGTATTTAAAGTTGAGGGGATCGTCTAGGGTGTCCATGGATTCCAACGCCTCTTCAGCCGTCTGAGAGACAACATCATCTTCAGACTTAAGGCACGCTGTTAGCGCCTTCTTTGCCAGACTTCCGCCTATAGCTCCCAGCGCATTGATTGAAGATATCCTCACCTGAAGGTCTTCGTCCTTGAGGAGCGGAAGTATGGCAGGAATCATCTCCTCTTCACCCAGTTCACCACAGGCAAGGGCGGCTTCGTATCGCATGGCAGGTTCTTCTCGGTCTAGAGCGCTTCGAATGATTTCTGTCCATTGTGGATCGGCGTTGCGTCCCATTGCGTAGATGGCACTTTGCTGTATCTCTGCATCGGCCTGCTTGTAGGCCCAATCAATGAGTTGCGTAATCTCTTGCTTGCTGAAGACTCCAACTGACTCCAATGCCCTGCGTCGCAGGATGAGAGGGTGCGTTTCGTCCTTTACCAGGGGAAGCAAAGCGTCCTGAATCCGGTCTCGGTCCATAGCAAGAAGTTTCCCGTCCTCTGCCATTCCCGCAAACTTTCCTAACGCTTGAGCGGCTGCAGTTTGGACTTCTGCAGAGGGGTCAGCTTGCAAGAGTTTGATGAACGTGGTGATTAATGGCCGGTCTTCGCATTCCCAGAGGCCAGCAACGGCCTTGGTGCGGACTCCGTCAATTTCGTCCTTCAACGCCATTTTGAATATCTGGGAGAAGTCCATGTCTACGTTCTCTTCAGTGGTCTCAAGCAACCGTGACATCACATCCAACCTACGCTCGGTGGGTATGCGCTGCCAAGTTTCTTGAACCAACTCCATATCCTCTGCGTCAAGTGAGGACAACTGCATGAGGTCTCCATATTTGAGAGGGATTTCCTCTTGCGTAAGTTCTTCCAGATACGTCTCTATCGACACGTGACGCCCCCTAAGCTTTTGAAGAGATTGATACCCCGGTGCAGGAGATAGCAGGGGTGCGAAGAGAGCCTTCCACCCATTCCATCTCTGAGCCCAAAGCATCTAAATTCTTGAGAATATTATAAACGTTCCCTGCAATCATAGTGTCTTTTACTCGTCCTACAACCACGCCGTTTTCTACGGCATATCCTAGGAGCACGTTGGCGGAGAAATCACCGCCCAGGGTATTGCCCTGTCCTGCACCTAGGAATGATTCCACCACCAGAGCCTTTGGGTATCCAGCAATCATGTCGGCAAAGGTGGTGTCTCCCGCGGCGATGACGATGACGCTTGTGTCAGGCCCTGGCTGACTACCCAGCCCACGGTGGGCGCTGCCGGTGGAGACTGTGCCTGCTTGGCCTGCGGTCTGTAGATCATAGATGAAGTTGGCAATGACACCCTGCTGTATGAGAGGCAACTTGTTGGTGGAAACTCCCTCGCCGTCAAAGGCCCCACTCCCAGGGATGTAAGGGATAGTGGGGTCGTCCCAGATTGTGATGCGCGGGTCTACCATCAGGCTGCCAAGCTTCTCAATCAGAGGCGATGACCCCTGAACGATGTTCCGTCCATTGAATCCCTCCAACAAGGGCTCCAGGAGAAGATCAGCTACTGCGCCAGGGGTGAAGATGACAGGGATTTGGCCGGTGGGCGCAGCGGCGACCTGTTCTGCCCAATGCAACTTACGCTCTATGGACGCTATGATTGCTACGGTGCCCAGGGTTGGACGACAGGAACTCTGACCCTCCCAGACAAAGAGCATGTCTGTGTCCTTGACCAGGGTTCCTTCCATCCCAATACCTATGGCGCTCGTGATTTCTTCTGCGTGACAGCCACGGCTGTTCAGGAGCTTGGTGCTTGAGACCGACTTCGATACTCCCGCTGACCAGACAATGTCAGGCCAGTCTGCATGTAGCTGATCTATGAGCTTGGTGCCGGTCTCTACCAGTGCCTCAGCCTTCATGTCGGCCGTTGCCTGGTCAAACGTCGGCACAGCGGCGTATTCGCTTTCAGCAGAGAACTCCATTGACGCCTTTGCACCAAAGGGCAACATCTCTACCGCCCTGGCTACCAACCCGTCCATGTCTGACATATCTGATGTTGATGAAAACCCTATGCGCCCATCCTTGATGATACGCAGCGCAACGCCAGTGGAATCCCGAGCGTCCACGCTTTTGAGTCGATTGGCCTCAAAGGAGATAGGTGTGCTCTTGCTGGTGACCTGATACACCTCCGCTTGGTCAGCCTGCTTTAGCGCCTGGGCAAGAATTTCTTCTAACATACTAGGCTCCACCCACCAGGCATTTACGCAGCCGGATGTGGGGGCTGCCGTTGGAGACAGGCAGGGGTGATTGACCACCTTTGCCGCAACCACCTCCCTCGTTCATTTCCAAGTCATTGGCCACGCCGTCCAGGTTCTCAAGTGTGCTAAATACATTGCCGGAGAGCATCACCGGCCGTACTGTCTCTGCTATGCGCCCGTCACGAATCATGTAGGTCTCTCCGGCGGAGAAGGTGAACTGCTCCATGCTGGTCATACCGCCGTACCAGTTTTTGCAGTAAACGCCCTCTTTCACGCCCTCAAGAAGGTCGGCAAGGGTTGCCTCCCCTGGCTCAATAATGGTGTTGGTCATCCGCACGATGGGCGGGTGCTGGTAGCCGATGGCTCGTGCGTTGCCGGATGGGGTTTCCCCCATCTTCGCCGCAGTCTCTCGGGAGTGGAGTCGTCCAACCAACACCCCTTCATGGATGAGGTCAGTCCGTTGGGCCTCTACGCCCTCTTCATCGTATTGGAAGCTTCCACGCAGGTCAGGGATCTTTGCCCCGTCCACAATGTTCAGGTGCTCTCCACCAAATCGCCTACCTAGAACCATCACCTCGCGCAGCTTGGGATTCTCATAAACATGGTCTGCCTCGGACAAATGACCAAAGGCCTCATGTACAAACACCCCTGCCAGCACGGGGTCTAAAATCACCGTGTATTCTCCGCCCTGCACCTGCGGCGCTGCTAGGAAATCCAGGGCCTTCTGTGGTAGCTCAGCAACTTCAGACTGCATTCTGTGAACAAGACCGAAGTCACCCAGGCTACCCATGCTGATGCTGGCCTGTTGGATGTCCCCACCGTTTCTTGTGATGGCGCTGGCCCAGAAGTTCACATCAATACGAGACTGCTCCGTGTAGGTGCCCTGGCTGTTGCCGTAGAACATCCTACGATGCCCGTCTGCGTACCGTAGAGACGAGGTCTGTATTTTCGGGCCACCCCAGAGCAGGTCTAAGTACTCTTCCATGATGCGGTGCTTCTCTGCTAGGGGCACGTTAGCAGGGTCGCTTATGATGTGGGGCGGCACTATGGCAACAACGGGCGCTACATCTGCCAATTCCGTCTTTTCGTTCCCTACCATCCGTGCTTGGCTAATCGCCTGCTGAACCTTTGACCTGATGGAGTCCAAATCGTTGAACGATGCGAACCCCCAGCCACCCTTCACGCATACCCGGACGTTGCCGCCCTTGCCCGCGCTGTGGCCTATTTCATCCAGCTCTCGCCCCCGGAATGAGATGTTTGTGGTCTCTGTGTCCTCAATCCGAATTTCAATGTAGTCGGCGTTATGGCCCTTAAGCGCGCTTTCAATCAGGTCTCGCATGACGACTCCTTGGAGAGGTTCGGGCCATTATAGCAATGGGGCATCCACGGACGGATAGACGTGTTTGGCAGAAGGCGATGGTTGCCTTTTGTTCATCCGAGACCTTCATCACTCTTGCTGCTAGCCCTGTAATGCGCCGGGGAGTACAAAGCTCCCATCACCAGAAGGTGGGAACTCAATGACTTCCTTCACTGCATCGTGGTTGATGGGCCCGTAGATATGTGGGTATTTCTCACTACCGCCATCAAGGTTTTCATAAGCAATCTCAGACAAAATATCGCTGGTGTCTATGCGGAGAACCACCAGGTCGTCTTGCCCCTTGAATATCCTATTAGCGGTACCCACTAGCTGCTCAACCGTTGAGCAGTGGATGAATCCTTCGCTCTGCAAGCTCTCGTCGGAACACTGACCGCTGGTGATGGAGAGCTTCCACTTATCGCGAGTGGTGATGTGAAGAATGGTAGCCACGGCTAGAGCTCCTTTGAGTCTTCCATGACGTATTCTCCGTCTTCCCAGACAGATGGCTCTTCCAGGCATTCCATCAGCCGGTTGAACCAGGTGTTCTGCTCCGGGGTTTGGCCGTTGGCAACGTAGGACGCTTTGTCCCGGAACATGGCTACGCCTATCAGCGTGTTGGGTGTATTGTCAGGGCGCATGGCGAACCCGCCGATGGCCCCGTCCGCGTTGGGCTGTCTATCCTTCTCCCCGTCCTGGAAGCAGGCGATGGCTTCGGCTTCTTTGCCGGATTTGACCTTCATCTGGAATATGGTGCCATAGAGCATTGTTCACCTCAAAAATTCTTTCGTATTGGCAGTATAAAGGGATGAACTCGATAGGGACAACGGGGGGAATGATAGATTTTAGCATCTCCTTTCCAGGAATAGGGTATGGTCTTAGTTTACTGGGCAAAATCCATGACATTTGCAATCCAGCATCGTATAAAATGCTCTTCAGAGTGAGTACACCTTTCTCGTCCTAATTTCTTGTTATCTTGGAGGGTTCCATGCCTAAATCGGCAACGTTAAAGCCATCGCAGCAGGAGCGGCCTCCCAGCCCTCCGACTTCGCCCAAGAAGCGTGCAGCGGAGGTGCTGGAGTTGTTGCGAGAGCAGCAGGGCGTTGCGGTATGGCACCAGCGGTATGACCCCACCACGGAGCTGGTGTTTACTATCCTCTCTCAGCACACATCGGACGTGAACTCGGAACGCGCGGGGCACAAACTCAAAGCAACCTTTTCCTCGTGGGATGCCGTGGCTGACGCAGACCCCGCAGACGTGGCAGAGGCTGTGAAGTCGGCGGGGTTGTCCAAACAGAAAGTACCGCGCATCCAGGGAACCCTCAAACTCGTGCGAGAGCTCACCGGCGATTATGACCTCACCTTCCTCAAGGAAATGCCGCTGGCGGACGCTAAAGCGTGGTTACGAGCCCTCCCCGGCGTTGGCCCCAAAACCACGGCTATCGTGCTCAGCTTCGCACTGGGTCTGCCCGCCATGGCGGTGGATGTTCATGTGTTCAGGGTGACAGGTCGACTTGGCCTCATTGGCCCCAAGGTCAATGTGGATAAGGCCCACGATGTTCTTGAGGCGATGTTGCCTCCTGATGACATCTACGGCTTCCATGTTGCCCTCATCGCCCACGGACGGCAGGTCTGCAAAGCGTTGCGCCCTCGTTGTGCAAGTTGCGTTCTTCGTGATGGTTGCCCAGGCCGTCGAGAGTAACTCTGGGAGGGGTCCTCTCCGCGAGTTCGAATGCACAAACAATCCCCATCAACGTCGCTTGCGTATAATGAGATGTGACAATAAACATCTCAAGGGAGCATCGTGCGTGAACATTCGAGCCATCATCGACACCGTTATCGGCATAACAGCAATTGCTGCAACAATCAGCTGTTCCGGGTCGCCTGACGCTCCGACCGCCGCATCGCCTGCTGTTGCAGATGATGTAGCGGGTGTCCCTCAGGAAACCATGTTGGCTGAAACCTCCACCACTAACCCCGCTACGGGGGATCAGGCAAACCGCGCCAAGGACTTCGTTGACGTGACCCAGTGGTTGAACAGTCCACCGCTCACCCTGGAAGAGTTGAAGGGCAAAGTCGTGTTGATAGATTTCTGGACGTACACGTGCATCAACTGCCTGCGGACGCTGCCGTATTTGCGGGATTGGAATGAGAAGTACGCCTCCAGAGGATTGGTCATCGTGGGCGTGCACTCGCCGGAGTTTCAGTTTGAGCACGACGTGGACAATGTCCGTGAGGCGATGATTCGTGAACAGGTCACCTGGCCAGTAGCAATGGACAACGATTTCGCTACGTGGCGGGCATACTCAAACCGCTATTGGCCCCACAAGTTCCTCATTGATAAAGACGGCAAAGTTCGTTATCACCACATCGGAGAGGGTGCGTACTAGGAGACGGAACTCCACATCCGTGGCTACCTTGAAGAGGCTGGCTACGATGTCTCTGACATCCCCGTAGGTGGTCTTGTGGTTGCCGGTGAACCGGAGCCCGAAACTAAGCCGACAACTCGAGAGATATATGCTGGTAGTGGATGGAGCCGGGGAGACTACCTGGGCAACCAGAAAAAAATCACCGACGGCCAAGTGGCCACGTTCAGCGACCCCGAAAAGCATGAGGGCGGGAAGTTTTACCTCCAAGGAACATGGAGTATAGATAGCGAGAGCGTTACCCACATCAGGGCTACAGAGGACTATGAGGACTATATCGCCATCAAATACCAGGCAGCTAGCGTCAATGTGGTGGTGCGACCGCGTGGTGTAGACCCGTTCCGAGTGATTGCCACCATTGACGGTAAACCGGTTCCCGCCGCTGATTGGGGAGACGACATCATGGCGGATAGCCAGGGAACTACGTTCCTCCAGATAGATGGCCCACGGATGTACAACGTAGTGCGGAGTATCGGCAGTAAGAGTGGTGAGTTGAAGCTCCATGCCGGTTCCCCGGACTTTAGCCTGTATACGTACGCGTTTAGCGGCTAGATTAACTGATGTTCTTGGGCGATGCGGACGGCGTCGGTTCTGTTGCGGGCTCCCATCTTTGCGACGATGTTGCTGACGTGGGCTTCTACCGTCCTTGGCGAGATATCCAGCCGGTTGCCAATCTCGCCGTTCCTACAACCCTGGTGAATTAATTCCATGACCTCCAGTTCACGCATCGTCAGTGTGTCGGGTTGACGCGTTATGTCTAACCCTGGGGTGGGTGAGCTTCCACGAACGGCTTTGGCGGCAATGTGTGGTGGTAGCACAAGCCCGCCTGTTGATACCTCTCGTAAAGCGTCAACCAACGATTGAGGGGATGCGCTCTTCAGGATGTAGCCGTCTATCCCGGCACGCAGCATAGCCCGTACGTACTCGGTGTAGTCGTAGCCGGTGAGGGTGAGCAGCTTGACCTCCGGCCATCCCTGATGCACCTGTCGCGCGAGGTCAACTCCGGCGGCATCAGGCAACCGAACATCAAAAACGACCACCGTTGGGAGTGCTGTAGGAATGAGATGCAGAGCCTCTGCGGCAGTTCCTACCTGCCCGACCACACAGATGCCGGGGTCGTGGGCTAAGCAGCTGCATACCCCTTCTCGAAACATCTGATGACCGTCTACCAGCAACACCCGAATCATAATGCGGCCCCACTATAACAAAGAAATAAGTAAATAAATTAACTAATATTTACTTAACGGGGTTGTACAGAGGGTCGGGAGATTCAGCAAGAGATGTTTATGGGCCGTGCAGCGACGCTAGCCTAGGCTTCTGAAAGTGTGCCTTTATGTCTTGGGGAGTGCCCTGGCAGAACGGATTGCGCCGAAGATGTAGGTGGTGACGTAGGTGCGGTACGGCGACCAACGCAGAGAGTATTCCAGCGCTTCTTCGCCTGTCATGCGCACACCGCCGTTTACCACATCGCCCAGAGTCTTCTGTAGCGCTAGGTCGCCGTGGGGGAAGCCGTTTGGGCGTCCCAGCGTGCGTACAAGCAGCCAGTGGGCGGTCCATATGCCGACGCCCCGGAGTGCGGTCAACGTCTCTATGACCTCATCGTCTGACTTGTTGTACAACCCCTCAAGATCGATGTCACCGGCTGCGAGTTTTTCCGCAATGCCAGCGATGTACTCGGATTTCCGTTCGCTGTTTTTCTTGTCGCGCAGTCCCTCGACTCCCGCTGCTGCCAAAGCCTCGGGTCTGGGGAACGCGTAGTAGGTGACACCGTCTACGGTGAGCGACTCCCCGTAGCTCTCCATGAGAAGGGCGCGCAACGTCCGTGCAACCTGACCGCTGATCTGCTGCCCCAGAATGGCACTCACCAACCCCTCGAATACAGACGGCCCTTGGGGCACATGAAATCCTCTGTGAGCAGTAGTCAGCGGCTTCAGGAACGGGTCGGCATCTGCCATGCGGTAGAACGGTTCCAGGTCTACGTTGGTCTGAAGTATCCACTCTACCTGTCGTTGAGCTTCCTTCACCGCCGCATCATCTAACATAGGCCCCGCGACATCCACGTCGAGTCGAGGTGCCTCCACGGTACCCACACTCCGTACAGACACCACGACCAGACTGCCCCCTAGGTCCAGAACGCTACGGTACACGCCGTCCTCGTAGAACTCCCAGAGGTAGCGACCAGTGAAGTGAGTGGCGTAGTCTGCCGTCAGATGGAAGTCGTACGGCGGTACTGGCTGGATGGTAATCGACGCCCGTTGGAGCTGTAGGTCACTCATGCGTCTGCTTTTCTCCCAGCAACTTTGGATGCCGCGTACATGGCCAGCGCGCTCAGGGCTGCCAGCACTCCCATGACCAGCAAAGCGAAGGTGTAGCTCCCTGATTGGTCAAAGCTCTGGGACATCAGCAGGATGGCGGCGGAACTCATGGCGATAGGGAAAGGCCGGCTGATTCCCACAATGGCACCCAGGCTTCCCCTGCCGAAATAGAAGGGCCACACCAGATTCTGGCAGACCACAAGCCCTGAGACGCCAACTCCCACCATTGCCGCGTAGACGTAGGCAACATTGCCGGATAGAAGAATGATGAGGGGTAGGGTCATAGCGTTGAAAAGACCAACACCTATCATCAACTTGTTCACGGAAATTTTATCGGCTAGGTAACCCCAGAGATATCGACTTGATAGGCTGAACAAGCCGTAGATGCTGAAGGCCGTAGCCGCCAATTGCGGGCTAAAGTCCTTCCACTCGAACATTGGTGGCATGCTGGCCGGGACGCTCATGGATGATGTTGTTGCCAGGGACACGGTGATGATGAGGAGCCAGAACAACTTTGAGCGCACAGCCTCGCGTGCAGTAATGGAGACCTCCGCCGTTGGTGGTGCGGAACTGGCCTGCGGTGCAATCCAGCCATCGGGCATCATCCCCAGGTCTTCAGGCTGACGTTTGATGAACACTGCGGGAAGCACGGACATGATGAAGAATAGCCCTGCCAGAACCAGCCAGGAGGTTTCCCACCCGGAGGAACTGACAAGATAGGCAATGATGGGCGGCAGCACAAAAGCAGCAACACTGGAACCCATGGTTGCTGTTGCCACGGCCCTACCACGAGATTTCCGGAACCACCGAGGGACGATTGCAGAGATAAACAGCGCTGAATGCCCGCCTGACGCCAGGCCGTTTACCAGTCCAAAGAGCATCCAGAACTGCCAGACTTCCTGTACTTGCGATGTGAGGGCCAGAGAGATGGATGTGATTAGGCCCGTCACTGCTACGGAGCGCATAGCTCCGTTCTTACAGTCGGCGAAACGGGTGAAAAGCACTGCACCTACGGCCCCCGAGAGGATGCGGATGGTGAGGCCTGCAAAGATGTCAGATAGCGTCCAACCCAGGTCCTCCCTCATGGGATTGGCGATGACGCCCATTGACCAGTTGATGCCGTTGGACACGAACATCATCCCAAACCCAACGGCGACGATTACCCAGCCATAGAAGAAGGGGAGTCGGTGATGCCAGGTGAGCGTTCGGGTGGTTTGAGGAGCTTGTGTTTCCAAAACGTTCCTATACTGATCTAATTTTGGTGGTGTCGTACAACCGCCCGGTCTGAAACGTGAATCCCAGCCGGGCGGCGGTTATTCCTTGGTTACTGCGCGTAAATTAAACGGTCAGGCGCTTGTACAGCTCCGGCAGTCGTTGGGGCAGCATGCTGATGTCTGACAGAATCTCGTAGCCCATGTCACCCATCATCGTCTTCAAATAGTCGTGGCCCGCCTTGTCCACCGTGAGGCAGAACGGGATGATGCCCTTCTGTTTACCTTCCAGCAGTGCCTTACGGGTATCGTGAACGGCGTATTCCTTCTCAACGCCCTCGCGACTGTACCCTCTGTCCTGAGGTCGTCCGTCACTGATGAGGAACAGCACTTTGGTCTTAGCGTCTATCTCGTCCAGCTTCTTAATGCTGTGGCGGATGGCCGGCCCCATGCGTGTGGCGTGCAACGGCGTAATTTTATCGATGCGCTTCTGCACCTTATCGGACATCGACTCGTTAAGATCCTTGATGGTGTAGTACTCCACGTTCTCCCGCCCGTAGCCGGAGAAGCCATAGATGCCGTACTTATCGCCTAAGGCCTCCAACGCCTGAATCAACAGGATTGAAGCTTCCTTCTCAAGGTCGATGATGCGCTTGTACGTCCGACGAGGCGCGCCTTCAGTCCCTCGACGATTGCGGAGCCAGAGCATGTAGTCCACAGGATTGGCCGGGGCGTCCCACTCGTCTGCGCCTCCCCGAGATTCGTCAATGGCCTCTCCCGTGGATGCGCTCATGTCTAGGAGGAACAGTACAGCAACGTCCCTGTCCATCTTGTTCCTGCGCCAGTACACACGGTCGGGAAGGCTCAGGCCCAACCGCATATCAATCATTGCCTCTACTAGCGCGTCAAAGTCGAATTCTTCACCGTCAGAGAGGCGGCGAATCTTGCGGAAAGTCTCTGGCCGCACCTGTTCAAACTGCCTTCTAATTTCCGCAATCATGTTGGCATTGGTATGGAGGATGGAGTCCCAGAAACCAACGTCACCCTCAGCCATGACCTTCTCGCGTACTACACACCAGCGTGGTCGATAGTCGCCAGCACGGAAGTCCCACTCGTCGTAGACACTGGTGTGGGGTTCTGCGGCATCCAGAGGCCCGCCTTCATCATCAACGTGTACAAAGGGCCCTTGGCCTTGCGCAGATTCTTTGGGGGGCAGCTTCATGCCCACTTCGCGCATTAGGTTCTTGGCCGTGGTGCTGGCGTCCATATCGGCATCGCCGCCCTGCTCCAACTCCGCGCTCTGGGCCAACAACTCCTCAAGCATCTCTCTGGTGAGTTGAGGAGGCTCGCCATCATTAGCCTGACGTTGGGCTTCCTTCATCTCCTCAAGGAGTTGCACTAACTCTGGCTTGAACTCGCCACGGTACTCCACGTCTTGCGGTGACTCATAGGACTCTTCGCCTTCACCTTCTGAGGATTCTTGTTCCTGCTCCTGTTCCTCATCCTCTGGTTTGCGGTCAAGTCGCTTGAGGAGCTCCTCCATGTTTTCCGGATCCTCATACTCGTCGTCTTCTGGAATTTCAATGTGCGTCCACTCGTTTGCCGGAATGGAATGGTTGGGTACCCCCGCAATGAACACATAGATGCGTAGGGCAGCTTCCGTTGCGTCTTCCACGGCAGAGCCGACGCGCATAACCCTCAGGACAATCCTAGACATCCGGCGTGCCTCGTCCGCTAGGTACGATGCAACTGGCAGTTTCCCCCTCTGTCCAAGGCTTAACCGGATGAGGAACTCAACCAGACCTTGTTGGGCTGGCATTTCCTCAATGGGAGGGCGTTCCGCCAGGGAGTTTGCCTGTACTTGTTGGTAGGCCTTTTTAATCCCGCGATACTCTCGTACCACGCGAGCGTCTAGCCTGCTGTCTTCTGCCACGGTGAAGATGTCCAGAGCCATTCGACGCTCCGGGAAAATGTCAAAGAAACCCTGCATGTCTGTGACCCAACCGGTCTCGACACTGACGGGGCCAGTGTCATCTGGTGCAGGTTCGCCCTCTGGTGCCGGAGCGGCGTCCGCGGCTTCTTCTGGCGGCGCGTTTGATAAAGACTTGGGCTTCATCACTAGGGGCCGTAGATTACGGAAAAGGGTGGCAGGGTGATCATAGCGGAACCCAAAGCTCTCAAATTCTTGATGGGCCACCTGGTGGGTGGCGATAACCTTGAGTTTGGCGAAGTTTTCTTCCTTAGTGGGGGCTCCATCAATCAGTGCGGGAAGGTACAGGGTGTTGCCCTCAATGGTTGCATGGTTCCCAGAGACCCATCCAATTCCTTTGTCTACCAGTTCTTGTGCCGGAGCAATCTCCATCTCGTTGCCTGCCAGAGCGCGGGAGTAGAGGCCTACAATTTCCTTCACTCTACTGAGTTCCACCCCTGCGGAGAGCTTGTCCAGCATCTCTTCAGAGAAGGAGGATTCCATACGGAAGAAGGCTAGGCCGCTGTCCTGATTCTCTGAGAGCAGGCGAATGCCTTCCGCAAACCATAGTTCTAGCTGCGGCGGGGAGATGCGAGCCAGCACCGTAGGTACCACGGTGAGGAACGGTGCTAGGGCCGCAGGAGATAGAGGAATGAGAGCCTCGGCCAAGGTCAACACTACCGGGTGTGCTGATTGGTCTAACTCGCCCACCCCTTGTGAGCCATCTCGAAGGAAGGCGATGACGCCACCCTCCCCGCTGCGGGATAGGCGTTCTGCCAACCCTAGGAACCTTGAACGCTGGCTTCGTTCTATTCTGGTTACAACTCGGGCGCCTACTTCAAAACAGTCTTTCACTTCTCGCCAGTTGCCGTTGGCATCGGCCAGTGTTGTGACTAGAGAGATGAAGCTGTCACGGCTATCGCCCAAGTTGGGGAAGACGCTCTGGCTTAGCTCTAGGCACTCTGTGGCCAAGTCGTACGATCGTTGGGACAAAATGTCTATGAAGCGGATGAACCTTTCCAGTTCAGGGAATGTCATGGCGGGGATAAGCTGTGGGCTTATCTCAAAGAACTTGCAGGACAACGCCGTGGATTTCCAGGTTCCCTTGGACAGGGATTTCCCAAGCTCGCTCCACCCCGCTACTTGCCTCGGTCGCAGATGAGCCAGCGTCGTTGCGCTGGCACGGAAGTAGGCGGCCGCAATGGTTGGAGATGCCTGACAAAGATCC
>Ga0114999_10000460_pt1 | contig 60610 bp, 57 predicted proteins | sample ArcticOcean_MG_C_3_FD_89820 | JGI IMG/M metagenome (GOLD analysis project Ga0114999, IMG submission 89820) | Marine microbial communities from western Arctic Ocean - ArcticOcean_MG_CB8_126 | ecosystem: Environmental > Aquatic > Marine > Oceanic | place: Arctic Ocean: Canada Basin | collected...
GCGAACCAGTGGCATAAGATGTCACGGAAACAGGTACACGATCATCGAATCGCGCGCCCACCATTCTGGGCCGTTGCGGCTGCCCACACCCGTGACCGGGCAACGTCGATGCTACCGGGTCTGTTGCGTGACCGGCTCGATGAATTCGGGTTCGACCATACGATTGTCTACCCCACATCGCATGATCCCGGAGAGAGCGCTGCAAGTCGAAATCAAGATTCGTTGTACCGCGACTGACCTTCGCGCCGTATAGCTCAGTCTTGGATAAGTCGGTGTCCGCGAGAATGGATCCTCGCAGGTTGGCGCCATTCATACGGGTACCGTCCGCCTTCACCCCTTGAAGATTGGCCGCAGATAGATTGGCACGCCGCATGAGCGCGCCGCCGAGTTCCGCACCTTCCAGGTCGGCGCCATACATATCCACGATCGGATCTTCCGTAATCCGCGATATCGCAACGTTCATCGACACCGGATCCGGATTTTTACCGCCTGACGGGTCACGGATGAATATTCCCGGCCTCAAGTCTGCGTTTCGAAAGTTCGAGCCGCGAAGCGCGGTGCCATGGGAATGTGCGCCTCGGAGGTCGGCCTTCTCGAAATTGGCGCCTTCGGCCTTCGCGCCGTCAAAATTAGCCGTAAACAGATCGGCGTGACTGAAATCCGTCCCGCTCACATCAGCTCTGCTAAAATCGGTCGCGACAAGGATTGCGCCACGCAAATTGAGGCTGGGGAGACGTAGACCAGATAGGTCCTGATGACTCAAAACCGTGCGCGCGCCATCCCGCATGCCACGAGAATATTTCTCGTGCAGCCTGATCGCCGCGACGAATTCCACAGATGACATCCGGGCAACAGAAGGCTCGCCTTCTCCGGCGACCCGTACCGCTACTGTCTCTTCACGCTCGCTCAACTATCACGATCCCCTGCCCTCACACGGATCCGTGACCTTCCCCTCGACCACATTTGGCTCTTATCGGCCATATAGACTTAGCCGTATAGACCAAAATGGCACACACAGAAAATCAACTTCTACGATTCAGAAACACGCTGTAAGCCTAGAATTCCTGCAGAATTCGGTTCAAATCAGAGCAGACTGGGTCAATCTTACTCGTGATACAATTATTGGTTGTGGTCACTCCCGTGGATTCATACGACGCATAGAGGTGAATGGCGCGCGCTGACGTTCGCCTGTCCCGTCGCGGTTGCCTGCGACGGCGATGTTATCAATTCATCGCATAAATCGTGGAAATGTGCCTGGTGAACGCCACAACACTGGATTCGAGCGCTCACAACCGGCAACAAGATTTCAAGCCGCGATAATCGCATCTCCGGTGACTTGGGTCCGATGCATGGTACGACGCGCCTCTGCCGGAAATGCGTTGCGACGATGCATCACGCAACGATTGTCCCAGACGATGACGTCACCGATGGCCCATTCATGAGCCCAGGCATATTTCGGCTGGGTAGCATGCGCCCATACCGCGTTCAGCAACTCCTCGCTGTCGTCCGGATCCATACCGACAATGAATTGGTTGGGACGCCGACCCAGGTAAAGGACGGGCCGGGATGTCTCGGGATGAAGTCGCATGAGCGGATGCTTCGCGCTCGGCGGTTCTTTGCGCACACCACTGACTTCCACCGCACGATGGGGCGTTCCGGCGCTGTCATAAGTCCCATCCTGATGCGCCGACTTGCCTTCAACCGCGATGCGCAGTTGTTCAGGCAGGTCGAGGGTCGCTGCATACATATTGCAGAATTCGGTTTCGCCGCCCTCCGACGACACCTCTAAAGAGTGCAAAATACTGGCCTTGGGCGGCACGGAATGATTCGACATGTCTGTATGCCAGCGCAGTTCGCGATCACCCAGGCTACCCACCGGCTCGCCCTCGATAAGCACGTTGGAGACGATGGCCAATTCAGGGTGCTCTTGCGAGTGCTGTTTCCCGGTCGCGTTTGGAGGGCAGAGATCGAGGGCGCCAAAATACCGGCTGAAGCTGATCAATTCAGGATCCGTGATGAATTGACCACGAAATAGCAGAACAAGATGTTCGGACCACGCGTCCAACATCGTCCGGACATCTTCAGGATCCAGTGACTTTGAAAGATCGGCGTCGTGAATTTCAGCACCGAGCGCCTTTCCGGTTGGAACAACTTTGATCATGACCATGCCTCATGATTATTGCGGCGGACGACCCACCGCAGTCACGACTGGAAACGTAAATTTTTTCTGAACTGACGCCAAGGTTAAACAGAGTATGCGCAAAAATAAAGTGCCTGCCGCGTAGAGCAAATTTTGTTGAGTTGGAAACGGAGACGTTTCCAACTCAACATATGTCGTTTGCTCTCATATCAACCTGTTCTAGCGATCCAGGGACCGCACAACCCTAATCCCAAAGTTGTAATTTCGGTATTCGAGGACATACCTCGTACGATTCGCGGAACGGAGATTCCCTGGTTGGCTGCTCCATGCTCCGCCCCGCATGACCCGACGCCCGCAATTACCACTCAGCCACGGCGAACCATCCTTAGGGGCACCCCGATAGCTGTCATTCCAGCAGTCCTCGACCCACTCCCAGACATTGCCGTGAACATCGTGTACGCCAAAGGCATTTGCCGGAAAACTGCCGACGGGCAACGATTTCTTGCGATAGACACCTTTCCCGCCGTCTCCATACCGTGTGGTGCCGTTAAAGTTTGCCTGATCCGAAGTAATCGTAGACCCATAGTGAAACGGCGACCGTGTACCCGCCCTGGCCGCATACTCCCACTCCGCCTCACTGGGCAGGCGGTATTCATGCCCGGTCCGGTCAGATAGCCAAGCTGCGTACGCCTTTGCCGTATTCCAGTTAATGCAGACAACAGGGTCATGGATACCTTGCGCGTAGCCGGGATCCCGCCAATTCTTTGAGGTATCTACCCGCCCACCCGAGCTTGTGCGCACGAAACAGGAGTCACCCGCCGTAGTCCCGGTATCCTCGACGAAGGAGGTGAATTCACCTCGAGTCACCTCATATTTGGCCATGGCGAACGGCACCACCATTACTTCACGTATCGGCCCTTCCGGTTCGTCCCGTTCCGTCTCTTCGGGTGGTGAACCCATCAAGAATACCCACCTGGCACCACCACCATCTCGGGACATTGGTCACAATCCCGAAATGTCGAACCAGGCTCCAGCCCCGGCATGAACAGCACCAAGGAAGTGCTGAGGGCGGCAAGAATCAACAGTGAAATACCGGTCGCGATCAAACGCCATCGCGGGAGATGAATTGGCCCTGTGGACAAGGGCACCAGCTCGCCTGCTCCCGATTGGTCGCCATCAATGGCAAAAGCGGTAGTATCCAAGCCAACGTGGCGGAGAACTTCATTGGCATTGCGAACGCCCAGGAGCGTTCCCCCAGCCGGAATATCGTGCTTGGCGACCGAATTCAGGTTCGAATCGGGCACGACCACTGTGATTGCTGCACCGGAAGCCACAACTGCTGGAAGCAAATCCCGCGAGGCGGCGAGTTTGTCTGCCACAAATTCCACCTGTCCGACCCGCAGATCGACATCCACGGTTCCGGTCAGTCACAGAACTTTGTCGGGCACCTCGTCGGGTCCTGCGAGACACCCCTCATGGTGCAAGGCGTGTGCGATGAAGACGGGAAGCTGCCACGAATCGCCGTCTCCGATTTCGTCCGAAGCATCCAGACGGAACCCGCCAGGTTCAAACGGCCCTAGAATCCGCTCGATTACGCCGGATGGCTGGCGCACGAAGTAATCGTAATCCGTGCTGATAGGGAGGACCGACGTCGTGCGCCGCAGGCATATCTGTGAAATAGGCGCAGCTTCCCGTGTGATCCGCTCGATCTGTACGGGGCCCCGCGTGGTCGCAACGTAGACTCTGACCTTCATCCGTCGATGAATATCTCACTTTTCGGGTTGCGAAGTGCGGCCAGAATATCTGAATCGCTGTCGACGAGAAGCTGGATCAAACCCTCTCGCGGCTCAGGCAGGGCGAGTCGGCGGCATCTGTCATCGTCGACAAACACGGCCAGCCAACGCGGGTGGCGGCCCAAATCGTCCAGAGAGATAATGACGTAGGTCTGCGCCACTTCCGCGCGCGACGGTTCGAAACGGATGCGACAACCAGGCGCAACCCGTTGGGCGACCAGACCTGAGGCAGCCGCGGCAAGCTCGGAAATTTGATAGCTGGAGACTTTTGCGGTCAGTCGACGCAAGTCGGCCCGAAGCGCCGCATTTTCGGATAAAGCCGCTTCCAGCTCGGCATCCTCGGACCGCGCATCGGTCACGTAACGGTAGAGACGTCGAAACGACAGGTGTTTGCCGCCGTCACTATGATCCACCGATGCGCTCAGCGTCGCTTCAGAGACAAGCGCATTGAACACCTGCTCAGCCACCTTAAGAGTATAATCGTCAGGCAATTGAATCCGCTCACTCATGCGCGGGCTCCGTAGATAAGAGAGAATTGTTCGCTGAATACCTCGCGATCGTAGGCGAACTGGGAAGCAAGATCTGTCCCGTCATTCCCCACCCTGTCCAGTACACTTAGAAATGAATGGATTTGGTCGTAAATTGCCGCCAGCGCGCCAGCACCCGCCTCAAATTCGATCGCTCTTCCCGGATCATGCAAGGCGTCATCTTCAAATCCTCTCCGAGCGATGCGATTGAAAGCCCGGCGTGAATCCTCCCGGGCTTCCTCGAGGCGCCCGTGTTCCGGCAGATTTTCCGTGACGTCATCCACCTGCGCGGCCATTCGATTGGGATGCCCAACCCGCAAGTCTGTCGGCTCGTTTTCCCCTCCAAGTTCGTCCGACCCAATCACGACATGTAGCGACGCTCTCAGTGTATTGTTCACATGGATGGCCAACTTCGCGAGCCGATCCCTCCATTCCTGATAGAATTCAGCATCCTCGCAGTTGATGAGAGTGTCCAATTCCATTTCATCGACCTTGCGCCGAACGGCTTGAGTCAGTCGTGCCTGCGCGTCGCCGAAAACCTCGGCACGGGCAAGCGACCAAGGAAAACGATGAGACCGTGGGCCATGCTGCATAAGCCGGTCCAACACCGACATTTCCGCCTTACTAAGAAATTTTACCGACTCGGTAGAGGCGTCCTGCAAAACAAGAAGCGGAGATGTCCAGGCATCCATCGAATCGGCGTTCTCCAGCAATGCGGCAACGTCTATCTCGTCTGCTTCCCGGTCCGCGCCAACAGATCGGGCTCGGCCGACTGCTTCACGATCGGTCGCAACTTCGAGCGCCAGGAGAAAAGCCATGTACGCGTCGAAAGCGCTTCGAAACAGACGAAAATTTCCTGCCTCTTCGTCCAATGACTTCTGCCGCCAGAATTCCAGAATAATGGTGTCATCCACGACAAGCTCCGGCGCCGTTGTGTCGAACTTGGCGAAATCCAACAAGATCTGGAATTTGCCCTGCATCTGGACGCTGGGAAGGTTCTCTCTGAGGTAGGCGTATAAGAGGCGCTCGATTCCATTGGCTGTCCGTCGCACCGCTTCATCGGACGCGGGTGATTGCAGCATTTTGCAGAATTCTTCATCCAGTGAAGCGTATCCGACGGTCCCACAAAGGAACTCAAACATGGCCGCCAGAAGAGGCATCCGCGCGAACCCCACATTGAAAACGGCATCGCCGTACTGGACGACGACGCCTTCTCGCGATATGTCGCATCCGGCACGGCGCCAGCCTCTGCTCGTTACCGCGGATGTGATCCAGCCACGAAATCCGGCTCCGGTCGCGCGTTCAGAACCCATAAGCAAGTGCTCATATGCGCCGCGACGCAGGGCGCAAGCCTCTGCGATATTCACGAGGTGGCAGAGTTGCAGCGCAGAAACGGCGTACGCCCGGCAGACGACCAACCGATTGAGAGTTCGGCAAACCTTCACGGAGTAACGCGGCGCGCCATCAGGTGTGGTTGCTTCGGAAACGGCCTGGAGCGCGGCTCGCAAGTCACCGCTTTGTCCAGCCTCAAGAATGAGACTTGCCGCACGTTCAATTTTCAGTGCCACGTTCCAGCCTCCCGCATATGCGCCGAAGGATCAACGACGGGCGGTCCTCTTTCCCAGCGAATACAAGCCATGAATTCGACATGGCGTTATTGTAATACACCTTGCGGTGGTATGTGCTTCGTCGTTTTCATCTCATCGAACCTGATATTCTGGACGCCACGGCTGCTGCTCTGGTCGTTCATCCGCCGGACCAAACGATGGCTAAAATGGATACATTTGAGCACACGACCCCAAAAAATTTCAGGCCCGATGGAATTTTGGATAGCGTTTGTACACATAAATTTTCCAATCGATTGGGCTTGCTACCAGAGACAAATAGCCGGAATTCATTGGGAAAACGGGACACGAAATGCTGTTGCAAGGTTCGCGCATTGGGCGGACCAGTTGTTGGCGAGCTGCCGCGGCAGCGACCGCGCTGTTCCTCAATGCCTGCGTCAATTCGGCGGAAATCGTCAGCCAACTTGTTCAGTTCACGCCCAATTCTGGCCGATTCATCAGTGATCCGAACCTCGCGATCGAACTGAGGAAACTCGATCAGCCCTCTTATCAGAAGTTTAAGGTCTTCTACCAGGGAGATAGGCGCCAACCGGAAATTATTGTTCTCGACGTCGCCGATGATCGCTATTCGTTCGACGCACGGAACTGGAAACGGATCGAAGGCGGAGCCGCCATGACCCTTGTCCGAAGCAACCTCGATTCCGGAAGAGCTGTCGAGGCCGTCGTCGGAATCGATATTCAAGGCCGTGTCCTCAGTTTCGGTATCGTGGTCAAAGAACTCGACGGCCCCGTGCCTGTTCCCGGAAAATTTCGCTATATCGTTCGATACCAACGCTTCGGGCGCTATGAGATCACCCAAGTCCAGTCGCCAAAACAAAAAACCTAGAACGCAATCGATCATCGAAGGACAGTGAGCACCCACACACCTGGTGAGACGCTTGGCCGAACCCTCCCGCATGAGCTACTGTGCCCCTGGAATTCGGCGAGTCAGCCGGTGAACCGGGAATACCTAACGGAGAAGTAATGGCGTTCTACAAACCGGACCTGGGCGCAAACCCCGACGATCCATTTGCCCGCGATGCCGACAGTAAACTGGTGCGGCAATCTTTTTGGCTGGACATGAGCGACCGTTCGTTGGTGCTGGCAATGAACAACGGCGTCGGAATTTCATTGACCGCCTCTGAGAAGCGCACCCATCTAGAAGATGTCGGACGATCCCATCTGATCGATCAAGTCTGTGTGCAGGAAATTCTGCCCCCAGAATCGGACTAGCCAGACGTCGACTGTGACTTTTGCAAAACTTCGGTAGGACCTGCTATCAAGCGGCTCCAGAAGTGGCGACGACGTAACTTTGAATGATCACTAATCGTACAGCTTGGGTTGGTACCGGCGCACTGGTCCGGTCGACAATTTTCGCGTTTGTAATGGGCACCTCATTTATAGCGTCTGGTCCGGTTACAGCCGAAACACTGACCTTCATCTATCCCGTCCGACCTAACGCTCTTTAATGATGCCGCCAGAGAGATTTTACGGGAAGCATATTTCAAGCTGGGTTACCAGCTCGACTTCGCATTCGTCTATGGCCAAAGAGGATTGATCGACTCCGCTGCCGGGCGGGCAGACGGCGAACTCGCACGGGTTGATGGCGTAGAAAGCGAATTCACGGGACTATTGCGGGTGCCGGTCAGTCACATTTCCACGCAACAGATGGCTTTCGCGCGTGATCGGTCAATCAAGATCGAGAGTTGGAGAGAACTGAGTCCCTACAAGATTGTTTTCCGCCAGGACGATGAGATTGCCGAGCGAAAAACGCGCGATATGCGCCGCTACCTCGCCAGCAGCGAGGAAGCGGCGCTCAAGATGATTGAGAATTACAAGATGGATATTGCCATCGCAGACCGGTTCGACGGCCTGGCAGCACTAGAGAAATTGAATTTTGACGATGTGCACATGTTGAAACCGGAAATCCAGATCGTCCCTCTCTATCACTACATCAACCGAAAGCACCGAAAGCTCCTGTCGCGGATCACCTTTGTCATGAGATCGTTGCAATCGTCAGGTCGCATGGCCGAAATTCTCCGCGAGCACGGGTTCGACCCCACGACCGAGTAGCTTATCTGTTTACGACTCAGATCCATTTGAGAAAATTCACGCGACCTAAACCAGTCACGACCTACTCTAGAAAACTCCGGCTTCAAGACCGGCAGCCACGGCCATGCCGAGTTCTTCACATTGTCCGACGAAAGACTCTTGCCAGTCGCCGCGGCAGATCAACGGATCCTGGATCGCACGCCACCTGAGACCTGTGACGATCGTCTCAATTCCCCGGCGCGTTCCCGTACCATCTTGGCCGGCGCGGATATAGAGCCCGTAAGGCAATCCTTGTGTGTGCTCAAGGCACGGGTAGTAGCTCCGGTCAAAAAAATCCTTCAGCGCACCGCTCATATAACCGAGATTTTCAGTTGTCCCCAAAATCACCGCATGCGCCGCCAATACATCGTCCGGACCAGCGTCAAGCGGCGCAATCACTTGAACCGTGACACCGTCAATTTCCGAACTTGTAGCACCGCGGAAGACCGCCTTCCTGAGACGTGCCGTATTGGGAGACGGTGCGTGAGCAACGACAAGGAGGCGCCGCATCCTGATGTCTCCAATCTCCGGCCACCTATCGCTCAGGCCATTCCGACAGGAGTTGGCTTGACCTCAATCTCGTCGTCAGGTCGTGACGCGATCATGTCTTGCAATTCCTTGCGGGCCGTCTGGGCCCCGGCATCTTCGAACAGATTGTCCATCTCATGGGGATCGTTCTTGAGGTCATAAAGTTCTCCGGCACCGGATTCGGTCTCGAGCGTCAGTTTATGAGTCTTGGTACGGGCCATGCGCAGGTCGAGAGCGACTCCGCACCGTGACGCATTGATATCCCACTCGTTGTACGCGAAATCACGGCTCTCGCCGGCCTTGCCCTCGACCAAGCCTCGCAAGGTACGGCTGTGCATCTCACCGGTCGGCGAGACCCCCATGCAATCAAGCACCGTCGCCGGAATATCCAGCGTCGAAACAGGATCATCGACGACCCGGTTCATCGGGACTGACGGGCCCTGGAAGATAAGCCCGATGCGCACCAAGCCTTCATAATTTATGGGGCCCTTGAGGATCAAGCCGTGATCTCCCAACCAATCTCCATGATCCGTTGTGTAGATCACCATCGTGTCGTCGGCGAGACCGAGATCGCCGAGTGCCGACAAGATCCGGCCAACGTTATGATCGATCAGCGAAATCATGCCGTAATAGTTGGCGATTATCTCGCGGAGCTGATCGTCCGTCTGATCGGGAGTACGCGAATAATTCTGGCGGACTTTCCGCATTTCCTCGGATATATCGGGAACGCCTTCCAAGCTCGCCTGATGCCACCACGGGCGCCGGTCAAGGTCTTTGACTCTTTCTTGCGGCAAATCAACCTCGTCCGGATGATGCAGGCGCGACCAGGGTTCAGGTGCATCGAACGGGTGATGGGGGTCCGGAAATGACGTCCACAAGAAGAAGCGGTCATCTTTGTTCTCACGAAGGAATTCGATCGTCCGATCGCCTACCCACGACGAGTTATGCCAAACCGGCGGCAACGCCGAATGCCACGTTTGAACCGCATCGGTCTGAGGCTCCAGCCTGGTTTCGTAAAGCTCGTTCTTAAGCTCACCAAGACCATCGCCGTAGTACCAGGATTCATAGTGCTGGCCGCTTGGTGGTTCCAACGGATGCCAGCGATTGTGTCCAAGCACCACCAGTTCCACGTGCTCGAAGCCCATGTAGGGACCGAACCAGTCGGGACCATAGTCCACCATCGACAATCGGCTTTCCGGCGTTCCGGTCGCTTCGAACGTCAGCGCCGTCGAGAAATGCGCTTTTCCGATGAATCCCGAACGCACGCCTGCGCCGCTCAATGTGCCGCCGATCCCCGCTTCGCCAATCGTGGGATCGAGATCAATACCATTGTCATGGACCCCATGCGTGTTGGAGAGGAGGCCGGTTAAGATGGATGCCCGTGACGGCTGGCACACGTTGTTGGGCGTGATGCATGCCGAAAAACGGGTTCCGTGCTGCGCCATCAGATCCAGATGAGGCGTCTTGACGTTGCGCCCCTCGAAACCGAAGCAATCGCCGCGTTGTTGGTCAGAGGTAATGAGGATGACATTGCGTACGGAACTCATGAAAGATCACACCCTTTGTCTGTACCGATTTCACCGCGACGTTGGCCGCCGCATCGGCCGCATTGTAGCGAAGAGAAGCGACTCAAGCTCGGTTACTCTCATGCTAAAGCACTGTAATCGAGTTCGCGCGTCGCGAATTTCGCTTATCCGCGCCGTTTACCGTCGCGATCAAGGTAGTGGCGATTGAGGCGTGGTGTGGTCGGGTGCAGCGTCCTTTATCACCTGACCAAATTCGGCTGGAAGGATGTCGTTCTCGTCGAACGTTCAGAGCTGACCTCAGGCTCCACTTGGCATGCCGCTGGCGGATTTCACACCCTCAACTCCGATCCCAATATCGCCAAGCTGCAGGGCTACACCATCCGGCTCTACAAAGAACTCGAAGAAATTAGCGGTCAAGCCTGTGGTCTCCATCATGTCGGCGGACTCACCATCGCCACTGATTCTGATCGCATGGACTTTCTCAAGGAAGAGAGGGCCAAGCACCGCTATATGGATCTCGAAACCGAACTGCTGACCCCGCAAGAAGCGCAGGAGCTCTGCCCGGTGCTCAACATCGACGGTGTGATCGGGGCGCTTTATGACCCGCTTGACGGGCATCTGGATCCGGCGGGCACGACGCAGGCCTATGCCGCCGCGGCCCGGAAACAGGGCGCGGAGATCATCTTGCGAAACCGGATGATCGAACTAAACCACAATCCCGATGGCACGTGGGATGTGGTCACCGAACAGGGCACGATCACGACAGAGTACGTGGTGAACGCCGCCGGTCTTTGGGCCCGAGAGGTGGGTGAATTAGTCGGCGTCCAGCACCCCCTTCACCCCATGGAACATCAATATCTGGTCACCGAAGACATCCCCGAGGTCTATGAGCGCGACACCGAGCTTCCCCACGTCATCGACCCCGGTGGCGAAACATATTTCCGGCAGGAAGGACGCGGTCTTGTGCTCGGTATCTATGAGCAGGACTGCGAACCCTGGGCGGTCGACGGCACGCCGTGGGACTTCGGCCACGAGCTGTTGCCCGACAAACTCGATCGTATATCGGAACCCCTGGAAAAGGCGTTCGGCCGGTATCCATGCCTTGCCGAGGCCGGCATCAAAACCGTCATCAATGGCCCGTTCACGTTTGCACCGGATGGAAACCCCCTGGTCGGCCCCTATCCGGGCTTGCAGGGGTACTGGTGCGCCTGCGCGGTCATGGCCGGTTTCAGCCAGGGTGGTGGTGTCGGACTCACGATTGCCGAATGGATGATCGATGGCGAACCCTCATCCGACGTGTTTGCCATGGACGTCTCCCGGTTCGGCGAATGGGCGACACGAACCTATACACGCCACAAGGTGACGGAGAATTACCAACGTCGCTTCGCGATCAGTTTCCCCAACGAGGAGTTGCCGGCGGGCAGGCCCCTCAACACCACCCCCGCTTATGGCATATGGAAGGCTCAGAACGCAGTTTTTGGTGCCGGCTACGGCCTGGAGTCCGTCAACTATTTCGCACCCCCACGGAGAGGCGCCTTTCGAAACGCCGAGCCTTCGCCGTTCGAACGCCTTCGGTCCCGTGGGCGAGGAATGCCGGGCCGTACGTAACGCTGTCGGCATCAACGAAATTCACAATTTCGGCAAATATGAGGTGACGGGACCGGGCGCCGAGGACTGGCTAAACGCCCTGCTCGCCAACCGTATGCCACGGGTAGGACGGATCACGCTCAGCCCCATGCTGAACGAGAGCGGCATGTTGATCGGTGACCTCACGGTTTCGCGTTTGTCCGACGATCGCTTCCAGATCATCGGCGCGTCATCGGCCCAGGCGTATCACATGCGTTGGTTCCTCGATCGCCTACCGGACAGCGATGTCGATATTCGCAACATCTCGCTGGAACGTGTCGGCTTTCAGATCGCGGGACCCAACGCACGAGAGTTGCTGTCGCGCACCACCCGTACCGACGTCTCGAATTCAGCGCTTCCTTTCCTGTCCGTCGCTCAAATGGATGTCGGATTGGCGCCGGCCATCGTCTGTCGCATCACTTATACCGGGGACCTCGGCTATGAAATCTATGTGCCACGCGACTATCAGCTTGCCCTCTATGAGGCCCTGATCAAGGCTGGAGCCGACCTTGGTCTCCAACCCTTTGGCATGCGAGCCATGATGTCGTTGCGCCTGGAAAAGAGTTTCGGGTCCTGGTTGCGCGAATACAAGCCGGACTACACCCCCGCTGAAACGGGGCTGGACCGATTTGTGAACTTCCAGAAGCCTGGGTTCATCGGCATGGAGGCAGCACTGAATGATCAGGAGACCTTACCCGGAAGGCGCCTCGTCACTCTCGTCGTCGACGCCGATAACGCAGATGTCTGGGCGGACGAGCCCATCTGGCACGACGGGAATGTGGTCGGGTTCGTCACGTCGGGCGGATACGCACACTACGTCGAAAAGAGCGTCGCGCTCGGATTCGTGCCCGTTGATCTTATCGCCGACGGCAACCCCTTCGAGATCGAGATTCTGGGGGGGGCCGTCGCCCCGCGGCGCTCGTGACCGAACCGCTTTTCGATCCGGCTGGCGAGCGCATGCGGGGTTAGTACGGTCGATTAGCCACCGTTCTTCTCGTTCAATGCCTTAAGAACCCGGGGCGGCGACATCGGCAGTTCGTTTATCCGCAGACCGGTCGCGTCCTCAAGTGCATTGGCCATCGCTGCCATCACGGGCACGATCGATGTCTCGCCAATTCCACGGACACCGTACGGATGGTTCGGGTTTGGCACTTCAATGATAACTGCGTCGATCATGGGCAAATCGGAAGCCACAGGCATCCGGTAATCGAGGAATCCCGCATTATCCAACCGGCCCTTGTCGTCGTAGATGTACTCTTCGTTCAAGGCCCAGCCTATTCCCTGGACGGCGGCGCCCTGGTACTGGCCTTCGACAAAGCTCGGCTGGATGGCCTTCCCGGCATCCTGAGCCGCGGTGAATCGCAAGACCTTGACGTGTCCCGTCTCCGGATCCACTTCGATGTCCACGGCTTCGGTCGCAAAGCTCGGCCCCGCACCGGAGACGTTGGTCTCCACATGTCCGGCAATCGGACCACCGGTCTTCTTCGCGTCCCGGGCGATATCCTCCAGCGACAGAGGTTCGAAGTCGCCCGCGTTGCTGCTGGCGGGACGGGCGTGTCCGTCCTCCCAGACCACAGCGTCGATCGGAAGGTCCCATTTGGCGGCCGCGCGGGCCCGGAGTTCATCAATGATGATCCGCGTTGCCTGCACGGTCGCCTTCCCGGACGCGAAGGTCGTCCGGCTTCCCGCGCTGATGAAGTTGAAGCCGAGCGCGCTCGTATCGCCGATCGTTGGACGGATCCGCTCGGGATCGATGCCCAGCTCTTCCGCGGCCATTACAGAGATCGAGGTCCGAGTGCCGCTCAGATCCGGATTACCCAACGTCAAGGCAAGGGTGCCGTCATCATTGAGGTTCATGGTGACGCTGGTTTCGCCACCGATGTTGAACCAGAATCCTGACGCGACCCCCCGGCCCTGGTTGGGTCCCAGAGGAATATTATAGTTGGGGTGGTCCTTGATGGCCTTCAGGCTCTCGACCAATCCAACCGGCCCGAAAGTCGGGCCGTAGGCTGCCTTCGTGCCCTCCTTGGCAGCATTCATGAGGCGGAAATCGATCGGATCGAAACCGAGCTCCCGCGCCATCTCATCAATCGCACTCTCCACGGCAAAGGCTGAAATCTGCGCGCCTGGCGCCCGATAGGCCGTTGTCTTGGGACGATTGGCAACAACATCCCAGCCGATCACCATCACATTCTCGAGGTCATAACAGGCAAAGGCGCACATCGCCGCGGGAAACACCGGTGAGCCGGGAAAGGCGCCCGCCTGGAACATCAACTCCGCTTCTCCGGCAGTGATGTTTCCGTCACGCTTGGCGCCGATCTTGATTCGCATGTGGGCACCGGACGTCGGCCCCGTCGCCCGGAAAACCTCATTCCGATGCATCGCCATCTTCACGGGCCTTCCGCACTTGCGCGAAAGTGCCATTGCGAGCGGCTCCAGATAGATGATGTTCTTGCCGCCAAAACCGCCGCCAATCTCCGAAGCCGTGACTTTCACCTTGGAGACATCCATGCCGCACAGACGGGCAGTGATGGCCCGAACCAAAAAGTGCCCCGGCGTCGATGCCCAGAGTTCCCCCTGGCCGTCTTCCGTATAGCTGGCGACGCAGGCATGCGGCTCGATGTAGCCCTGATGCACCGGGCGCGTGTCGTATTCACGTTCGATAATCACGTCGGCTGCCGCGAAGCCGGCTTCGGCATCGCCGAGTTTGATCTCAAGTCGTTTTGCGATGTTCGACGGTTTCTCGGGTTTGGGTTCGACGCCATCCGTGTAGATGTAGTCGTGGATAACGGGCGCGTCAGGCGCCATCGCATCAAGCACGTCGATGACGTGCGGCAGGATTTCATAATCGACTTCAATGAGTTTGAGTGCCTTGCGCGCAATCGAGGCGCTGGTGGCTGCGACAGCCGCGACCGCATGTCCGTCGTACAAGGCTTTCTCGCGCGCCAGAATGTTGCGAATGACGTCTCGTATATTGACCGACAGTTCACCGACCTGGATCATTTCCGATTCCTGGTCCGCGAAATCATCCTTTGTGATCACAGCCTTGACGCCCATGAGCGCTTCGGCCTTCGACGTATCAATACCGTTGATCTTTGCGTGGGCGTGCGGACTTCTCAGTACGGCACCATGGAGCATACCCGCCATGATCAAGTCGGCGCCGAACTTGGCCCTTCCGGTCACCTTGTCCACGCCGTCCGTGCGGATGGCATCCTTGCCGACGTATTTCAATTCGTGGATTTTTTCCTGATAGCGGAGGTCTTCAGCGGTTGACATGTCTATGCTCCTCGCATTTCCGCGGCCGTGTCCATTACGGCCCGGATGATCTTGTCATACCCCGTGCAGCGACATAGATTTCCGGCGAGATAAAAGCGGGCCTCGATCTCGGTGGGATCAGGATTTCGCTCCAGCAGATCCTTGGCCGCCACCAGAATACCCGGCGTGCAATAGCCGCACTGAAGTGCCGCGTGATCCAGGAATTTCTGCTGCAGCGGATGCAATTGTTCACCTTCCGCCATGCCTTCGATGGTCTCGATGGATCGATCGCCGACCTCGGCACCCATCACCAGGCATGAACAAACGAGCCGACCGTCAAGCATGACGCTACAGGCGCCGCAATCGCCCGAGGCACATCCCTCTTTCGTGCCCGTGAGCTGCAGTTCGTCGCGCAGCACATCGAGCAAGGTTTGCTCTGGCTCGCAGAGAAATTCAACGTCGTCACCGTTGACCGTTGCTGATACGTGATATCTCGCCATTCGTGTTTACCTCACTCTCAATCGCTGCTTGCGCGCGCCAACGCGACTTCCGCGGTCCGGCGCGCAATAACACCCATGACCTGAGTGCGAAATTCCTTGGTCCCGCGCTTATCATCAATGGGTTTTGCGGCGGCACTCGCCGTTTCAGAAAGTTTCGCCAGCGCGGCATCGTCCACCGACGTACCAATCAACGCATCCGCCACCTCGGATACGAGGAGCGCCCGCGCTGCCACGGCCCCCAGCACCACGCGCGCGGCGGTGCAAATACCTGCATCGTCAAGCGTCAGGCAAATACCTGCGCCAACCACCGCGATATCCATCTCGGTCCGCGGAATGAAGCGTAGATAAGCGTCACCCGTTCGTGGCGCTGCATCAGGAAAGAAAAACGACGTGACGAGTTCGCCCTTGCCGAGCGACGTCTGCCCAGGACCTATCGCGACATCTTCAACGGAAAGCTCACGCTGACCGTCCGGACCTTGGATCGTTGCGATTGCGCTCGCCGCGATCATCGCCGGGACACTGTCGGCCGCGGGCGATGCGTTGCAGAGGTTGCCGCCCATCGTAGCCCGGCCTTGAACCTGCGTAGAACCGATCAGTTCAAACGCTTCCAAAACACCCGGCCAAGTTGCCTTGAACTCTGCGTGTTCGCCAAGTTCGGCACCCGTCACTGCGGCTCCGACGCGGAAGCCACCGCTTTCCTTGGCCACCGTGCACATTGCTTCGATACGCTTCACGTCGACGACGAGATCCGGCTCCACCATCTCGGCGCGCAACTGCACCAGAAGATCGGTGCCGCCAGCCAAAATGCGGGCAATGCCGTCTTCATTAGCAAGCAAATTTACCGCCGCTTCCATCGTGTCAGGGGCTTCATAACGCATTTCGATGACTTTGCTCCTGTCTAGAAGTCATTCCAATTGATACCAGTTGTCCGGGAACATATCGACTCTGACGCAATGCGGCAATTCATGTCGAATGCATATGATTCGCAGAAGGAATTTGAACCCCAGGCTTGCCACAGAGGCCGCACTCCCGCCACTGTTAGCGGAGTCATCATACTTACGATCAAACCAGCCGCACGAGGACAATTATATGTTGAATTATCGGCGATATGGATCGGGGCCCACTGTCGTTCTGCAACACGGCTATGCGGGCGGAGGCGGGTATTTCGCGGTCCTTGCCGCCCATCTGGCAGCCAACTTCGATGTCATCGCCACGGACATGGCAGGATTTGCGGGCAGCGCCGATGAACCGGTGCCTGATTCAGTGCCCGGAATCGCCGCGTCGCTGATGGATACTCTGACCCAACTGAACATTGAAAAGTTCATGCTTCTTGGCCATTCGTTGGGATCGATGACCGCGTTGCAGGCCGCCCTGGACTATCCGGATCGGATCGAGAAGCTAATTCTCTATGGCGGCTCAGCCACGACCGATCTGCCCAACCGATTCGAAACCTTCGATGAAACGGTCGCCCGGATCGAGTCGGAATCCATTGAAGTCACGACCGCACGCATAGCCGCAACATGGTTTGTCGGCGGCGACACGCACCCCCTTTACGAATTCACGAAGACCGCCGGCGCCGGCGCCAGCAAAGCGGGTGCGATCCGCCTCATGCGCGGCATGGTGGGGTGGGATGTCCGCAACCGGCTCGGTGAAATCAGCGTGCCAACGCTGGTGATCTGCGGTGACAAGGACATGTCCACCCATCCGGATTGCTCGTATGAATTGTGGCACGGGATTCCGGACGCCCAGCTTTGCGTGCTGCCGGACTGCGCCCACAACGCCCACCTTGAGGTGTCCGAAGTTTTCAATCCCCTGATCAGCCGATTTCTGAGAGCTTAGAGCAAATGATAGAGCAGATTGACGCGACTCAAACGAGTCGCGATCTGCTCTAGTGACGCCGCGTCGCGAGGCCGATGGGATTGACTGGATTTAGAGGATCAACTGGCCGCCGTCGACGACCAACTCCGCGCCATTGACGAAGCTCGCTTCCTCAGACGCCAGGTAAAGCACCGCGTTGGCTATATCCCGGGGAACTCCAATCCGCCCGACCGGGATGCCTTCGATGCGTGCGCGGCGGCCGGCTTCAACGTCGCCATGCGACGAACGCAGTACTTCCTCCCCCATTCGCGTCTCGGTAATCCCCGGATGAATCGAATTGCAGCGGATGCCGTACTTCATCCGCCCACAATAGGCCGCCACTGATTTGGTGAGTTGGCGAACCGCCCCTTTGCTGGCGCCATAGGCCACGAATGTGGGCGTGGCATAAATTCCACCAATGGACGAGATATTGACGATAGCACCGCCCGTATCCCGCATGGCTCTGATGGCATGCTTGCAACCGAGGAGGACGCCATCGACGTTCACTGCGTTGACCGAATGGATCTCGTCGAGAGAGATATTTTCTGGATTCTGGCCCGTCGTGCTGCCCTCAATCCCGGCGTTGTTGACGACAATATCGACAGAACCGAACCGTTCAGTGGAAAATTCGATGGCACGCACCCAATCCGCCTCTTGAGTAGAATCTAGGTGTGTAAACAGCACTTTTCCCTGGATCGAGCCCGCGGTTTCTTGGCCACCGCTCACATCGATATCACCCAGAACGACTTTGGCGCCGTTCTCCGCGAACACCTCAGCCGTCGCCTTGCCAATCCCCGATGCACCTCCGGTAATGATCGCGACCTTGTCCTGTAACCGTCCCACTGCCATCTCGTCCGTTCCCCCGCTGAATTCTCGTGTCATCCGACCGTACAATCTTCAGTCCATCGGAGTCTGCATGAGATTCGGGTAACCATCAGCTTGCCCCGCCCATGATCCGCATTCACTAAAGCGTTGAAAACGTGCTCGAAGGCGCCGATTTGGCGTCTCTGGTCGGCGGTCAGGCGACGATGGCACGTACCACCAGAGCCTTCGCTTGAGCGTTCAAAAGGTCCTCTCCGATCACGCCTTGTGGGCTGAGTCGAACGGCGCCAGCGGGGCTCGCGCGGAACTGCGGGAAGAGGACTTGAGCCAGATCGATTTGAGCGGCATCGACCTCAATGGCGCAGATCTTCGCGCCTGCAATTTCTCAGGAGCCAACCTATCCAAGGGGGTCTTCATCCTGACGGATTTCACGAGCGCAAACCTCAGCGGAATCACAGCGCACGATGCGGACTTTTCCGGCGCAAATCTGTCTGAGGTGAATCTGCGGGATGCGCAACTGCGCAACGCCAAGTTCGATCCGATTGAGCTCAAAGGCCCAGACGGAACGCTGCTCGGCCGCGCGGCACAGAGCAATCTAACGGGAGCCGATCTTCGTGGCGCCGATCTTTTTGGTGTCGTACTCGAAAACGCAATGCTTCAGCGGATTGTGTCTGACACCTGATCAGGACGAGGTTCCGTTCCCAACGTCAACCCGGGTTGTTCGCTTCCGCGACCAGAAATCCGCCGCCGGAAACATCGAACAAGCTGCCATTCACATATGACGCTTCATCGGACAGGAGCCAGACGATCGGCCGGGCCACCTCAATGGGCTCCGCGAGGCGATTGATCGGAATGGTATTGGCGACGGCAGCGGCAGCTTTTGGGTCTTTGCGCAACTTGTCCACCATATCCGTGATGGTGACGGCTGGACGGACTGCGTTCACCCGAATGCCATCGTGCCCGATTTCCTTGGCAAGCCCGACGGTGAAACAGTCCACCGCGGCCTTGGATGTCGCATAGTCCGTGCGCAGCGGACGGCCGCCAATGGTTGAGGCCATGGAAGACACGTTGACGATGGCCCCGCCATTCCCGCCCTCACTGAGAGCCATGCGGCGCACCGCTTCCCGCGCACTCAGCATTGCACCGATGACAGTGATTTCCATCAGATTTTTGAGGACATCCGCATCGAAATCTCTTGCCGGAACATAACCGCCTCCGTGACCGGCACTGTTCACGAATGCCGTAAGTCTTCCGAGCTCCCGGTCGACCGTATCGAATATTCTTTCGACGTCGGCGGGCAACGCGACATCGCCCTGAACGGCGATGGCGCGGCCGCCACTTCCCTCGATCTCATCCACCAGCGCGTGAGCCGCGTCCTGACGTTTCACATAATTGATGGCGACCGCATATCCGCGGGATGCCGCAAGGCGTGCCGTTTCAGCGCCGATGCCCCGCGATCCGCCGGTAACTACGAGTATCTGATCCATGTCGCGTTCCATCCTCTCTGCAAACGGCTCTATCACTCAATCTTCGGACATGTCATAACGCCGCAATCAACGCGGCGCTACTGCTTGCGGATCGATGCGCGCAGTCCGCAATAGCACGAATTGCATCACATTTACGTGTTTAAGAAGGATTCGGTTCGGGGCCATCGACGACGATGGCGTCAACTTGATATCCTTGAGCATGGCAGACGGTCACAACAAGAGGGAACGATGACAGTCAGAATTAACGACGAAGTGCCCGATTTCAGTGCGGAAACCACCGAGGGAACGATCGGCAGTTTTCACAATTGGATCGGCGACGGCTGGGCGGTGCTGTTTTCGCACCCGAAAGACTTTACGCCAGTGTGCACCACCGAACTGGGGTACATGGCTGGATTGAAGCCTGAATTCGACAAGCGGAGCTGCAAAATCCTGGGACTCAGTGTGGACCCGGTTACGAACCACAAAGAATGGGCCAAGGATATCGAAGAGACCCAGGGACATGCCGTCAACTACCCGTTGATCGGCGATACAGACCTTGGCGTCGCCAAGCAGTTCGACATGCTGCCGGCGGAAGCAGGTGATTCCTCAGAAGGGCGGACGCCCGCGGATAATGCGACGGTACGTTCGGTGTTCGTCATCGGCCCAGACAAAAAGATCAAAGCGACGCTTACGTACCCAATGAGCACGGGGCGCAACTTCGACGAAGTCTTGCGGATCGTGGATTCGTGCCAGCTAACGGCCAAGCATCAAGTCGCGACGCCGGTGAATTGGCAACAGGGTGACGACGTCATCATTGTTCCCACGGTGTCCGACGAACAGGCCAAAGAGAAGTATCCGGACGGCTGGAAGGCGCCCAAGCCCTACCTCCGCATCGTGCCGCAACCGAAATAACTACACGCCGCGCGGCAATTTTTCTGCGCCAATAAATCAGGGGCGCGTCTATAATTCTGGGCGCGCCCCTTCTTTTCCGATCCGTGAGAGCCCTACCACTTGGTACGGCGGCGGCCTGGTGCCGCGTCCGCTAGCTCAGGATCATCGGTCAGCCAACGCACCGTCCAGTCGTTGTGAAGATGGTCATGTGTCTTTGCCATCCACGCCACCATGCGCCGCTTCACATCCGCTAGCGCTTCCGCATGTTGGCCCGGATCCTCGGCCAGGTTCCGCAACTGATACGGATCGGCTCGCCGGTCGTAGAATTCGTCGATATCGTTGGTATGGTAGACGTAGGCATAGTCGTCCGTCGTGAGCAGGCGCATGCTGTAGAGACCCATGTGGCTGCCGTGAAACTGGCAGTAGGCCTCCGTCGGCCAGTTGTCGTCCGGCGGCTCGCCCCTCAACACAGGCACCAATGAACGCCCGTGGCATTCCTCAGGCAGCGGCTGATCCACGATATCGAGAAGTGAAGCGAAGATATCCAGGAAGTGGTGCGTGTACGCGGCGCTCTCACTGCCCGGTACGATGACGCCTGGCCAGCGCATAAGCAGTGGCACGAGGTAAATCTCCTCGTACATCGTATAGCCCTTATTACAGATGCCGTGCGCACCGATCGTGTCACCGTGATCGGTGGTCATGATCACCAGCGTGTCTTCCTGAAGGCCGGAGTCGTCGAGATAGGACAACACCGATCCGATGGCATCGTCGATCAATGAAATCTCGCCGAAATAGGCCGACACGAGTGGTTGCCAATCTGCCCAGCCATAAGCATCGGTTCCCCAATGCCGTTGCTTGATCTTTTGTACGCCCGGCTTGCCCTCTAGCGAGTCATCGTGATTGGGCCAAGGCGAAATGCTCGACGGCGGATACATCGAGAAATAGGGCTCAGGTACGACATTCGGGAAATGCGGTCCGTGAAAATCCAGGCGGACGAAAAACGGCCGATCCGGATCGGCATGATACTTTTCGATCAGCCGCACGGCATTGTCTGCAAGAAATCTAGGCCGGCTCTGCTCAACCGGTGCGGGGTCCAGCGCCGCAACCTGAGTGCTGTAATCGTACATCTCGTCCGGTACCGCGGCACCAACGTCCTGCCGCCACGTGAGGAAATCCCCAAGCGAAACATAGTCCTCCTACCCGAGGGCCGGCGGATCTTCAGCACTGACGTGCCACTTCCCGACATAACCCAGCCGATAGCCGTTCGTCACCATGGCATTGGCCAACACATCACCGCCCGGATCAAGTTGCTCACGCACGGGATGCAGACCGACATTGGTCAGCACTTTGTGCCCGTGAGGATAGAGCCCGGTCAGCAGCGAGCAACGGACAGGGGAACACAGCCCGGTTGGCGTGAAGGCATTGGCGAAGCGAATGCCTTCAGCCGCGATTCGGTCGATATTCGGAGTCCTGCAGTTCGCGCTGCCATATGCACCGATCGTGTCCCGGCGCTGCTGGTCGGTCACGATCATCAGGATATTGGGACGTTGGGCCATCTATTTCCGCAAACGAACCTCAAGGGCTAGGTCGGACCTGGGGTCGGGCCCCAGTATCATAAAAGAAAAAGGGGTGTGCCGAAGCACACCCCTCAATTCTTTCCGGCAAGGCCGAAGCCCCGCCGTTGAGTATGTGAGTTACCTCATGGCCTTGTGGCCGAGGACCCGCATGTCATCCGATGCAATCGCGTCTTCCGCACGCGCAACGGCGGCCCGGATGGCGTTCGGATATTCATTGCCGAACTGGTCGGTGAACCACTTCTCGACGGCCACTTGTCCCTTCAGCAGGAACTGCTTCTGGTCGGCGGTCGGGACGTAAATCTCGCCACCAGCCTCGGCGAACTGCTTGTAGAACGGCAGCGTGTAGACCTCGAAGTGACCCGTACAGGTCGCCTTCAGACGGTCCATGCCGTCGAGGAAAATAGTCTGCAACTCGGGCGGCAGGCCTTGAAGATACGGATCATTCATCCACCAGAAGAACATGATGTAGGTGTGCTGATCCCGGAACAGGTACTTGAGGTACTGCTGGAAGTCCATCGAGATGATGTCCATCAGCGAATTCTTCGTACCGGCCACGATGCCCGTGGCGAGCGAGGTATAGAGTTCCTGCCAGGGGATCGGCGTCGGCGACAGGCCGACGGCCCGTGCCAGCTCCATCGAAATCGGAGATTCGATAGTGCGGATCTTCTTGCCCGCCCAGTCGTTCGGCAGGTTGGTTGTCGGGCCCTTGTCGATGAAGAAGCTGCGCCAACCATGGTTGCCCGTCATGCCGACCAAGCGGACGGTCTGCAGTTCTTTCAGGATGTCGTCGCCGAGCAGTTTGTTGAGCTCGGGATCTTCCATGACCTTGTTGACCACGCGGTCATTCTTCAGAAGGTACGGAATATCAAAGGCCTGGATCGGACCGAACAGGTTCGAAATTCCACCGCCTGTGGTGAAGGTCAGCTCAAGGCTGCCAAGCTGTACCGACTCAACGGACTGACGGAAGTTTCCGAGCTGTGCCGCCGGATAGACCTGGACGTCGAAACGATTGCTCGACATCCGCTCCATATAACCTTCCATGACCTCCAGGCAGACCTGCGCGGGCGTGTTGGCACCGGCCACGTGGTTCACCTTGAGGACGGACTCTTGTGCCATGGCTGCGCCAGTGCCCAGCATGGCAACGAGCCCAGCGCCGGCCACAAGACCGGCACGGACTCTCGAAGTTACTGTCATAATAAATCTCCTCCCTTTGCTACGAAGTTTCAAATTTACGCACGGCTAGAATCACTAAAAATCAAGTAGCTCGGTAACCACCATCAACCGCCACCCATTACTGACATCAGCCAGTGACCCTCTGGAATCCGCGCGAACCCGGTCAAGCGCGGCAGTGTCAGCGCGATATCCGGGATCATCGTCACCATTAGGATCGCCGTCAGATGAACCATCAGATAGGGCATGAGTTGCTTGGCGATCACCTCAATACCCAGCCTCGTCAGACTCGCGGCCACGAACAGGATCAGACCCATCGGTGGAGTCGCCAGTCCGACAGTCACATTGATGCACATGATGATAGCGAAGTGCAGCGGTTCAACACCGAGCTGATAAAGCGTCGGCGCCAGGACCGGACCGAGGATGAGAATGGCCGGTACGGCGTCAAGGAACATGCCGGTGACCAGCAGTAACACGTTGACCAACAGCAGCAGCAAGATTGGATTCTCGGTTATCGTGAACAAGGCCCTGCCGAGCGCCTGAGGCACACCGGAAACCGTGGCGACCCACCCGAACACCGTCGATGTGCCGACGATCAAAAGGATCGTCGAGGAGATCAGCCCCGTCCGCAAGAGAAGTTGCGGCAACTCGCTCAGCGGCAGCGTCCGCATCACGAAGATGCTCAAGCACAAGGCGTAAAAACACGCCGCGCCAGCCGACTCCGTCGGCGTAAATACACCCGAGAGAATGCCGCCGATGATGATGACCGGCGTCAGGAGCGGCAGGAACGCCCCCTTAAAGGCACTCCACATCTCGCCCCCCGTAGCGCGTCGACCACTTTTCGGATAATTACGCCTCTCACCCAGGACCTTGGTCAAGACCATCAGGCCGATGCCAATTAAAATACCCGGTACGAAACCGGCGAGAAACAGTCCTGCGACCGATACCTTCATGATGAAGGCATAGATGATCATAATGATGCTGGGCGGAATGATCGGCCCGATCACCGAGGACGCCGCCGTCACCGCCGCCGCAAAGGCGCGCGTGTAACCATCGCGCTCCATCGCCGGGATCATGATCGAACCGATGGCCGATGTGTCGGCCACAGCCGAACCCGAGAGACCGGCAAACAGCATGCTGGCCACGATGTTGACCTGTGCCAGCCCGGCACGGAAGTGGCCCACCAGAACCCGAGCGAAACGCACCAGGCTCTCGGTGATGCCGCTGGTGTTCATAATCTCGCCGGCGAGCACGAATAGCGGGATGGCGAGTAGGGGGAACTGGTTGATGCCGCCGAATATCCGCTGGGGCAGCATTTTGAAGTACAACCCCTTGTCGTCGAGCACAAAACCCATCAAAGGGCCGAATGCCAGCGCAAACACGATCGGCATTCCGACCGCCATGGAGCCCAGGAAAATCCAGAAGAATGTTATCGGCATTGCCTCACCTGCTCAGCCCGAAGGCTTGCTCCCTCAACAAGATTCTCTAATTGGATATTGCCCGACTGACCCGTGGACTTTATTCACCCGAGAGCTTCGCTTCCTGGGTCTGATGCATCTCCGGGTCCTCGAACTTGGGCAAGCTGCCCTGCGCTGGGTCGATTACTCCGACAAGCGCCCGCAACCAATGCTCGGCAATCACAAGGAACATGATTGCGCTGCCGACCGGAACTGCCAAATAAACCCAGAAGAACGATATCGGCAGCGACGTCCATTTCTGCGGCCAGGCATTCGTGGACAGACCCCAGCCTTCGACGACCATCGTGTAGAGCAGGAAGATAACTCCGGAGAACACGACCAAGTACATCAGATACTTTAAGCGCTCCGGCAAGTTTCTCGGGAGGTTGTCGATAGCAACGTGGCCGGTGCGCTTGAGGACGATCGGCGAGGCCAAAAAGACCAGCCACATCATCAAGTATTTACCCGTCTCCTCGTACCAGGCCAACGCGTCGCCAAGGACGTAACGCCAGAAAACCCCGACGAAGATGATTACCGCGATCGACCCCACGACGACCATGGTCGAGTACTTGCAAACCACAAGGATTTGATCGGTAAGCCAATCCAACCCGTCGGCAAGCTTTAACAGCGGTTTCATGCTCTCTCCCCGTTTTCGCGCCATGTCCGTCTAGCACGGCGTAGCGCGCTGCCTTTTGGAGCAATCAGCGCACGGGCAAACGAGCCTCATGCGCCACCGCAGCATACCTGCGAGATGCGCCGTGTCAATCAATCCAAAGAACTAACTGAGAGCGCGTACAGACCCCAAATTCCAATGCTCACCTCAATCGATGTCGCGGCCGGAGTCACCGCCTGATTCGGAGCCGATTTCACTGCTTCTTCTGCTTGGGTAAAGTTCCCGTTTTAAGCTTTCCGGATCGCCGGTCGTCGAGCACCGCCTTCATGTCGTAAAATTCAGCGTAAATTCGAGGGTCGAACCGTTCGAGAATCTCGAAATATTTGTTAACGAAACGCGGATTATCCCATTCGCCGGTACGGAATCGTTGCATCAGGTCATCGCAAAGCCGCCGCTCCAAGTCCGGGTTTGCGTTCGCCACGATGAATTTGTGCTTGATTTCAGAGTAAGCGTAGTCGCGGGTATTGTTGGCGAGATTCTCCACGCTGGTAGGAGACCCCGTCGCGACCTGCCGGTCCATGACCTTGCGGTGAACACTGAGAATCATGCCGGCGATGACAGAGTCATTGCGGACGTAGCGCATGTGGACCGCACTGAAAAACTCACCCGCCGCGCCTGGAATGCTGGCACAATTCTCGAAGAGCCCATTCATGACGCCTGAATTGGAATAGATCGCAATAAAGAGATCATTCAGGGTCTGCCCCATCTCCGGCCGATCCTGAGTCATCGCCGCCGAGCCGCCAAAACCGACGGCTGCCGCACAAAGGCACGCGGCCAACGTTCGCCGCACCCATGTTCGAAGGCTCAATTCCACGACATGAAACATCACAAATCCTTCGCCACTGGATAGAACTCCCACATTGCATTCAGCAATTCATCGATGGAACCGTTAGGCCGGAATGTCAACTGGGTAACCCCGAGATCACTCCAGGCACGCGCTGTTTCCATCCACGCTTCGGGGCCATCTTTTCCGCCGTGCACGGTGGCCTCAATACCAAGCGTTCCCGGATCGCGGCCGGCGGACTGCGCGGCTTCACAGAATGCATCGTGGTATGCCTTGGTCTGATCCCCCGGCTGATCGCCGGAAATGATGAACCAGCCGTCCGCCAGCCGTCCAGCGCGGCGCACAGCGACCTCGCTGTTGGCCCCAATCCAAATCGGGATGGGCCGCTGTATTGGCATCGGCGCCAAGCCCGCATCTGTAATCTTATGCCAATGGCCGTCGAACGTGACGAGCTCTTCCGTCCACAGGCGGCGCAGGACGTCAATTTGTTCTTCGACCCGCCTGCCCCGATTTCCGAACTCCATGTCGAGGGCCTCGAATTCCAGCTCGTTCCAGCCGAGACCCACGCCCAGATGGAGCCGGCCGCCGGAGAGCACGTCGACCTCCGCCGCCTGCTTGGCTACAAGCACGGTCTGGCGCTGCGGCAAGATGATCACGGCGGAGTTAATCTCGATTGTCTCGGTGATGCCAGCGATGAAGGCCAGCAGAGTCATGGTCTCGTGATATGGAAATTCGCGCGTGAAACGCGGCGCCATTTGAGCGGGCCCACGAGGCGTTCCGGCTTGAATGACGTGATCCGGCACCGAGATGTGGTTGAAACCCATTTCTTCCGCGGCCTGAACGAAATCACGGATCACGACACGGTCGTTGGCGAACCCCGCCTGATGGAAATGGATACCGCACTTCATCGTTGTTCTTTCGCAATCAGTGGTCTGTGCCGGCCGCAGCGCAATCTGCGCTGGCTCTTATAGGATAGACTGCACTTGGATTCCCACTTCCTTGAACGGTGCCATGGAATGCCGAACTACCGCTTGATCACTTTCGACGCATATTCCGGGCTGGCTGATTTCAAGGCAACATTGATGCCGGTCATCATCCGAATCCTCGAATTGCCGACCGACGCAGCAGAACCGTTCCTGACGACCTGGCGGGCCAAACAGTTGAGTGCCGCCGCCCTCTCCAATGCCCTCAATCGCGGCCGCATGAGTTTCCATGACTGCACGGGGCTAGCACTCGACTACGCCGCCAGCAGGCACGGTGTCACCGTTTCAGCATCGCAACGAGGTGAGTTGGTCGAGTCCTGGTATCCCCTTCAACCGTGGCCGGAAGCCGATGATGTGTTAGGCGCTCTCAAGGCACGGGGATATGCAGTGGCGATATTGTCCAACGGTGACCGTGCCATGCTCGAAAGCGTCGCGAACCAAGTAGCCGTAGACATCGATCACATATTTTCGACGGAAAGCGCGGGTGTCTACAAACCCGACCCGAGGGTTTACGACCTGCCGATTGATGAGCTCGGTCTGGGCCGGAATGAATATCTGCATGTGGCCGGTGGGGCGAACGACGTCGTTGGCGCCAAATCAGCGGGCGTCGCCTGCTATTGGAACAACAGGACCGGTGACCAGGTGCTCTATCCTCAATTCACTGCCGATTTCGAAGGGCCTAATTTGACGGGCTTGTTGGACATTCTTTGATCTTTTGCCCCAGACATCTTTGACCTTTTGGCCAAGGCGTCCCGATCGTTCATGCCTCAGATGGCCGCGCACCACGTGACAGCAGGTCGTGTACGAGGGGCGCGAAATGTTCCAACGGGTGGGTGTCATAGTCGGGGTCGAATGAGGCTTGATCCCAGTTCTCACAGAAATCCGCACACGAATCGAACCACTTGTGACCGCGATACTTGTCGCGGCCGTTCCGGTCACGGCCGATAAAATGTCCGTAGTAATAATCCTGGAATATTCCGTGCTTTTCCACGACCCAGATCACCTCCTCGCGCACGTAGGAGCGAACGATCTCGACCGCGATGGCGGAGTGATTTAGCGGTGACAAAAGATCCCCGATATCGTGGACCAAGGCCGCGAACACCATCTGGTCATCCGCATTGTTCCGTTCGGCACGTGTCGCCGTCTGCAGGCTATGGGTCAGTCGGCTAACCTGGTAGCCATCTACGGCCCCATCCAACTCTCGCATTGCCGTGAGGATACGGTCGGCGTGGCCGCTGGCCCAGTCCTTCTCTAACCCACGGAGAAATTGATACTCCTCGCGGGTTCCATCCTTCATGGCACGAAAGGCAACGTGTTCCATCGATTCTGCTCCACTCGCTGTGTGTGGAACCGGCTCTATCCGCCTGCCGGTTGCGCTCAGAGGTCCTTGAAAATCCCGGTATAAGCAAACAAGGCGGGTGTTCCCCCAGTGTGGATGAAAACGACGTTCTGGTCTTTTGCAAAAACACCCTGGCGCACAAGTCCGATCAAGCCGGCCATAGCCTTCCCGCTGTAGACCGGATCGACGATGAGGGCTTCACAGCCGGCGGCCAGTTGCATGCCTTCCATCAGCTTCTCGTTGGGGAGACCGTACCCAGGTCCCAAATATCCGTCGTCGACATTGATATCGTCTTCCTCGATCAGATCCTGCCGGCCGATGAGGCTGGCGGCCGCCCGTGCCCGATCGAGTACGCGTTCGCGCTGGGCGTCCGCGGGCCGGCGAATACAGATGCCATAGACCGGGATGTCGCTGGCGCGCGACCGCAAGCCGACGAGGATGCCGCCGTGCGTCGAGGCGCTGCCCGTCGGCGTGACGATGGCATCGATCCGCAAGTCCCGCTCCTGAGCCTGTTCCAGAAGCTCGCCGATCATGTCGACGTAGCCGAGTGAGCCAAGTGGCGGATGCACCGGTGCCAACGGAATGACGTAGGGCTTCCCGCCCTCGGCGCGGACGCGATCAGCAATATCTTCGAGCGCGGCATCGGCCCCGTCTTCGTCCTCGCCGACGGGATAGTCGTGGAGACGCACGCCCATGAGCTTGAGCAGCAGAACGTTGCCCGACTCGTAGTAGGCCTCGTCCCGGCCGGGAACTCGCTTTTCGTTCTGCACCTCACACTTCAAGCCAAGCTTGCTGGCCATCGCCGCGGTGACCCGCGCGTGGTTCGACTGAGTTGCCCCGGTCGTGATCACCGTATCGGCGCCCTTCTCAACGATGTCGCCGAAGTAGTATTCGAGCTGGCGCACCTTGTTGCCACCAAAGGCAAGTCCGGTGAGATCGTCCCGCTTCACGTAGAGGTCCGGGCCTCCCAATAACTTGGAGAGGTTCGGCATCAATTCGAGCGGTGTTGGCGTCTGGGCGAACCGGATGCGGGGGTAATGATCGTGGGACACGGAGTTCTCCGTTCGAAGCAGGAATGATCGGCTTGGTCATTGCCATTCGATACGGGACATGCATCGAATGGAAGCTTCCACTAATATTGGCGGCTGACGGGACCTGTGAGAGCCCGACGTGCCCTGCCTGTTTGGCCTTGCATGTTTGCCCTTACAGTCTATTGCATCTGTGGAGAACAAACGAATGGCGACTGACGGTCAACGTGTTGTACGCGGCGCCTGCCCGCTCGACTGCCCCGATACCTGCAGCTGGGATGTGACCGTCGAGGACGGTCGAGCAGTCAATCTGCATGGCGCGCGCGACCACCCCTTCACGCAAGGCAATCTCTGCGTCAAGGTGAACCGCTATATCGAGCACACACAGGCACCGGACCGCTTGCTGCATCCCATGCGCCGGGTGGGAAAGAAAGGCGCGGGCGAGTTCGAACGGATCACCTGGGACGACGCCCTCGACGAGATCGGCACCCGCCTCAAGGGTGTCATCGCGACCCATGGGGGTGAGGCCATCTGGCCGTGCTTCGGTACCGGGCATATGGGCTTTGTCCAAGGCATGTGGGGTTCGGGGTTCCGGCTTTGGAACGCGCTCGGGGCATCGCAACACCGTGTGACGATCTGCTCCGTCGCGGGCATGGCGGGAACAACCCTGACGCTTGGACAGTCAGTCGGAATGGATCCCGAGGACATGTCCCGCTCAAAGTTGATCATCATGTGGGGCTACAATCCGCTGTCGACGGGCAACCACGCCTGGCGCTTCATCTCCGAGGCGCGGCGCAACGGGGCTCACCTGGTTGCCATCGATCCCATTCGCACACGCTCTGCCGCCCAGGCGGACGAACATATTCCGATCTTGCCCGGGACGGACGGTGCGCTTGCTCTCGGCCTGCTCAACGTGATTGTCGGCATGGGCGCCGAGGATACGGATTATCTGGACCGGAATACGACGGACTGGACCGCCTTCCGTGAACGCATCCTGGAGTACCCGCCCGAGCGGGTATCGGAAATCACCAAGATTCCGGTTGAGACAATCATATCCTTGGGACAGCGCATTGCGACCACGCGCCCAACCGCCATCCGCTCGTCCATGGGCATGCAGCGCCACGCCGGTGGCGGCATGGCGATTCGCACGATCAACACCATTCCGGCAGTAACCGGGGACTGGCAGCATCCCGGCGGCGGCGCCATCTATTCGACAGGGGCATCGTTCCCGGGCAACTACACTAAACTTCGGCAGGGCGATCTCGAACGGCCCGCCACGCGCGAGCTGACCACAACGCTGATGGGCAAGAATTTGCTCGAACTCAACGATCCTCCAATCGACGCCTTGATTCTATATGCCGCCAATCCTGCCGCGAGTTCTCCGCAGCAGGAGAGCCTCCGGCGCGGATTGTCACGCGAGGATTTATTCACCGTCGTCATCGAGAACTTCCCCACCGACACCGTCGACTACGCGGACATCGTGCTGCCCGCGACCATGCAGACGGAGCATGCCGACATCCACAACGCCTTCGGGCATATGTACCTGCAGTGGAACGAGCCCGCCGTCCAACCAGCGGGGGAATGCCTCCCACACAGCGAGATATTCCGACGCCTGGCGCGCGTCATGGGACTCAATGAACCCTGCCTCTATGACAGCGACGAGGAGTTGGCACGGTCAGTAATGGATTCCGATCACCCGGCGCTCGATGGCATCACCCTGGAAAAACTGAAGGAAAAGGGCTGGATGCGGCTCAATCTGCCGACGCCCTATCTGCCCTTCACCGACGGATTCCCGACGGATTCAGGAAAGCTCGAGTTCGACTCGGCAAAAGCGGTAGCCAAGGGCCTCGACCCGATGCCCGGATTCACCCCGCCAGGCGAGGTGACGGACGAAGCGTTGGCCAAACGGTATCCGCTGGCCCTCGTCGCGCCGGCGTCGCATTACTTCCTCAACACCAACTTCGGCAACATGCCGGAGATGCTGGAACGGGCGGGGCCGCGCCGCGTGACCCTTAGCCCCAAGGACGCCGCCGCACGCGGCATTGTGGAGGGGGATATCGCGCGCATCTTCAATGACCGTGGAACATTCGAAGCCGAGATCGTGGTGAGCGACGTCGTTCAACCAGGCATCGCCGCGAGCACGAAGGGATATTGGCCCAAGATCATTGGCGAGAAAGCCAACCTCAACCTGACTGTCGCCGAACGCGATTCGGATATGGCGGGCGGAGCAGTGTTCCATGACAACCGCGTCGAGATCGAGTTGTTGCGCCGGGCCAAGGCGGCCTAGTCCGAGTTCCAGACGACCAGAAACGGGGAACAGTGAATGGCGATTTACGGTCATCGCGCAGATGACTCACGGGTTGTTCGCGGGGCCTGCCCGCTCGACTGCCCCGACACGTGCAGCTGGGATGTGACCATCAAGAATGGTCGCGCCGTGGACCTGCACGGGGCGCGGGACCATCCGTTCACGCAGGGCAGTCTCTGCGTCAAGGTCAACCGCTACCTCGAACATACGCAGGCGCCGGACCGTTTGCTATATCCGATGCGCCGGGTGGGCAAGAAGGGTGCCGGCGAATTCGACCGGATCACCTGGGACGACGCGCTGGACGAGATTGGCAGCCGTTTCAAGGACGTCATCGCAACTTATGGAAGCGAGGCCATCTGGCCCTGTTTCGGCACGGGCAGTCTCGGGTTCTTGCAGGGCGTGAAGGGGACGGGGCACCGGTTGTGGAATGCGCTGGGCACGTCGCAACACCTGATGACGATCTGCCAAGTCGCGGGCGAGGCTGGCGGCAAACTTACCCTGGGGCAAGCCACTGCCATGGACCCCGAAGATATGCGCCATGCGAAACTCATCATCATGTGGGGCTACAACCCCCTCTCCACCGGTAACCACGCCTGGCGCTTCATCTCGGAGGCGCGCCGTAACGGGGCCACGCTCGTCGCGATCGATCCCATCCGAACCCGCTCGGCCGCGCAAGCGGATGAACACATTCCCATCCTGCCCGGAACGGACGCCGCGCTTGCGCTCGGACTTCTCAACGTCGTCATCGGCATGGGGGCGGAGGACACCGACTATCTCGAACGGCACACGAGCGGCTGGGCGGAGTACCGGCAACGCATTCTTGAGTACACCCCGGAACGTGTTGCCGAGATCACACGCATCCCGGTCGAGACGATCGTATCGCTTGGTCGTCGCCTGGCGACCAAGCGCCCAACCACAATCCGCACGTCCATGGGCCTACAACGCCACGCCGGCGGCGGCATGGCCAGCCGTACGATCCACACCATCCCGGCCGTGACGGGCGACTTCCGCGTGCCCGGCGGGGGAGTCATCTACGGTACTTCCCCCGCATTCCCCGCCAACATCGTGAAGCTCAAGCAGGGAGATTTGGGGCCACCGAGCACGCGCGCCCTGTCGCTTACCCGAATGGGCGAGAACCTGTTGGTCCTCGACGATCCTCCAGTGAAGGCGATGGTGATTTATTGCGCCAATCCGGGCGCCAGCTCACCGCAGCAGGAGACCGTCCGGCGCGGCCTATCGCGTGAAGATTTGTTCACCGTGGTGATCGAGAACTTTCCGACCGATACCGTCGACTATGCCGACATCGTGCTGCCATCCACCATGCAAACGGAGCAGACCGACATCCACAACGGCTTCGGTCATCTATACCTCCAGTGGAATGAAGCGGCCGTGGAACCGGCGGGGGAATGCCTGCCGCACACCGAAATGTTCCGTCGTCTGGCGCGCGTCATGGGACTCAATGACCCGTGTCTCTATGACAGTGACGAGGACCTGGCACGATCGCTATTCGAGTCAGATCATCCGGCGCTCGATGGCATTACGCTGGAGAAATTGAAGGAGCAAGGCTGGTTACGCCTCAGCATCCCATCCCCGTATCTGCCTTTCATCGATGGATTTCCGACACCGTCGGGCAAGCTTGAGTTCAATTCGTCCCTGGCCGCCGACCAAGGGCTCGACCCATTGCCTGGCTATACGCCGCCCGCCGAGGTTACGGACGAAGCGCTCGCCCAGCGATATCCGCTGGCGCTCGTCGCTCCGGCATCGCACTACTTCCTCAATAGTATCTTCGCCAACATGCCAGAGATGCTGCGGCGGGCAGGCCCGCGGCGCGTCACCTTGAATCCGGAAGATGCCGCGGCCCGGGGACTTGCCGAGGGGGATGTCGCCCGCATTTTCAACGACCGTGGATCGTTCGAAGCGGAGATCATTGCCAGCGATGTCGTACAACCGGGTGTCGCCGCGAGCATCAAGGGATATTGGCCCAAGATCATAGGTGACAATGCGAATCTCAACCTAACGGTAGCCGAGCGCGATTCCGATATGGGAGGCGGTGCCGTGTTCCACGACAACCGTGTCGAGGTCGAACTCCTGCGCAGTGCCGAAGCCGCCTGACTCTGTTTAGCCAACCCCAGAGACACAAAGAGAGTCTCTGGGGCTCTGTGGTTGGAATCAGTTCGCGGTCTGACCCAGCACCAGATCCGCGCAGCGCTCGCCGACCATGATCGACGGCGCGTTGGTATTCGACGACATATGGTGCGGGAATACTGATGAATCCGCAACACGAAGACCAACGATGCCGTGCACCTTAAGCTCGCTGTCAACCACGGCCATAGCGTCCGAGCCCATCTTGCACGTCCCGATGGGATGCCAGCTCGTCTGCCCGGCCGACCGTACATAATCAATCAGATCTTCGTCGCTCTCGGCGGACGGACCCGGAAGCACTTCCCGGACGGTGACTTCTTTCAAGGCTGGTTGCTTGGCGATCTCGCGGGTGAGCTTGATCGCCGCCAAACTCAGCGCCACGTCCCTTTCGGTCGACAGATAATTGGCGCGAATCTCAGGCGGCGCCAAGGGATCGGTGGACTTCAGGTGGATCGTCCCGCGCGATTCCGGATGAAGGTTGAACGTGCCGATGGTGAAGCCCGGATGGGGGTCGACGCCGGAGCTTCCCGATATGGCATAGCGGTCCGCACCGCTTACATGTGCGAGCTGCATCTTAAGGGTCGGCTTTGCGCCACTCATTAATTCCGGGGTGATGGCGTGCACCGAAACGGAGGGCGTGGCCAACAAGCCCCGGCGCGTCAGCATGTATTGCAGGCCGGCACGCATGCCCCGCCACTTGTTGTTCAGCAGATCGTTGACCGTGATGGGCAACGTGCACTCGTAACTGACTCGCACCTGAAGATGGTCCTGCAGGTTTTCGCCGACACCAGGGAGATTTGCGACAGTTGGGATTCCGACATGCTTCAGGACATCCGGGTTCCCGATTCCCGACAACTCCAAAAGCTGCGGTGACACGATGGGACCCGCACAGAGAATGACCTCCGACTCCGCGATCGCCTTGTGAGAAGCGCCGTCGGCAGTTTGATAATGCACGCCAGTGGCGCGGTTGCCTTCGATGACAAGGCCGGTGGCCTGTGCATTCGTCGCCACCTGCAGGTTCGATCGTCCGCGTGCCGGACGCAGGTATCCGACAGCCGTACTGCAGCGACGCCCGTTTCGTATCGACATCTGCAGATACGAGACGCCAGGGTATGTTTCGGCGTTGTAGTCGGGATTTGGGGGTATGCCCTGTTGCACACAGGCCTGGTAGAACGCCTCAGTCAGCGGATCCCGGTGAGGAATGTCGACGACACTGATCGGGCCCCCTCGCCCGCGAAATGCCGGATCGCCACCGAGCCTGTCCTCCAGGCGTTTGAAGTACGGCAGCACGTCTTCATACCCCCATCCCGGGCATCCAGAATCGCGCCAGTGGTCGTATTGTTCCGCATCCCCGCGCACGAACACCATGCCGTTTATGCTGCTCGAGCCGCCGAGAACTTTACCGCGCGGCCAATAAACCTCTTGCCCGTTCATTCCCGGCTCGGGTTCGGTCGAGAATGGCCAGACATACTTGCTGCCCGTAATAAGCTTGCCGATGCCGAGGGGGATACGCAGCCAGCGATCCTTGTCCTCGCCGCCGGCCTCAAGCAAGAGCACTTTATGACGACCGCTGGCCGTCAGGCGCTCGGCAAGCGCACAGCCTGCCGACCCGGCGCCAACGATAACAAAGTCAAATTGGGTTTCAGCCATCACAGTGCCTAAACATCTGCCACAACGAACTGCAAATTACAGTGCAAGAAGAAAGTGGTGCCCAGGGGCGGATTTGAACCACCGACACGAGGATTTTCAGTCCACTGCTCTACCAACTGAGCTACCTGGGCACGGCTCGCCGACCCCAAAACGGGGCTGGTGAGCGAGCCGGGTTATAGGAAATTCGCCTCAACCTGTCCAGCAATCACCTGCACCAAGAATTCAGATCAAGCCGCCGTAGAGGTTGTCTTCGAAGGCTCATAGTAGGGACGATCTCCCGCAATCTGCGTACGATGCATGATTCGCCGGGCCGAGTTATCGAACGGGTCACGCCGGTGCATGGCACAACGGTTGTCCCACATGATCACGTCGCCGACTTGCCACGTATGAGTCCACGCATTGTCTGGCCGCGTGGCGTTCGCCCACAGCGTATCGAGCAGCGACTCACTCTCCTCCACGGAAAGGCCCGGGATATAGCCGTTCGTGCGCCGGCCAAGGAACAGCGCGGTCCGTCCCGTCACGGGATGTGTCCGGAGGATCGGGTGGCGGGAGCCCGGCGTTTGCGTGATATCGGTCACTGCCTCGAACCCGTGGCGCAAACCTCCCGTAGAGGTGAGAGTCGCGTCATGGATCGCATTGAGACCTTGCAGCTTCGCCTGCACGTCTGCCGGCAAAGTTTCGTAGGCCCGGTACATATTGCAGAAACTCGTGTCACCGCCTGACGGCGGTATCTCGAGAGAATAGAGGACCGAAGCCGCCGGAGGCACCTCGTACGAACTCATGTCGGTGTGCCAATCCGACTCCAGATTACCCAGTCCGCCAATCGGCTGACCGTCCTCAATGACGTTGGAAATCACTGTGATTTCATCGTACTCGTCTGTCGAGACCTTGCCGCCCCGCTCGGATCCAATGGGCGCGCCATCGAGATCCCCGAACAGCCCGCTGAAGGCGATGAGTTGCGGATCGTCGATCTGCTGACCGCGGATCATTATCACGACGTGCTCTTTCCAAGCATCGCGAATCTCGCGGGCATCTCCTTCATCCAACGCCTTATTAAGATCGACGCCTCTGATTTCAGCACCCAACGCAGCGGACACCGGGTGTACCGTGATTCCCATTCCTATACTCTCCTGCTTCCCTTTCCGGGATTTCGTTGAATTCGGCGGCAAAGATATAATGCATTCGCACGGCGGTACAGATGCCGCCTGACGCCGGTGCCTTCACGGCCTCGCGCGAGATGTCAGTCTTGCTCCTCGTAACCCCGCGCGCTGCCGGCTTCCTCCATTAAATCTTCCAGATCAGACCCATCGGGCGGTTCGATCGCCGGGATGGCGTACGAGCCGGTGAACCATCGTCCCAGATCGACCTCCTTGCAACGTTTAGAGCAGAATGGGCCATGTTCCCGGCTGGCAGGTGATTTACATATAGGACAGCCTATGTTCCTGGCCCGCCTGGGTTTGACTGGAAGCCGTTCGATCGTCATTTCCGCCTCGAAGTTAGCCTCACCAACATTTCCTATCCGCCTCGGACAACATCGAAATGATCGGGCAGGAAGTCTTCGTCCCGGCGAAGCGTCACTGCGCAACCCAGTCGTCGACCAAGCGCCTCGGCATTGGCAGCGCGTTCGATGGCAGAAATGACGTCCGGCGCGGCAACGATCGTAAGTGAGCCCCCTGGATTTTCTTCCACCTCACGGTCCGCCGTCGCAATTGCATGATCCGCCGCCGTTTCCGCCGTGTCGATCTGGCCAAGGCCATCGCATGCAGGGCAAGCGCGGCTGATGAGTTCTGAAAGCTGAGGCCCGGCCCGGCGTCGCGTCATTTCCAAGAGTCCGAACCGCGATATGGTGCCGATGTCTGTTGGCGCGGGATCGTCTTGAAGCATGCTGCGCAGGGCTTCGATAACCCGCTCCGCATTCGCGCGCCGGCGCATCTGTATGAAATCGACAACGATGGCGCCGCCGATACCCCGCAGGCGAAGTTGCCGGCCTACTTCCTCCGCCGCTTCGATATTCGTCTGTACCGCGGCTTCTTCCGGATTGCCGCGGTTTCGACCCTTTGAATCAACATCGATTGCCGTGAGCGCCGCCGTGGTCTCGATAATTATCTGCCCCCCGCCGGGTAACGGCACGGAGGGTTCCAAAATTTCAGCGACCTGATCTTCTACGTCGTTGCGGTCGAATAGACTTCCGCCGCCGGTGTAGAGCGACATGCGATCGACCAGGCCCGGCATAACCGTCCCGGCGTATGTCTTGGCAACCGAAAACGCGTCAGCGTCATCGATCAGAACGGTGGTCTCGGGCGACGAAACATAGTCACGAACAGCCCGCGCAACGACACCGAGGTCCGCATGAACGATCGCCGGTGCTTCACCTTTGTCAGCCCCCTGGAGAACCGTACGCCAAACTTCCCGGAGTGCTTCCAACTCGTCAGAAAATTCCTCAAGTCGAGCTCCTGCGGCGTTGGTTCGGACGATCACCCCTTCGCCATCTTCGAGCAACCCGTCCAAGATACTCGTGAGCCGCTCCCGTTCGGATTCCTCGGTAATGCGCCGAGACAGCGCGACCCCAGATCGATACGGTGAGTAGATCAACGTCCTGCCGGGTAGAGAGATGGACGTGGCCAGACGGGCACCCTTGTCACCAAGGGCATCGCGGGCAACCTGGACCAGAACAGAGTCACCTTCGCGCAACAACTGGTTTATCGGCGGTAAAGGGCCGTCGCCTTCGATTTCCTCGGCGAGCTCTCGTGCATCGTCGGCCGACAAAAATCCGTCGCGCGCCAGCCCCACATCCACGAACGCCGCGCGTAGCGTTGGCACCACGCTTAGAACCCGCCCCAGATAGATATTGCCTATCGGACTACGGCGCCCCGTCGGTTCGATGGAAAAATCGATGAGTTCACCATCGAATACGCGCGCCACCCGGGTGAGAATCGGGCTTACGTTTATGAGAATTTCTTCAGTCATCATGTGCTCCGGTTCCGTCCCGGCTTTGCGCATCCAGGACAGAATACCCGACACCCGCAAGCATGGCCGCCGTTTCGTGAAGCGGCAACCCGACAACCCCGGAATATGACCCGCGTAACCAACGCACGAACAACGCGGCGCGGCCCTGGATCGCGTAGCCCCCTGCTTTGCCGTGCCATTCACCGCACATCACGTAAGATTCTATTTCCGCGGGCTCCAGTCTCTTAAACGCGACAATCGATGTAATGACCCGGGACCTAAGACGCTTCTCGGCGTCGATCACGGCGATAGCGGAATGTACGCGGTGGCGACGCCCCGACAACAATTCGAGACAACTTCTGGCGACTGCCTCATCGTTTGCCTTTGGAAGAATGCGCCGGCCACAAGCCACAACCGTATCGGCCGCAAGGATGAATGCGCCGGCTCGAGTCTTCACTGCCCAACGAGCTTTTTCTTGCGCCAGGCGCTGCGCAAGATCCACAGGTTGCTCACCCCGCAAGGGAGATTCATCGATCTCGGCCGCACAGATTTCATCCGGAACAAGACCGACCTGAAGTAGCAGCTGCCGGCGCCGCGGTGAGGCAGACGCAAGGACAAGAGGCGAACCGGGCAGCGCGCCCAACCTGATGTGAAACTACTTGTAGCGGAACGTGATGCGGCCCTTGGACAGGTCATAAGGAGTCATCTCGACCAGGACCTTGTCGCCGGCAAGCACACGAATTCGGTGTTTGCGCATCTTTCCCGCAGTGTGGGCTAAAACCTCGTGACCGTTCTCCAATTCCACCCGGAACATAGCATTGGGTAGGAGTTCGTTCACGACGCCGGGAAATTCCAAAAGTTCTTCTTTAGCCATCCGCCCTCCAACATCGGAATACCAATTTGCTCATGTTTGCGCCGCCATGAAGGCTTGCAATGCCTAAAAAATCAAGCTCGGGACCAACAATTCGTCGACCTGCGGCAATTGTAGCGTCAATTTGGCCAGGAATAATCCTGCATTTATCGAGTCTACAAACCGGGCGGCACACCGTCAGAAAAGCGCCGAAGTATGCGGTCGAGGAGTGAATCCCGGACATCACGAAAGGCGTCAAGAATTGTTTCCCTGCTACCCTGAATTACCGTCGCATCAAATGTCTGCCAATACTCCAATTCACAAGCCATGGTACGGGTAAGTTCGACAGCACGATGTTGCGCATCAGGCGACAGCGAGATCACGAGGTCGTAAGAAGTGTCTTCGAGCTGATCGAATGTTTTCGGATTATGCCGCGACAAATCGATCCCGATCTCTTCCATCACGGCAATGACAAAGGCGCTGGTTTCGCCTTGTCGCACGCCTACCGAATCGACATAAACCTGATGGCCGAAGTAATGCTTCATGATGCCCTCGGCAATCGGCGAACGAACCGCATTCATCGTGCAGGAGTACAAGACCGCGTTTGGAAGATCCGTCATCAGTGTCTCGCGCCCATCAGCCCCTGAAATGCAAGACACAGATCAATGTAAAGAGCCGACGTGACGTCGCTTCGTCCACGTCGACTTTGGTTGCAAGATGCCGGCGCAAGAGCTGAGCACCTTCGTCGTGCAGTCCGCGCCGCCCCATGTCGATGGCTTCAATACGGGAAGGGGTCGCCGATTTTATGGCATCGTAATAACTTTCGCAGATGAGAAAGTATTCTCGGATGATGCGCCGGAACGGCGTCAGCGCCAGCACGATGGTGTCGATATCACGCTGATCTTCCGATCGCACTTCGAAGACGAGACGGGTCTCACGGACGCTTACATGCAGTCGGAACGGCCCGTCGATTTCCTGGGAGAGAGCGAATCGGTTTTCCTGCAGGAGATCAAAAATGGCAACCCGGCGCTCATGATCAACGTCCGGATTGCGCCGAACGAAGCTTTGCCCGTCGAGCGTGACATCAATGATCCGATGACGATCGGACACGGCCCTTAAGTCTCGGAATTTCCGTCGTCATTCAGACGGATATTCAAGGATAAGGCGTGGGCGCCGAATCCTTCTGATTCCGCGATGACAGCCGCCGCCGGTCCCACGGCGCGCAGGCTCTGCGCATCGCAGCGCACAAGCGACGTTCGCTTCATGAAGTCGAGCACCGATAGACCTGACGAGAACCGTGCACTCCGTGCCGTGGGCAAGACATGGCTGGGTCCAGCGATGTAATCGCCGACGGCTTCGGGTGTGTATCGGCCCAGAAATATTGCGCCAGCATTGCGGACCTGCTCGGCAAGCCGCTCAGGTTGGGCAACAGCTAGTTCGAGATGTTCGGGGGCAATCCGGTCTATGAGCTGCGGCGCCCCTTCCAAGGTTTTCAAAATAATGATCGCGCCATAGTCCCGCCAAGCGGCAGAGGCTATGGAAGCGCGTTCGAGACGTGAGAGTTGATCAGAGATCGCGCGTTCGACTGAATCCGCGAACGCCTCATCATCCGTCATCAAAATGGCCTGAGCACTCTCGTCGTGCTCGGCCTGCGACAACAGGTCGGCAGCGATCCATGCCGGGTCGTTGTCAGTATCCGCAACGACAAGGATCTCGGACGGCCCCGCGATCATATCGATTCCGACAGTTCCGAACATCTGCCGTTTTGCCGCCGTCACATAGGCGTTTCCGGGACCGACGATCTTGTCGACAGCCGGTATGGCTTCGGTACCGAGCGCGAGCGCGGCGATCGCGTGGGCTCCGCCGATTCGATAAATCTCCACCACGCCTGCAAGCTCGGCCGCCACAGCGACCATGGGATGGAGTGGTCCATCACGCGTGGAGACAACCATTGCCATCCGATCGACGCCGGCCACCTTTGCCGGGAGTGCTGTCATCAACACTGTCGAGGGATAGGCGGCCGACCCTCCCGGGACGTAAAGCCCCACGGACGCAATCGGGGTCCAGCGATAACCCAAACCAACTCCATCCGAATCCTCAAACTGAAGATCCACGGGGACCTGATGCCGATGAAAATCTTCAATGCGTCGGGCCGCAGCGACCAACGCATTTTTCGCTGGGGCAGGTGCGGCATCTGCGGACTTCGCGATCTCGTCGCGTGAGATGCGCAATGAGTCCGCTGTCAGATTTTGTCCGTCAAACTGTTCGGCATAATCCAGGACCGCTGTGTCACCCCGGGCGCGAACGTCCTCGATGATTCGCACGACATCCTGAGTGACATCCGCTGCAACTTCACGCTTGGTCTGAAGAAAGGCGGCAAACGCCGACTCGAATGTCGACCCCGAGGTATGAATCCTAAGCGGCATCAGAAGCCTCCCGGAACCGCTGAATCCACCCATTCATTTCGCGCGACCGGGTTTTCAACGCCGCACGATTGACCGCCAACCGGGAAGTCACATCAGCAATATGTTCGACCTCGACCAATCCGTTCGCGCGAAGCGTTGCACCGGTGGACACGAGATCGACGATGCGTCGGCACAAACCCAGTGCGGGCGCGAGTTCCATCGCCCCGTTGAGGTGGATGCATTCTGCCTGGACGCCTCTGGCAGCAAAATGGCGTTGCGTGATCGATGGATACTTTGTGGCAACACGAACGTGGCTCCAACGGGATGGATCATCCCGGGCACCCAATTCCGTCGGTTCCGCGACCGCGAGATGACATTTACCGACACCGAGATCGAGCGGAGCATAGACTTCCGGATATTCGAATTCCATCAGAACATCGCTACCAGCGATCGCCAACTGAGCGCCTCCGAAGGCTACAAACGTCGCGACGTCGAAACTACGCACCCGCACGATGGAGATATGCGGGTGATTGGTGGCGAACTGCAATTGGCGTGCATCCGGATCGTCGAACGCCGGCTCTGGTTCCACACCGGCCCGACGCACGACATCGATGACTTCACGCATGATGCGGCCGCGTGGCAGTGCAATGACGATGGAGTCTGTCGTAGACACGATGATGAAACCTCAAATAACCTGTTCTTGGGTTTGGAATGGGATGGAGACGGACCTGCGCCTCAGTCGGCGGTATGCACGGGCCGCCGACGCGTCATCCATGGCCTTCCACGATCTGTCAACCGGCACTCGATACAGTCCACATCGAGACGGATGACGCCGCCACCGGCAAACACCAATTCGACATTCGCGGAGGCCTCGGAATTTTCCGGTGCAGCCACAGTCAACAGTTCCAACACTTCGTCGCGCGCGGTCATATCTAAGTTCAGTGTCTGAATGCCGACAACGTCGTCGAAGTGAATGACGGATCGCACGCGATTGTAGAGTTTCCCTTCCACCGGGTCGCCGTCGTCGCGTTCCCACATAAAGCGGTCCAGGAGAACGAGGAAGCGCCGCTCGTGCTCCTGATATGTCATGTCGCGTGCACGGGTCAGCGCGTCCTGAACCATGGTGGATACGACAGCCAGATCCGCAGCATCCCGCGCACTCAACTTAAGAGGCTCATCGACCACGCAATCGTCCTCCCTTCAATCCGCAATACGCTCAATTTGAGCACCGCACGCTGCGAGTTTCTGAACCAATCGTTCGTATCCACGATCCAAATGGTAAACCCGATTGACGAAAGTATCTCCCGTCGCTGCAAGTCCGGCCAGGACAAGTGAAACCGATGCGCGCAAGTCTGTGGCCATAACGGGAGCGCCTTTCAACGCCGAGACGCCACGGACCATCGCCGATGATCCCGTAACCGTAATATCGGCACCCATTCGGGCAAGCTCCGGTACATGCATGAACCTGTTCTCAAAAATTGTCTCGGTAATCATCGCGGCACCCTCGCTGAAAGCCATAAGCGCCATAACCTGGGCCTGCATGTCCGTCGGGAAACCCGGATAAGGCTGCGTGATCACGTCAACCGCCGAAATCCCCACACCGTTGCGACGAACCCGCAAAGCATCTCCTTCCTCCCACATCTCGACGCCAGCCCGCTCCATGACTTCGGTCACGGCGTTGACCAGGCTGGCATCGGCATGACGCAGCGTGAGGTCGCCTCCTGTGATAGCCGCAGCCACCGCAAACGTGCCGGTCTCGACTCGATCAGGCATTACCCGGTATCGCGCGCCGGTCAATCGAGGGACGCCGGTGATGACGAGCCGATCCGTACCAATTCCGTCAATCTTCGCTCCCATGGCGGTGAGACAGTTGGCAAGATCGCTCACTTCCGGTTCGCGGGCCGAGTTCTCAAGCACTGTTTCGCCGTCCGCCAGAGTCGCGGCCATCATAAGGTTTTCCGTCGCCCCAACCGAGACCTTGGGGAACCGGATGGTACTCCCCGTCAAGCCGTGGGGCGCGCTCGCCTGGATGTACCCGTCGGTCAGCTCAATTTCGGCGCCGAGTTCGGCCAAACCCGCGAGGTGTAGATCAACCGGTCTCGTGCCGATGGCACAGCCGCCAGGCAATGAGACCTGAGCCTTGCCAATTCGCGCGACGAGAGGCCCGAGGACGAGTATCGACGCGCGCATTTTTCGCACCAGATCGTAGGGCGCCGTGGCCCCGGAGATATCGCGGGCCGCCAGATTCAGGACCCTCCCAATATGACCGTCGTCGTGAGCATCTCCCTCCATGGTGATTTCAACGCCCAAGGACGTCAGCAGATTTGCGAGCGTGCTGATATCCATGAGGTGGGGCAAATTCGAAAGCTGCAGAGAATCATCAGTAAGCAGACTCGCAGCCATCAGCGGCAACGCAGCATTCTTCGCGCCACTGATAGAGATATCTCCCTTCAGCGGTATTCCACCGGTAATGCGTATCCGATCCATGAGCTTTCATCCGGCATCCGGGCTTCTCAAGCCGTTCATGCCATTTTTATGAGCCTTGCTGGGTCGGCGCCGTTGTATCCCAATCCAACGCCAATGCAAACCGCGACACGATGGCGAAACGTAGCGAACACCTACTATTGCCGTAGCTCTTAAGTCTTGCCCCGAACTCCACGGGAACGATCTGGAGGGGTTCCCTTCAGGTTGTCCGGCTTCCGATCTCGATCACGCGCCTGCTGCTTTCGGCGGTGCAAATTTTCGCGCAACGCCTCCGACAAACGCGTAGCCCGTTCCGGATCCTTATTGCCTTTTCGATTTTTTGTCATGACATGCGATCAATTGGATGCCTGCACATACGTTCGTCTATTCCCGAAACAAATTGGTTGCGGCACGTTGGGTGATTTCCCAAGGCACCTTCGATCGGTTGTCATTGCGCCATCCCGAAGCCTAGACTCATGGCACGCTCCAGGTGAAAGAGTAGTCTCAAATAGTGAAGGAAACAGCAAGCTATGCTGAGAACAGGTCAACAATATCTGGACGATGTGAAAGGGCGAAAGCCTGAGGTTTACATCGGTGGCGAACGTATCGAAGACGTCACGACCCACCCTGCTTTTCGCAATATCGTGCAAACCACGGCGAAGCTCTACGACGTCACCTCGGACCCGGCCCGGGTCGACGAACTGAGTTACGTCGACACCGAAACCGGCGAGCGGTATAGCAACAATTATTTGATGCCGCGTACGCGCGACGATCTATTGGCACGCGGTCGGGCGCATCAAGCGTGGTCCGATGTCTCATGGGGCCTCTACGGCCGCTCGCCCGACCACGTCGCCGGTTGGATTACGGGAATGGCTTGCGTTCCCGAGGTCGCCAAGGCCGGCGGCCAAGATTTCGAATCCCACGTCGTCGACTATTACCGGCGCGCTCGGGACAAGGACCTGTTCGTGACCTACGCCATCGTCCCGCCAGCCGCGACGCGGAGCGTTGATTCGGTGATCACCACGGAGAAGAACGCCGCGCTTGACCCGAAGTTGAGTGGCGAATCGGGCCTTCATACCGTCGGCGATGATGATGCGGGTATTACCGTCTGGGGGTTCAAAATCCTGGCGACTGCCGCTGTGCTGGCCGACGAGATTCTTGTCGGAAATTTCCAAGTCCTGGCCCCAGGTATGGAGCGATTCGCGGCGACGTTCACGGTGCCTACAGACGCCCCTGGCATCAAATTGATCTCTCGCCGTTCCTTTGAGCAGGACGCGCCGAGCGAGCTCGATGATCCACTCGCCTGGCGTTTCGACGAGACTGATTGCGTCGTGTTCTTCGATAACGTCCACATCCCCTGGGAGAACGTATTCGCATATCAGAATCTTGATAGCTCCCGCGGCCTATTCCATGAAACTCCAGCGCACGTCCTGGGTAATTATCAGGCTCACGTGAGGTTGCTCTCCAAGCTGCGATTCATTCTCGGCGTAACGCGCAAAGTCGCGGAAATGAACGGTATCGCCCAGGTGCCGGCTGTCCGCGACATGCTGGCCGATCTTTGTATTCGTGTGGCCATGCTTGAGGCGCTGCTAAGCGCCGAGACAGACATCACCGAGGAGTGGCCCAACGGTTATATCGGGCCAGACCGTCAGACCATGTACGCGACCATGGACTGGACCATGCGGGATTATCCCAATTTCGTGCAGATCGTCCGTGAACTCCTGGGCTCACATCCCTTCCAGCAGCCAGCTGACGTTTCGGTCTTTGACAACCCGGTGACACGCGACTTGTACAGCAAGTTCGTCATGGCGGAGCCGGAAGACGCCGTTCAACGCTACAAGCTGATGCGCCTGGTGTGGGATCTTGTGGGCTCAGAATTCGCCAGTCGGCACATCCAATATGAAATGTTCTACAACGGTCCGCGGCACGTCGGCCGCGGGCGGGCCAGCCACTACTTTCGCTGGGATGTCGTCGAGGAGGCCGCGCAACGCGCGCTGGACGATCTTGGCGGATATGACGAGCTGGTCAAAAATCGTATCCGCGATGTGGCGCGGTAGCGCGGGCTGATGCCGGGTTACAGGCGGCTTGCCCGACAGCGTCCGTCGTGGCACTGTCCGCCCGCTTCAGGGGCCCTCATAGCTCAGGGGTAGAGCACCCCCTTGGTAAGGGGGAGGCCGAAAGTTCGAATCTTTCTGAGGGCACCACTCTTTCCCGCCGAAAACTCCCGCTTTTGCGCAAGGTTCAGAGCTGCGGCATTTCGTCCAAGACGCAAGAAGATGCGGCCGGTTTGTCGCGACATTGACACGTGTCAACGACATCTCGAAGAACGAAGCCTAGGTTCAATATGTTGACGCACCGGGGTTACCTTCTTGCCAAGAGGACTGCTGAAGGTTCGAATCCTTCTCAAGGCACCACCCTCATCACTCAACAGCGTGCGCGGGACACAAACCGTTGGCCTGCTATCGGAACACAATCAATAACAGATCATTTCAATGACTGGATCTGAACGCTTGGCTGAGGTGATCGCCGCGCATCAGTCCGGAGATTCGAAGCGGGCTGAGTCGATCGTTCAAGCCCTGCTGTCGGAAGATTCCGATGATACCGAGGCGTTAAACGCACAGGGAATCATTTTGCTGCACGGTGGACAGATCGAGGCAGCGCTCGATTCCTTTGTTAAAGCGGCGGACCTCGCGCCCACAGTGGGAAAATACCAAAACAGTATTGGCAGTGCCCAGATAGCCCTTAAGCAAATGGATGCTGCCGTCGAGAATTTTTCCCGCGCTGTTGAACTAGAGCCGGACAATGCTGATTTCTGGGCAAACCGAGCGTCGGCGCGGATGTATTCCGGCAACGCAAAGGATGCAGAAAGCGATTTCGAGCGAGCGATCGCCCTTGAGCCGGACCACTATCAGGCGCGCCAAAATCTGGCGGACATGTTCTCGCGATTGAACCGTCCCAGCGATGCCTTGCCCCATCTGCAATGCGCGGCCCGGCACCCCGGCCGCCGCATCGAATCCGTCATTCATCTGGCTTCAACTTACGAACGGCTCAATCGCCTGGCCGACGCCGAACATGCAATGAGCGAGGTCGGCGAATTCGATCATCCTTGGGCCCTTAGTTTGCGAGCCCGGTTGCTGCGCCGCCGGGGAGATGCCGCTGGTGGACTGGCAATCCTGCAAGCGGCAGACCTTACCGGCCACGGTGCCTTGGACCACGATATTGCCGGGAACTGGCATCACGAGCTGGCCCTGTGTGCTGATCAGGCCGGCGAGACCGGTGGGGTTATCGAGAATTGCCTGACTGCGAAGTCGCACTGGCGGCAGGCCGACCATAATCACGACGGCGCGGAGTATCTGGAGCGTGTGCGGCACATTCGCCGAACGGTTTCCGATGCCACCTCAAATCCAAAAGGTGACGCCGCGCGCGAAGAAATGCCACCCACCGTCTTTTTTGTCGGCTTTCCCCGGTCGGGAACCACATTGATGGAAGCAATGCTGGACGCCCATCCCGACATCGTTTCCACGGCCGAGGCTGAATTGCTCGAACAACTCTTGGACGCGAATGGCCAACCCAATGTGGATTATCCGCGACAACTTTACCTCGATGATGTTCGCAGACGGGCCGGCGTGATCCCCGCGACCGGGGTAATCCTCGACAAGCTTCCTCTGAACCTCGTCTATTGCCGGGCAATTAATCAGATATTTCCCGACGCCCGGCTCCTCGTCGCAGTTCGTGATCCCCGGGACGTGGTGTTGAGCTGTCTTATGCAGCGGTTTCGGCGGAACGCCGCCATGCGGAATTTCGACACGCTCGAAGCGTCCGTCACACTCTATGAGGAAGTTATGAGCCTGTGGTTGGATTCACGTGGCTCGCTGACCATTCCCTGGCATGAATATCGGTACGAGGACCTCGTCACGAACCAAGCGGCTACAGTAGACGGCGTGCTCGCGTTCATCGGCCTGGATCGTCACCCAATGATGGAGGATTATCGGAAAATGGCGGCCTCCCGCGAAGTGGCTACGCCCAGTTATCGCGATGTCGCGGAGCCGATCTACGACCGGGCGATGGGACGATGGCGTACCTACAAGCGCGACCTGGAACCGGTACTCGATCGGTTGCAGCCATTTGTCGAGGCCTTCGGCTACGAAAAATGATTCCACCGGTTCTCAACGAGTCTTAAGCCCCAAAAAAAAGACCTTGGCCGTTTCCTGCAATTATTGAAACATCACAAAGAAATAGGGCGGCCCGACAGGGCCGCCCCAAAACTTGATTCGTCCAGGCTGGACAGGTCTTACGCAGCCCAGTGCTGAACGAATTTGGTGTTCTGGTAGGCCTCGAGCCCTTCCATCCCGCCTTCGGAGCCGTGGCCGCTGTCCTTGATACCGCCAAACGGCGCCTCGGGGAGTGAGATGGCGAGGCTGTTCACACCGACCATGCCACTTTCCAGCCTGTCCGCGAGGGCGGTGGCTTTGTTGTCGTCGGTCGTGAAGGCATAAGAGGCAAGACCAAATTCAAGGCGGTTGGCTCGCTCGATCACCTCGTCAAAATCCTTGAACGGCACGATAGGCACAACTGGACCGAAAGGCTCTTCGTTCATGATGCGAGAGTCTTCAGATACGCCCGCCAGCACCGTCGGCTGGAAGAAATAGCCCTGGTTGCCCATACGCTCCCCACCCGTCTTGACGTCCGCGCCGTGCTCACGCGCGTCGGCTACGAAACCAGCCATGGCGTCGAGCCGGCGTGGGTTGGCAAGTGGGCCCATGTCCGCATCTTCGTCGAGACCATTGGTGACGTTCATCGCCGCGGTCTGCGCCGTGAACTTTTCGACGAATTCGAGGTACTTATTCTCCTGAACGAAGAAGCGGGTCGGTGAGATGCAGACCTGGCCGGCATTGCGGAACTTGCCGCCAACCACCATTTTCACGACCTTGTCTGTATCGGCGTCGTCGAAAATGATCACCGGCGAGTGACCGCCCAGCTCCATCGTGGCGCGCTTCATGTGCTCACCCGCCATCTTGGACAGGAGTTTGCCCACGGGCACGGACCCGGTGAACGAGATCTTGCGAATCGTAGGATGGGGAACCAGGTACTCAGAGACTTCGGCAGGCACGCCAAAGACGACGTTCAGTACGCCATCGGGCAAACCTGCTTCCTGGAAGCATCGCGCGAGGGCAATGCAGGTTCCCGGCGTTTCCTCGGAAGCCTTAATGATGACAGAGCAGCCAGCCGCCAAAGCAGCAGCCATCTTGCGCATCGGGGTGTAGGCCGGGAAATTCCATGGGGTGAACGCCGCTACCGGACCGATCGGCTCCTTGAGGACCATGCCGCGTGAATTCGCCGTACGGCCTGGAATGATACGCCCATAGGCGCGCATGCATTCGCCGGCATACCATTCCGCGATTTCGGCGGAAACGGTGACTTCGCCTTTGGCCTCGGGGAAGGTCTTACCCTGTTCCATCGTCAGGATCCGGCCTATGGAATCGATACGCTCGCGCATGAGTTGCGCGGCCTTGTTCAGAACCTGAGCGCGCTGAATGGCCGGAGTATCGCGCCACACCCGGAACATCCGGCCGGCAGCATCCAGCGCCTCATCCAGATCGGATTTTGACGCATGGGGCAACTCGGCAAGCACGGTTTCGTCGGCGGGGTTGATGACGTCTTCCGTCTTACCCTCGCTCCCTTGGCGAAACACGCCGTTAATGAATAGCTCAAGTTTCTCGTATCCGTTGGCGGACATGGATTTCTCCTCCCTACAGGCAAAGCAGCAGTCATTAGAATTTGGCGGCGCATCTTAACGAAAAGAGCTCGCGCGCACAGTCACGTCTGCGTCAAGTCGCACACGCACTCCGCGAGGTCAACGTAACCAACACAGATTCTTTCAAATCGCGTTGAACGCTTCCTTGCAACGCTCCAACGCGGCGATGTGATCGGCAACCGAGGCGCACCCTGAACGCTGCGTGTTGAGGGCAATCTCTTGCACGCCCGCCGCCCGCCAAACCGCTACCTCGTCGAGCCAAGCCTCGATCGGCCGCTCCTCGAGACGAACCCAGGTCTCTATGCCGATCGAGTCAGGATCGCGCCCGGCGTCGCGCGCCGCCGTATGGATGCGCTCAATCTTGGTTGCGACGAGCTCTGGAGCCATACTGTTCGGGCTGATGATCCATCCGTCTCCGAGGCGGCCAATGCGCTCCAGTACGACGTCGGCGTGCCCGCCAAACCAGATCGGTATCGGTCGCTGCACGGGCATGGGGTTGAGGCCCGCGTTGTCGATGGCGTGCCAATCGCCATCGAACGTGACGAGTTCTTCAGTCCATAAAGCGCGCAGGACGGCCACTTGCTCTTCCATCCGGCGGCCACGGCCTTCGTACTCTGCGCCCAGAGCCCCGAATTCAATACGGTTCCATCCGGCACCCACACCGAGCCTTACACGTCCGCCGCTCAGCGCATCGGCCTCGGCCGCCTGCTTGGCAACAAGCGCGGTCTGCCGCTGCGGCAGGATGAGGATGCCGGTCGACAGCTTGATTCGTTCGGTCAGCGCGGCAAGAAATCCGAACATGACAAAGGGTTCGTGAAATTTATCGCTGAAATCGATTCCGCCGCGACCCTCCGGCCGATTCCTGGGGTCCTCCCCTACGACATGATCGAATAGCACGAGGTGGTCATACCCGAGTGCATCCGCCGCCTGAGCGTAATCGCGAATGGCGGTGGGGTCGGCATCGATCTCCGACGTTGGGAGGACGGCTCCGAGCTTCATCTAAACATTCCTGGGTTGAGCGGCCGGTTGGCCTGGGTTGAACGACCGGTTGGCCTGGGTTGAGCGACCGGTTGGATGCGATGGTGCCTTACCTGGACAATCACGCCAATAGTGATGGAACGAAGCCTGTTGCCACCCCGGTGCCTCTCGCCAACAATGGCCGCTCCCGCGTGGACCAACGGCAAAGGTAATAATGGATCCGCAAACCGCCGGCGATGTACAGCAGATAGTGATAGCGATCCTGTCGCCGCTACTGCGCCCGCTGTTTGCGTTCAGCCATCACGGGTCGCTCTTCTTTTGGCCATTTCTCGTCTCCACACTGGTGCTGGCACTGATCATTTTTGCGGTTGCCCGGCGTTCGTTAGGACATTCGTTCTTAAGCGATTTTCGCCGTGCCTACTTCACGCGTGCGGTCTGGGCTCATGATTCCTCAATCGCCGACTACAAGTACTACTTCGTCAATGCGGTGCTATTCCCGATCATCTTTGCGCCCGCGATCATCTCAGGAGGGTGGATTGGCCAACGCCTGAAGGAAGGATTGGTGGATACATTCGGCGCGGTAGAGCGTTGGGCCGGTGACGTCATCCCCACACTGATATTCACGCTCTTGTTTTTCCTGCTCCACGACTTTGGCCGATGGGTTGCTCATTACATTCAGCACCGTTCCGATATCCTCTGGGAATTCCATAAAATCCATCACTCGGCGGAGGTGCTGACGCCGTTCACCAGCTTCCGCGCGCATCCAGTGGACCTGATTTTCATGGCCACGGTACCCGCGATCCTGACTGGCATTGCGAGCGGCATCTATGCCTTCGCCATCGGCTGGGACGCGGTGTATTACACATACTACGGCCTGCACATTTTGATATTCGTCTACAACCTGATCGGTAATCTTCGGCATACCCATGTGTGGCTGTCCTACGGGCCCATCCTCAGCCGTATCCTCATCAGCCCCGCCCAACACCAGATCCATCACAGCACCGAACCCAGGCATTTCGGTCACAACGTCGGATTTGCGCTGGCTATATGGGACTGGATGTTCGGAACACTCTATGTGCCCAAGGAACGTGAGACGTTCGACATGGGACTGGGCGACGGCACGGAGTCGACGTTTCACAGCGTGACCGGTATGTATTTTCGACCGTTCATCAACCTGTTCCGGGGCCGGCACACAATCTCCGGCTTCGGCGACTAACCGACAAAGACAGAGGTAAGACGATGAAGAAGCGTACGATGGGTAAGGGTGGCCCTGAGCTCGCCCCGCTGGGCCTCGGCTGCTGGGCCATGATCAAGGGCGTTTATGGTCAGGCGCCGGAGGACGAATCCATCGCCACGATCCAGCGGGCACTCGACCTGGGATTCGCCCTGGTCGATACGGCCGACGTCTACGACAACGGGCACAACGAGGAATTGCTCGGTATGGCCATCAAGGGGCGACGGGACCAGGCCATCATCAGTACGAAGGTCGGCGCCGTCCTGAACACGCCAAAATTTTTCAGCGAGCTGAACGGCAGTCCGGAGTACATCAAGTCGGCCTGCGAGGGGAGCCTGAAGCGCCTGGGGATCGACGTCATCGACATTTACACCCTGCATCGCACCGACCCCAAGGTCCCGATCGAGGAGACGGTGGGCGGCATGGCCGATCTGGTGAAAGCCGGGAAGGTCCGTTACCTCGCGCTATCGGAGGTAAGCAGCGACCAGCTCCGCCGCGCCCATGCCATTCATCCGATCACGGTCTTGCAGAACGAATACTCGCTGTTCAGCCGCGACCCAGAGAACAATATGCTGGAGACGATCCGCGAACTGGGCGTCGCGTTCGTTGCCTTCGCACCCTTAGGCAGAGGCCAGCTGACGGGCCGGGTCAAAAGCACCGCAGACCTGGATGACGAGGACCGGCGCAAGGTCTTCCCGCGGTTCAACGAGGAGAACATCCGCCGCAATGCAGCGCTCGTTGAAACGTTAGAGGGCATCGCCGCCGAGAAGGGATGCACCACCCCTCAGCTGGCACTGGCCTGGCTGCTGCACCAAGGGGATGACATCTTCCCCATCCCGGGCGCCGAGAAGCGGGAATACGTCGAACAGAACATTGCTGCCTGCGACGTCGCATTGTCGGACACGGATCTTGAGCAGATCGATGCGGTGGTGCCCCAGGGCGCGGCGGCAGGCGATCGCATGCCCGAGGGCGAGCCTACATTGGCGACTTCATCGGATTAGGTAATAGGGCAATAGCCGTATGACGACAGAAGACCAAAACGAAGACGTTCAAGCCATTAAGAACATACTGGCCCGACAGCTTGAATACATCAGTTGGTCGGCCAGCAAAGACAGTAATTGGACGGAATTCTCTGAGGATTTTCTTCCGGATGCCACGCTATTCGGTGCGGCCCGCCCGGCACGAAGTCAGACCGTGGCAGCGTTTGTCGATCGAATGAAATCCCTGTCTCAAACCGGCCTGAAGTCCTTCGAACAAACAATGCTCGGTGCCGAAGTCCATGTTTTCGGCAGCGTTGCAATCGCGTTTGGCGTTTGCCGCAATCTTGAGAACAGGACTGACGAAAACCGCGGCATCGAGGCGTACCTGATGGTGAAGGCCGACGGAATTTGGCGAATCGCGTCCCAGACCTGGGACACGGAAAATGACTCGCAGAAGATTCCCGACTACCTGATTGCCAAGAGCATGTGAGAATCCGGCGCCTTTTTCTGAGTGCCGAGTTCCTGAACCTAGCTTAGAGCGCCCTTGATCGCCGCTGCCGCCTGCGAGGTGGCGTGCCGGCCGTCGTCCAAGACGGCGGGCATATTCAGGAAGCCGTGAATCATGCCGTCATAACAAATGTACTCGGCCTCCACCCCGGCAGAAGACAGGGCATCGGCATAGGCTTTTGCCTCATCGCGCAGCGGATCAAAGCCTGCCGCGATGATGTACGCAGGGGGCAAGTCTCGGAAATCATCGGCAAATAGAGGCGAGGCATCGGGATCGGACCGCGTTTCCTTGTCGGGCAAATACAAATCCCTGAACCAGACCATTATTTCCTCGGTCAGGTTGTATCCCACACCATGCTCGGTCATGGATGGATGCGACAGGGTCATGTCCGTGACCGGATAAACCAACACTTGAAGACGGATATCCGGGCCACCCTCATCCCGGGCACGGCGGCAAACCGTGGCAGCCAACGTACCTCCCGCGGAATCCCCGCCTATGGCGAGGCGGCTCGTGTCGGCATCGAGTTCTTTGCCGTTGGCCGCGACCCAACAGATGGAGTCCCATGCGTCATCCAAAGCGGCAGGGAATTGGTGCTCGGGCGCGAGACGGTAGTCCACTGAAACGACCAAAGCACCCGATTGGATGCACAGATTCCGGCACAAGATGTCATGGCTATCGAGGTCGCCAAGCACCCACCCGCCACCATGATAGTGAACGTAGACCGGAAGCTTCACGCCTTCCTGCCCCGCCGGGCGGTAGACCCGCACCGGTATGTATCGGTCTGCCACCTCGAGCATGCGATCGATGACCTGACCGACAGTAGGAGGTTTACCCTGCGCCGTCTCTCGCTGATCGCGAAAGGCGGCGCGCGCGTCCTCGACGGGAATTTTATGCCAAGGCGTCAAATTCGCAGCTTTCGATGCCTCGATGAGTATCTTTGCTTGGGGATGAAGACCAGTCACATCGGAGCCCTTTTCAGTCAAGAAATTTCAAGATCGCCGCGGCAGTCGCCGCGGGTTCGTCTATATCCGCGAGATGTCCCGCGCCGGGAATAGTCTCGATGCGAGTGTCGGCATTGATGCCAGCTGCGAACCGATCTGCATATGACCGCGGAATGATCTGATCCCGATCTCCCCAGAGCAATAGCGTCGGAACACCAATACGGCAGAGCCGCTTCTCAAGGCGCGTATCGCCAAGTGGCCAAAGAATTCGTGCCGCAGCCTCCTGCGCCCGCGATAGTGTCACCAGCCAATCAACCCGATCTTCGTCTTCGGGAACGCCGAATACGCTACCGTACGCCTCTGCGTTGGCACTGAGGCACTGCCCGATGTCCGGCGGCCGAACCGCAAAAGGATCAATACCCATGTCGTGTTCGTCATAAAGCCCATAGGGCGAGATCAGAACAAGACGACGCGCAATGGTCGGCCAGATCGCGACCGCATCCGCCGCAATCGCTCCACCGACAGACGCACCGACAAGATCGGCGCCTTCAAGACCGGCACCCATCAGCAACTCGTGGGTCGCGACCATCCAGTCGAGATGGGAATCCAAGATATCGTGTCCGAGTGCGCCTGGAAAACCCGGCAGGGAAGGAACAATCACGCGGCGTTCCGCGCTCAATGTCTCCATGAAGGGCGTCCACCGCGGCGCGCCCCCAATCCCGGGAAGAACACCCAGGGGCTCCCCACTGCCCTTCTCCCAAACTCGGCAAGGGTGGCCGTTAACCTCGACCGATCGTTCCTCCTGATCGCTCATCCAGCGACGGCCTGCGGAACCGTACGTGCCGCGGATTCCATCGGGGTTGGCCACCACCGATTTTCCCAATCGTCTTCGAACAGATCAGCGATTTGCGGCATGACCCGCTCGGCGAACAGGCGTGTATTGTATTTGGTTGTGTCTTTGTCCATGTTGCCGAATTGCAGAAGCGTCATCAGATTGCCAATGTTGAGGTCCTTCGCGATTTCGCGAAGACGTGTTGCCACCTCGTCAGGATCACCCAACACGAGATAACCGCGATCAACGATATCCTTCAACTTTGGAGCCTTCATCGTGCCGAGAGCGCCGACACCACCGCCCGGGCCCGCGGCTTCGAGCTGGCGGCGAATAGTCGACTCAGTTCGGTACCCTGGTGCATCCGTGAATCCGGGATAGAGGTGGAGACAGCGCTCGTAGAAATACTCAGCAGGTTCCCTGTAAATTCGCTCCGCTTCCGCTCGTGATTCGGCCACTCCCACGAATTGCAGATAACCAGAGCGGAAAGGATTTTGATCCTTACCAGCCTCATCGAGCGCGTGCTTGTAAGCACCCAGCACACCCTTGGCAGAGTCGTAACCGAAGTATGACAACGCGCAGAAAACGTAGTCATTCTCGGCGCACCAGCTCAACGTTTCGTTGGCGCCGCCACCTGGAATCCAGATCGGGGGATGCGGCTTTTGAATCGGGCGCGGCCAAATATTGGCATAGCGCAGCTGGTTGAAACGGCCATTGAACGAGAAGACTTCGTCCTCCTGCCACGCCCGCATAATCACGTCATGTGCTTCGAGATAGCGCTGGCGCAGCATGCTTGGGTTCTGACCATAGGCAAAGCAGGTGTCCATCGGCGTACCGATAGGAAATCCCGCGATCATGCGACCGCCAGAAATACAGTCGATCATCGCCATTTCTTCGGCTACGCGCAGCGGCGGGTTGTAGAGACCCAATGAATTCCCGAGGATCAAAATTGCCGTGTCGCTGGTCCCACGCGCGAGGGCTGAACCGATCAGGTTAGGTGACGGCATGAGACCATAGCCATTGCTATGGTGTTCATTAACGCAGACCCCATCGAAACCCACTTCGGCCGCATACTCGAGCTCATCGATGAAATCGTTGTACATGTGATGTGCACGCTCCGGGTCGAAGAGCTTCGAATCTATGTCAACCCAGACGGAATGATTGTTCTCCCGAAAGTCGTCGGGAAGTTCCGTGTAGGGCATGAGATGGAACCAGAGAGTTTTCATTGCGCAGGCCTTTTTATCTGCTCATGAATTGGGCCGAATTATGAGTGAGAATACCGCCTCAGGCAAACCAGCAGCATCTCGCACAAATGAAAGCGGCGGTTCCAGTGGAACCGCCGCAAAGATGAATCCGATTATTAGCGGATAGTCAGGCCGCCTGCTCCGTCGTCGGATCAATTATTTTGCGAATTTCGGTCACTTTGGTGGCAGGGAAACCACTGATCTCAGCGTGCTTGTGGATCAGATCCTCGTTGTCAGCAAGGTACACGCAAAACGTCTTGTCACCTGCAACATATGACTCGACCCATTGAATACTGGGCCCAAGCTGGCGCAGGACTTCATTCGATTTCTTCGCCGCTTCCCGCAACTGCTCGCGTTCCGCGCTACCAATTTCGAGGATATCACGCTCGATAATGTATCTAGGCATTTTGCTCCTCCCTGGATTATTGGTTGAAGTACCGAACCACGCACTTTTGCGGGACGCCGGACGTGTCCAGTGTCGCGACTTTTGGTCAATTTAATTCAGGCCGGCAAAAGACCAATCCTCTCGCCGCAGCCGCCCTCACTGCCTCGCAGCTCTTTCCTTTCCAGTAGGCAATGATATTCCGAGCCAAAATAGAAAAATTTCTTCGATTCCCTTCATTAAAAATGGCACTTTAGAAAAATAACGCCGTATTCTAGAATAATAAAGAATTTCTTTCTATCGGACATTGAAAATTCATGGATGCCATTGATCGTAAAATTCTTGCCTGCGTACAAGAAGATGCAACCCTTCCTCTCGCAGATATCGCGAAGCGCGTTGGACTATCCTCAACGCCGTGCTGGAGGCGTATTCAGAAGCTCGAAGAGGCTGGTGTAATTCGCAAGCGCGTCGCGTTGTTGGACGGCGCCAAACTTAATTGCGGCGTAACCGTGTTCGTTTCGGTCCGGACCGACCAGCACACGGCCGCGTGGTTGAGAAAGTTTGCCGGCGTCGTGACCGAATTTCCGGAGGTTGTCGAATTCTATCGCATGAGTGGTGAAATCGACTATCTGCTGCGTGTCGTCGTGCCCGATATTGCAGCCTATGACACGTTCTATCAGCGCCTCATCGAGGCGATTGATTTATCGGATGTCAGCTCAAGCTTTGCGATGGAGCAGATCAAATACACGACTTCGCTGCCTCTCGACTACGCCTGAGAATGAGGTGACGGCGAGAAACCGGCCAGCCTATACCCGCGTCGAATTCAATCAGGCGTCGATGACAAGATTGCCGGTAGGAATACTGATACAGGCCAAGCACGATCCGGCTTCAGGAGGACTGCCGGGTTCGTTGACGTAGGTCACGTCCCCTTCCTTGATCGCGGTGATACACGTACCGCAATTGCCGGCCCGGCACCCGGAATCGATCATGATTCCCTGTTCCTCGGCGAACTCCAGGATCGAACCCGCATCGGGCTTCCAGGCAATCGATTTACCGCTTCGCGAGAAAGTTACACTGATCGGCTCTCCCGCATGCTCCGCTTCCGCCGCCTGGGCTACTTCTTGTTTGGCTCTCTTGACCGATGCCGGTCCGAATGCCTCAAAATTAATACGGCTTTCCGGTACGCCCCATTCTTCGAGACCTTCGACAATTGACGTCATCATCGGAGGGGGACCACAGAGATAAAAATCGAAACTGTTGTTCGGCAAAACCTCCTTGAGCAGCTCGACCGAACTACGCCCTTCGTGCTGATAGTCATCGCCATGCACATCGCCGTCCTGAGGTTTGGAATAGCAAACGTGCAAATGCAGGTTTTCGTTCTCGACATTCATCTGTTTCAGATGGTCTTTCATAGCGTGATCGGTGCCGTTGGTCACACCATAGAAGAAATGGGTCTCACGCTTTGAACCGGATTCCGCGATCCAATTGAGCATGCTGAGAACAGGAGTGAGGCCCACACCACCGCCAATCAGCACGACAGGTGTCTGTTTCGCCGTGTCGAGAAAGAAGTGTCCCGACGGCGCCTTCACGTCGAGGATATCGCCTTCCTGAATCAAGTCGTGGAAGAAGTTCGATGACAACCCAGGAGGAATGTCCGGCTTGTCCCGGGGCGGCGGCACGCGCTTGATCGTGACACGATAATATTCGGGATGGTTTGGGCTATCCGACAGTGAATAACATCGAATGAGCGGCTTAGCCTGATCAGGAAGGCCGAGCTGAAAGGTCAAGAATTGACCGGGTTCAAACGGCGGCAATGGTTTTCGGTCATGTGGCTGCAGGTAAAACGAGCAGACATCCTTGGTTTCAAGTTGTTTGCGCTGCACTTCGAACTTCCGGAACCCGTTCCACGACAATTCAGATCGTTCGCGTTCAAACTGGCGGCGATCCGAGATTTGTCCAATTTTCTCCCGTAGATATTCGTGCTCGATCTGCGCGCTGGCATCAGCAAGAGCTGTGCGCCGGGTGTACATGACGCCCAAACTGGCGACATAAAAGGCGAGTCCGACAAAAAATGCATAAGCCGCAAGATTTAGAGCCAAGTCCATTCCGCTCTCCATCAATCGATCCGGTTCACGCCAGAACCGCTAACATCCGCCATTGGCACAGCTGACGAACAATCATCACGAGCCGTCTCCATGAGCGGGAATTTCCTCATCCATCATTTCAGCCTTAAAGCTCGGCTCAAGATGGTAGCGATGACACAACTGACAGTCCTGCCTGACGCGTTCCTCGGCGTGACACTGCACACACGTCTCCTTTTTTACCGCCTGGAAGTTACTGGCGAACGTGCTCGCATCAAACGTGGCAAAACTCTCCGCAAACTTCGCTTCCGTATTGAGCCGGTGACACGTTGCACAGCCGTTCACAGGATCCGAAAGTGAAATTCCTTCGACTCCAACGATACGAAGGTGCGCTTTATGAGAGTACCAATGATGCGGTCGGTCTGCCGAGGTCACCTTCTCGTAGGTCCAATTGACGGCGAGTCCTTCTTCCGAAGAGCTGACCGAGTGGCACTTCAAGCACGCGCCGGGGCCTTCTTTGGGCGAGAGTAAAGAATCACGCATCGCCATTGTACGGGCTTGTTGATCGTCGTCTTCAAATTTCAGCTCGGCAGCGATGGCAAATTCGATCCAGCTCTGCAATACCGGATCGGCGTGCTCCATGGGCCGGTACTTGAGCTCCGTAAAGTCACCGAACCAGCCTCCAAATCGTGGCTCGGACGGCAGCTCATATTCCCGATTTGAGGCCCAGGCGCAGGCCAGCCGGCGCACCGCTTCCGGGTTGAGTCCCGAGAACAGGCGATTGCTTTCAGCTTTGCCAACATGTTCGCTCACGATATCCGTTAGTGCTGGACTTCCGTCAGTTACCAACGATTGCAGGAGTTCACGGAATGTCTCGCCATACCTATCTGGATCATCTGAGGGAACACCGAGCAGGTAAGACGCCAACACGCTGAGCTCGTCCCCGGAGACGCTCTCGAATTCCTCCTCCTCTTCGATCTCGCCCCCGTCACGGACCGTGTCGAGCTGCTCCAGAGTGGGGCCGCAAGCCTCAAGAACATCATCGATTTCCACGGGTCTCTCAAGCAATTCTGGGAGGCGGAGCAGGACCAACTCTCGCGCCGGAATCTGATTTGCGTGGCACCCCGCGCAAGTTTCCTCGAATCCGAGGGGCGGCACCTGACGCGTAGCTCCCTCGACTTCGTGGCAGCCTACGCACCCCATTGGCACGTGATCCTTGAAACGCGCGTCTTCGAAGTGCTTGTTCAGGTGCGAGGTGTGGTCGAATTTAATCGCCGCGC